>Ga0131853_10018655_pt1 | contig 12623 bp, 11 predicted proteins | sample TergutLab28metaG_FD_92764 | JGI IMG/M metagenome (GOLD analysis project Ga0131853, IMG submission 92764) | Labiotermes labralis P1 segment gut microbial communities from Petit-Saut dam, French Guiana - Lab288 P1 (version 2) (version 2) | ecosystem: Host-associated > Arthropoda: Insects >...
CACACACCACACAGACACACCACACACACACAAACACACACACACCACACACACACACACCACACACACACACACACACACCACACACACACACCACACAGACACACCACACACACACACAAACAGATATTCCGAAAATTTTTAGATCACTGTCAAGGTTATGGAAATATTAATTGGGATATTTGAGGAACCAGATATTTAGTGTGAGAGGAGGTGGGCCAGGTGAGGCAGGTGGTAGAGGTGGAGGTCTGCTTCTCCGGGAAATCTAATGACATAGGAAAAATATTTTAATTGTTTCACACAACACCGAAATGAACGCTTACACTGAAGCAAGTGCTCAAAAATTGTGATTTATTGTGTTTATGTGGTGTTCAAAGTATAAACGAAAATATTAGGAAGCAGGCAGTGCGAAATATTAATAAAATACTAAATCTCCAGTCACCTGACAATAAGTAGACTAAACGGAATATGACAGGCAATGTACGTAACATTGAGGTAGTTTCGTGCAAACGTTGTTTCAGTGGAATAGCAATAAGTATTACATATTGTGAGTGTGTGTTTGTAGCCTTAGTTATAAAGCATGAAATGCGCATGCGCCATATTGTCATCTGTGGCCTGCCCCGCTTTACAAAATCTTTCCACATTATCTCATCAAACGCACGATTTTCGAAGAAAAAAAAATGTTCCTGCACAAAAAATGTGTTTTGATTTTCTCTACTCCGCTTGCCTGAAACATTTCTTATTCTAGGAAGAACTGAGCGAGTTATTATCAAAAAACGTATATTGGTCTTCACGTACTGTACCCGTTATCCTTGTTAGATTGTAATGAAACTTGAATTTTCTCAACATATTTTCGAAAAATACTCAAAATGTCAAATTTGATTAAAAAACATACAGCGGAAACCGAGTTTTTCCACGCGGGAGGAGGGAAGGAAAGACACGACGAAGCTAACAGTCGTTTCCCGCAATTTTGCGAACGTGCCTAAAATTCTGCAATTATACCATACGGTATGGATAAAATCTGAAGAATGAGGAACTACTGCTCGACTATCTGCGGTATCACACTTCAAACTGAACCCTGATAAAACTGAACAGCGTCTTACGTGTTGGTGTGTTTGGAACAGAGCTAACTCTCTTTCGTTGTTGAACAGCAAAGAAATAACATCGTATTAGTTTAATGAACTCATTTTGCGGATTATTTTATCCAGATCGCGTAACGCGTGAAATGAACCTAAAATCGGCAGGACGGAAAGAACCTCAACTTTCGAACCATTCTGATATTAAAGTCATTCATATATCACGGTCTTAAAAGATATTCTTCGCCTGATATTTTCTAAAAAAGCATTTTATATTCATTTCTTGCCTTCCACATTCTTGACAAATGCCCTGCAAGGTCTTTAAAATACGAATGACATTCCTCTTTTGTATTCTCCTTCGTTCCTAATTACTTCACTCCTTTAAACACCAATAAACTGGGCTTAACACAATAAGTTGTAAGAGTGTCGTCGTGCAATAAATTTAAAGCGACCGTTCGTAAATGCATTGTCATGATTCGCACGGTGAAGCAACGTGCTTAAATATGTTTCATGTTTTATGTTCAACACTAATAAAACTAGAGTCAGACCGCGATATAACGCCACCGTCATGAGGCGCCAAAGAAAATCTGAGAAAAGAAATTCCTTATTGTGTATTACTTCGACTGCCCGCCGCCTCGAATTACCAACACACAATGCGGTGAAAAAGCAGTGGTATTACATAGGTGTCTGATTGTACATTAACTTAATGACACGCAGCCTAATTTTAATTTGTAAATGATAAATGGTTTTAAAAGACATTAAGACTATTTGCAACGATGAAATTAATTATGATATTAATAAAGCACAGTTTGTTTTTGGCACGACAGCCCCCAGTGGGTCAGGTCCTTCTCATTCACGAGGTTTCTAAAATCACATACCAAGACCCGCCACAGTCGGTAGGAGTCCTCTGGACGAGTGATCAGCTCGTCGCAGAGACCTCTACCTGACAACAACACAACAGACAGACATCCATGCCCTCGGAGGGATTCGAACCCACAATCCCAGCAGGCAAGCGGCCGCAGACCTATGCCTTAGACAGCGTGGGCACTGGGACCGGCAGTAAAGCACAGTGATGATCCTAATGTTTGCAGCTTAGTTTCGAAATAGGAACAGCAGGAAATATGCACATAAGCAACTGTCGTTACAGCCACTGTGCATTCATTCGATGACTCCTGTTGAAAACATTCCAACATGATTCGTGATACAATGTGAATTTAACCTTTTGGCGCCGGAATTATTTTATTTTATTTTAGCACACCCTGTATATAAAATGTGAATAATACAGAAACCAAATACGTTAGAATTATGAAACAAACTGCATTTTGAAGAGAAAAAAAGACGGAAATTATACACCATGTTTAAAATATTCAGTACCTATACTTGTTGAATAAATATATAAAATACAATTTTTTTTTCACCATTTCACCGTGCATTTTAGAATATATTCACTTTATTATAATAACCAACTTATGCACTTATATGTTTGTTTAAATTATGTTGATATTTTAAAACACTAGGAGTGATTAATGGTTTTAGTGCGTTATTGTTTTAAAATATCAACATAATTTAACAAACATATAAATGCATAAGTTGGTTATAATAAAGTGAATATATAAAATACAACTTTAGAGGTTAGCGGTGCGGTACGACCACTATAGTTGACATTAGGCGTCAAAAGGTTAAGAAAAGTATCCCAAACCGGATTGCAAGAGTAGGCAGCGTATCGCCCACCCTTTAGACAAATTAGTCTTCATACACCTGAGCGGCATGTCTGTAAATTATACGATCACGGAAAGTAAAGAAGCTGCAGGTAATAGATACCACCAGGAATGTTTTTATTGTTTCTTTCTTGTTTCTATACATGCAGTAACCTGCAGGCATTATCAGTAATAATGAACTCATCCTCAGAAACAATAATGTTGCGTTTCATAGAAACAGCAATAAATATGTACATACATGATGGGTCATGTTCATATTCCTCACGCACGTTTACACTTTCGCTTAGCATAAAAGGCTACGTAATGAATGCTTACTTGAGCAGTGCACATGTAGCGTGTTGGAGCCTTAACCACGGGGTTTCCATGTATCACAGCAGGCGATTACTCTACGCTTCTGTGAGTTCAAAGGTGAGTATGATGTCACACACACTAAATGAACATCTGGCAGCTGTACCGTAAACCACTGTAAAGAATTCACGTCACGGATACGGAACCGTTCCCACCTACTGTACAGAAACCTAAGTTTACACTAGATGGTGTTGATTGAATTAGACAGTTACTTAGTCTCGCCGAATATCGGTTTATCTGAAAGCATGTTTTGTATTGTGGAGCTCATGGGTTGAAGTCTCGGCCTGCAGTATGTCTACCTTGACAAGAGGATATTCGTCGGTTTACTCGGTGCCTTTCAGTACGCTCCGAAAAAGTGGCTACCACAGATTATACCCAGACAATTTCCTTCCACACTTATCAGTTAATTATCATTCCTATTAACATTCAACTCTCTAGACCTATATTCAAACAGTCTAACTTGCGACAGGTCCACAGCCTCCTCTAGACATTGCCAACAAGTCCTTGCTCTGTCAGTTTCCCATATCTTCTCGCGTCTTTAAGCTTATCCAGTAGCTATTTACGTCTTCTTCCTCTTCTTCCCTTCCTTTATATATCTTTCATTTAATAATTCCTACGCTAGCGGCGACGATTCCTGTTAGACTTAACTGGAGCAATTGAAAGTGTCGTAAAATCAACAATAGAATAATGACAATATACAGTAACGCGTGTTTCACGATTTTCAAACCTAACAATTACCTGTGTTCAGAATTCCTTAGTTATTGCTCATACCGCATATTCTAGACACCAACATATTTCACCTCCACCAACTCGTAGTAAAGAAGTTCAATCCTGTTGCTAATTCGGAAGGCGCACTATTTTACCTTAGCTACTTATTCCACGAATACAATATGTTTACGTGGCCTAGGAAGTGGAAGGAGAGCTGCGTGTGCCGTTAATACGTTCCAGACTTTAACCCTTATCCTGCTAACGTGAAGTATAGGGTGAGCTCCTAATAATGCCAGCAAATGGCAGATGGGATTTAACTCAGCGTTTAAAGTGTTAAAAGAATTTGAAACGGGGGTATTTGAGAACAGGTGAGTTTATTTGAAGTAATGACACCTGAACATAACGCCCCGGTTGGTCGCAGTGGCGTACCCAGGTATTTTGTTCAGGTGGGTTCAACAAATTGAGATGAGGACTGAGGACGGAGAGAACGGGGATCTGGGGGGCGGTAGTCCCCTAGTCAGGGGTTCTGGAGACAGTTGTAATTTGGTACAAGAAATTTCATTTCATATAGTAAACGTTTCTTAATTTTTGGTACTTTAAGACTATTTATGATCACAACCAATTTATTTGTCATTGCTAATGTAAAACAACTGCGAACCGGCGGTAGTTTTAGAATTTTACTGCTTTTTTTCCGAACTTCTTTGGGCGTTGACGTCCAAAATTCAGAAATTTTTAACAGTTTTCACAATCGGGTTGAGTTTGGCACGTTTTTGCAAGGCATTCTGAATTTCGGGGGGGGGGGGTGTTGTTTGAACCCCCTAAACCCCCCTCGGTACGCCACTGGTTGGTGGCTAGTTTCACGAATGTTTTAAAAACCTGTACGATAATGACCGAAATAAATCCTATATAGAATAACTCGAGAGTGAAAGAGACGGAGATATAGGGAGCGATCGGACGACATACCAGTAATGGAATGAAAAATCAAGTTTCTGGTTTAAAAAATAGTAACTTCATATAGGGAATGAAAAGTTTTTATACGTTGAGTGACAAAATCTGGCATGAAAATAATAATAAGGTAATCTCCTATGTAGGGTTCAACTTTGAGGAACTTAAATTGGGAAGGGTGATTGAGAAGCATGCTAAAGCGCCTTGGAATATATATTAATCATCTCAGCATGTGCTTTAATACAGAGGGATGTCCAAGAAAGACATGGCGATAAAGTACCAGAATTTTCGAAAGCTTTTTTCTACTGGATATTATAAAGAACTTAGTTCTATATAATAGGTACTTCTTTTCTATGTACGTATTTTGTAACAATTTCGACATGATTACATTCGCTGCAAAAATTAGCAGTATGTCTTTCTGAGTGTGTTATTTAACGACGTCGCCAAAAGTTGTTAGGTCACAGTCTTGGTGATAAACGCATAAATGAGTGTGGAGGTTTGGTACACTGAAGCTGATCGAAAAAATTCAAGGTACACTGAGAGGAACCTGTACCAGTGCCACTCTGTCCAGTACAGATCCCAAACGGACTGGTTCTGACTGAAACCAAGTACATATGCACCTATGTGTTAAACAATAATGACCATATTGTGGAACCAACAAATACAAACTGACAGAACTATCCCCAACAAACCATACATTATAATTCGTGATAATGAAAAGGGAACACGTATGTTAATAGACGGAGCAATCTCAGGAGACAGAAATGTGATTAAAAAAGAAGCCAAGAAGATTCTAAAATATAGAGAACTTAAAATATAAAATACAGCTCATGTGGAATGTAAAAACAAAGGTGATACCAGTAATAATAGAGGCGAATGGGACTATTTCAAAATCAATAAGAAAATACGTGAGCAACATACCGGGAAAACATGAAGTAAAGGAACTACAGAAAACAGCCATATTGGGCACTGCACACATACTTCGGAAAGTACTAATGTAAAGTACAACAGATTCAACACTGAAACTAACGATATAAGCACCATGAATAGTAACAACAGAATAGCTGCAACACTGTATTCCCTAGGGACATAGTTCGTCTTAGTAATATAAGTATAAATACCCTGCACAAAGGAGATGATGATGACGATGATGATGATGATGATGATGATGATAATAATAATAAAAATAATAATAACGTAATCATCATCTAATCGATTTCGAATATCAAAGGCATTTCTGCTTTCTTCTTTAACTGAATTTAGTCCGGTATACGTGTAAAACGCCGATCCCGGTGACCGTGCAGTCAAAGGCCTGCCACCGCGTGATTGCTGGGATTGCGGGTTCAAAAGCTGCTGTAGGCACGGATGTTCGTCTCGTACATTTGTTGTGTATTGTGTATGTAGCTGCCTCTACGACGAGCTGATCACTCGTTCGGAAGAGTCCTACTGTGTCTGTGTCTGTGTGTGTGGTGTGTGTGTGTGTGTGTGTGTGTGTGTGTGTGTGCGCGCGCGCGCGCGTGTGTGTCTAATTGTGTGTGATCTAGAAATCTCAACAACGAGGCGGTCCAGGCCCGAATTGGACCGTTGCTCCACACAAATAAAAAAGCTGTAAACATTTCTGTCAAACTATTATTACTATCATCGGTGTGCCCACACGTTTAGGTGGGGCTACAAAGTACGCCCTTCACCTACGGATTGGAATAAAGAAGGTCACTTGTTCACACTCTGAGGGTAAACTTCGTTCTGTTGAAGTATGAGAGGACAACTCCCATTTAAAACCATAGTATTCTCATTACTTCTGATGGTGGTGCAGACTGCCGAAGTAGTGATCAGTAATACACGTGAGGTTCTGCAAGAATCAGATATACTACTCTAAGCATGCATTATTAAATCCGTAGTATATTCAACTACGTGCGTACGTTTCTGATCGGATCTTCATCTGCCAGGTACTGACAGAAATTATTAAAAGTAATTCAGAAGAGTTTGTAACGGGGGAATGTAGAAGACTGCATAACGAGGAGCTAAATGATTTGTACTCCTCACCCAATATTGTGCGGGTGATAAAATCGAGAAGAATGAGATGGGCAGGGCATGTGGCGCGTATGGATGAGGTGAGGGGTGTGTATAGGGTCTTGGTGAGGAAACCGGTGGGGAAGAGACCACTGGGAAGACCTAGGCGTAGATGGGTTGATAATATTAGGATGGATCTCCAGGACGTGGGATTTGGGTGTATGGACTGGATTGGGCGGGCCCAGGATAGAGACAGGTGGCGTACGCTTGTGAGTGCGGTAATGAACCTTCTCAAGAAGGACTCTGCACCATGGAATAAGTAAGTAATTCAGAAGAGTTTACTTTCCGATTTAGCGGAGGCAATTCAAAACATCTGAAGTTACTATACTTAGTATATTTACTTCAGCTAAGAGCGCGGAAGTGTAATAAATAACTAGAATGATGGCAATTTCTTCCTAAACATAATTAACATAAATGATGAAGACAATGAACTAATGCAGCTAATTGCGCAACCAAATTTTCACACATCCAGTCGAGCTTTTTCAGAATCCTTGTTCTATTGTTCTGTCATAATAGTTAGCTTCCATGTCTGGATACAGCATCCGTAGCCAGCGTCAACCACGTACCTTAGAGAATTGATTAACTCAAAGCTTATCATATCCTTCAATTCCGTGTTTCCGTATTCAGATTGGTAAACAACTCGCCCCTTCATAAACCACGTAACGTCCCACAGATTATGTCGGATAGAATATGACTAGTTCACCCTGTGCCCTCTTGATGGATTGGGTTCATTAGACTTCTAACCTAACTCCCACTGTACCAATGAAGTGTAGGTTAATATCACATATTACGTGTACAAACAAACATAATTATGGGAATCTTCACGCGGAACTGCAAATAAACTGACAGATATCTGCAATAATGGTAACAAATTGCACGTATGTATATTAACCTTTTGACGCCTAATGTCAATTATAGTGGTCGTACCGCACCGCTAACCTCTAAAGTTGCATTTTATATATTTATTCAACAAATATAGGTACCAAATATTTTAAACATGGTATACACTGTCCGATTTTTTCTCTTCAAAATCCAGTTTGTTTCATAATTCTAAATTGTTTCGTTCCTGTATTATTCACAATTCATATACAGGGTGTGCTAAAATTATAAAAATAATTCCGGCGCCAAAAGGTTAAAATTAGTTTATATGCACATCGAACTCCCACATGTTTCGTCCGTGTGGCCGTGTAGAGTTCATTGTGTGTGTGTGTGTGTGTGTGTACACTAATGTTAATATACATGTGTACATTTGTTCAAACTCTTATTATATATTCAAATAACGCAGGGATCCTGGATCACAGAAAGCTGACATGTCTCTTTTTTTACCAGAAATTTGGATAACAAGACAACAAAAGTGATCTACTGAGGTAACTGAAATTCCTTGTCTGGAATGAGTGATGAGTGGTGCCAACTGAAATTAGAAATAAAACAACACTGGAGATAACTTTGAGGTTATTTATACCGTTGTGTTATAATAAGGCAAATAATGTTTGATTTTATCACGAGAGTTATCGGAAATAAATTAAATTTTAATAACATTACACAACAAATATTAGGTTATATAAATAAATGTTTTGGAAAGTTGAAAGATGTATCTCATCTCGATCCCAAAAGCACGTCAGTTACTTAAATTCTAAAGTGCATATTAAAATTCAGTTTGCACCTCAAGGATCTATCACATAGACTAATCAGTTGGTGCTCTTTGGGGCAGTAACTGTTGGTCGTTCTGGACAGCAAAAATAAACACATTAACGCACTGTATGGGCACAAGGTAGCCCACGTAACTAAGTCTTCAGAAGATATCGCAAGTGGAAATAGTATAAAGTTGTGGAATAACCAAATATTTATTTGGTGTGGCACAAAAAAATTACGATATCCAAATTTAAGGATCTCCTACAACTTTTCGAATACTGAAGAAAAAAATTATACTATGAAAAGTACTATGAAAAAGAGATGGCAGAAGTGCGTCCATCACAGCGGTTTCACAAGTACGTACAGAGGTGCTGATAAGTCCTTAGCCCTAGCAGGAAGGAAACAAGCTAATTCTGTCAGAATGGAGTGAATTTCCTTCGGCGCCTTGCCTTGCAGGAAAAAGAACTTGATGACATCTCGCTTCTCCATGCTGTTGAAATCGCGCGCGTCCCTTACATACTTCCGAGCTTCTTTTCTTCATGGTCGGGCTAAGGACTTATCAAAACTCCGGTACATAATGATGGGACATACTGACATACGAGAAGAAATGGAAATAAAATACGTAAATACAACTAATACTATCAGTAGAAATAATCACAAATTGTTTAGGGCTGTCTGGAAAAGAATCTCCCAAGCTGTTCTAGGTGCATCCACTTCAGAGTACGAGTAGCAAGTGGCAGAAAATCGAAATATGCAATCATTTCCTTCCTTTAAACGGGAACAGACCGGTGGTTTGTTTGCTGATACTCCTGATGCAGATGTTGTCGCCGTCCCTTTTGTTATCAAAGTCCATATCAGTAGGTGAATGCGCCTAATACAGGCCTGTGTACAGTTGACTATACATAATATGCAACAAGTATGAATTAAGACAGCGTGTAAGCACGTTACAAACTTATTGTTTGAAAACACAATGTTAATGCTGAATGACAATAGGAGGATTTTAAAGGACCCTTGCCCTATCTACGACTGTCCTGAGATCGAATCCAGAGGTCTTCCAATCTCATTTTGCTAGATAAAAGGCCAAAACAAGTGATAAATTTTGCAAAAGAAATTTTTAGTAAAATGCTGGATTCTATGACTTTCAAATAACTGTATTTTGAAAAATAATTGACAGCCGTGACTTAGCCATTTCATTAATTGTGATGAACAATATATACTAGTTTTATTGTTTACCTTTCGTTCATGTTGTATTTTAAGATATCTTGTGTGTATTGTTGTTTGTTGTCTTGCGTGTATTGTTGTAGTTGTCTTGTGTGTATTGTTGTCATCTTATGTGTATTTGTTGTACTATGTGTGTATTGCTGTTTTTACTTTAGATGCCGGACTACTGGCTAGAAGTCAGTATTCGGAAGGTCCTGCGACCGTCCACCTCGACACAAGTTTTTCTTGGCTTACCTGTGTCTATAATCAAATGCTGAGATGGTTCCCAAAATTCCAAGTTGCCACTATATGCTTCTCATGTAGCCCTCCCGACTTAAATTTAGTAGTAACCAATTTCATATTTTGTATACATGTAAAATAACCACTGCCACCGGGTGACAACCCAATTGCAGGTAATAAATATTATTATTATTAGTAGTATCATTAGTAATTCAAGTTTTATATAGTGACTTATTCTTCTAGCAAGGAAATCTCTACGTATACACCCACAGACCGAACTTCACGTAACGTGGTTTGTGTCTGTAGTCTTACACACAAACATGTAATCACACTTCATTTCCATACGACGATTAGCATCAATCAAGCATTATTACACCCAGTCTATTTCGTCTTGACCCAAACGACGTCTATTAACAGTTTAAAATTACCAACCAGAAGCATCCAATAATTTGCTTCAAGACGCCAAAAAAATTAGCTATTTACAATATGTTTAGATGATATTAAAGATTTCACGCACAGCACCAAAGTACACGCTTGTAACGAATTATTGATAACGTCGGGACATAAAATAGTTTGGTTAAAATATGTACAGATTTCGTGTCATTTGGCCTAAGCGTTTCTTGGCTATGGGCGTATATATGTATTGCCGTTTCACTCACACCTTACTAACTTCACATACTGAATAACGCCGATTAGTGGTTTTTATATCAAGAATGAAATGGAAAACAAATTAAACGAATCACTGCGGCGTAGAAAGTCTTCCGTTGGTGTTTATCTGCACAGTCTTCACCTTCCGTATTCCAACCAATAATTTTCTATAGCCTTTGCTCTGCCTTGGTGATTATACAGAGGCATTCATATTGCTATTCCCATGACGTCAGTAGCTACCACCTGCGTCATATACTTGGATTCGTTGGGTTATACTGTTCCTTTACGGCGGTACAGTTCAACACGAGACCAATTAAACTATGCGTCTTTAATCACTCTGATGAATTCACCACGCAGAGATGCCACACGCCAAACCTCAGCAAGCTGATTAATGAAATCGTCATCAAACGTGACTTCCGTGGGTATTAAATGGGATCTATGCACACAGGAGACTCCTTTGATGTGGTTTCGTCACACGTCACAAGCACACCTAGCACACCATGTACTAGAAGAGATATAAGAATACGGTTACTTTGACGAGACATATAAGTTAGCCCGTGTCACGTGATTTAAAATCAGTTTCCCCTACAAGCCTTTTGTTTCGTCCTGTATTATTAATATGCGCTTAGGTTTATTCATTCAGTTCTGTGTTACAAATGGACAGAGCATAATGCTAGGATCGTGAATGAAAAAGGCTATGACAGGGAGCAATTACACTGCATTTTGAAAAATAATCGACCTGTCCGTGGGAAGACGAAGAACATAAAAACAATCACAGGAAAGATAGCCGCCTTTGTATTAGATCACACCCAATACAAACCTACCGTGCTATCACTCAGCCAAATTTTCTTTGTTAAGAAGTATTTTACTACAGACGAATGTTGTTTTAATGCGGTGAATACGTTCCTGGCTGTATCCTGATTTCAGTTAGTAGGTTTCTGTTTAGATACAAAGTCAGACACGGGCGTGGAGGCCTGATATACAGAAACTACTTGCGTGGGTTTGCTAAGGTTCGAATAGATATTGCGGAGACGTTTATAATCTCTTCTGTTACTATAACATCTATCTCCCTTGTCATTGCACATATCCTCCAATATGGAAACAGCAGCTCGTCCCAAACATGCAAAACTATTTTCCAATTGACGGAGATAAATATCTCAGAATACTTCAAACTTCAAGGTCATTTTTGTGGACACTTCAAATATCGCAAAATACAGATGTCAACTTTAGAACATCAAAGTACAACAGTACCCGAAGTACAAACACCATTCATAAAATATCACTAGAATAACGTAATACGATCTTAAATTTAAACAAAAATATATTTAAATGGCCCTCAGTTGCAACGCCTTTCACACACAATGCTTCCTGCGTCACAGCTGTACACATTACCGCCTTTACGGGACACTCAGCATAAAAGCGCGAATTTCATGAGTGTTCTGTAAAATGGACGCCACATAATATCAGTCTTTTATTTGGGAAAGATCTGTGCCCACTAAACGATAAAAACAGCTTCGTAAGCGATTTTCAAGAGATTGCAAACTCTGCTACTAAACGAAATGGAGAGATCCAGAAGAGAAAGGGAATATGTCAGGGGGCTTATGTTCTTATTTAACCACATGTTAACACTCGAGAATTATAATGCTGATGACGTCACATTCAGCGAGAGAAAAATGATCCAGTCTATTTCAAAGTTCACCATATTCAGGGTTATCTAACATCTCCGTCATCTTTTTCATCGTACAGCAGTAACAGAGGCGAACTGGCTACTGCTGTCACTTTGGGTGCCTCAACATAGAACTGGCTACTGCTGTCACTTTGGGTGCCTCAACATAGAACTGGCTACTGCTGTCACTTTGGGTGCCTCAACATAGAACTGGCTACTGCTGTCACTTTGGATGCCTCAACATAGAAATGGCTACTGCTGTCACTTTGGGTGCCTCAACATAGAACTGGCTACTGCTGTCACTTTTGGTGCCTCAACATAGAACTGGCTACTGCTGTCACTTTGGGTGCCTCAACATAGAACTGGCTACTG
>Ga0131853_10018656_pt1 | contig 12622 bp, 6 predicted proteins | sample TergutLab28metaG_FD_92764 | JGI IMG/M metagenome (GOLD analysis project Ga0131853, IMG submission 92764) | Labiotermes labralis P1 segment gut microbial communities from Petit-Saut dam, French Guiana - Lab288 P1 (version 2) (version 2) | ecosystem: Host-associated > Arthropoda: Insects >...
GAAGAGCCCCCAATCCCCTAGGAAGAAGAAAGCGCGCATGAGCAAGTCCAAATTCAAAGCAATGATGATTGTTTTTTTCGATATCCGGGGGGTTATCTACATTGATTGGGTGCCTGAAGGTCAAACTGTCAATCAGGTTTATTATAAAAATGTTTTGACGACCCACCGTGAACGTGTGCGACGAAGGAGACCAGACATGTGGAAGAATGCCTCATGGATTCTTCATCACGACAACGCACCAGCACACAACGCGCTATCTGTGAAGAGGTATTTGACGAAAAACAACATTCCAGTGATGGAACATCCACCGTACTCTCCGGACCTAGCACCATGCAACTTTTTTCTCTTCCCGAAAATCAAGTCTGTGCTCAGAGGAACCAGGTTCGAGTCCGTGGATACAGTGAAAGCAAAAGCGATGCAACCCTTGAACAGCTTAACACAAGATGACCTGCAGCACTGCTTCCAACAGTGGAAAATTCGCATGGAGCGGTGTAGGGATCGGGGAGGGGACTGCATTGGAGGGGATAACATTTCGATTGTCTGATTTTTTTTCAATGAAGGGTTAGAGCATGAATCCGGTTTCCTTATTGCCACACCTCATAAGTGACAAAAGTGAGCACTCCACGATGTAAGAAAATTTAAAAAGGATAGGTACATATTTTGGAGAATTTGGCATGGGATGGTATTCTTTGAGCATGAGGATTCCCGTAATACTGTTTTCAATTGAATACATGTGTACTCTTATGAAAGTGTAATTATAAGTTTCTGTTCCACAGACCGAAGAGGTATTGTTACTCCTGAGTTTGCAGCTGAGCAAGCGAGGGTTGCAGAAGACAGAGATGCAGTTATTACAAATAATAAGACGTATGGAACTGTTAGAACTGTGCCACCAGTGGTAAGGGAAACTTCTTTGTATGAAGTAAAACACATCTTTAACACCTCTTAGTAGTCATTAACAACACACATCAGAATTATGAACTTCTAAACCAATAAATTCAAATGATTTATTGATGAGAGTTACTGTGAATGTCTGAGAAACATCTAGTTGTGTGCACACAGACTCATTGTGTGCATCTTTGTTGCTACAATATGACATAACTCTTGTTGGCATTGTCTGACATAAGAATGTACAAGAGATGGTCTGTTACATTAAGTAAAACATTCTTACTGTTAGTGTAGTTACAGTCTGTTATGGGTTTACTGTCTCTCTGTCATCACTGTTATTTCCATCTGGATTGGAAATGTCATGTGCAACTTGTTCCTAAGTTAACGTAATAAGAAATATTAACTTTACCTGTTCCATGTAGTACAGTGGCTAGGGCAGCAAGATTTGTAAGGAAGGAGATTGCAACATAAGTTATCCATTTCATAAACATTGCTGGACACATGGTAAGGTGAGCAACAGAAATTTAAACAGGATTTTCCGGACTGCATATTTTGTGAATGTAAAGAATTGTGCATTGCAGTGCCAACAGCTGCTGATGCTTGAGGCTGTCATTAATCTGCTGCAGATGTGAATTTGGTTGATTTTTGTCTAAGTTCAAGAGACTTATTTTCATCACTGGAACTGAACAGGATATCTCTAGTGCTTGCTTGTAACATTAATTTTATTGAGCTGTACTTCAGTATAGTGTATTCATTCATAATGTGAACCACAAGATACTGGATGTTTGATTCCATAACTTACTTCTTTTGAAGAAAGATTGAAACATACATGTTTGGACACAACATTACATCATCAGCAAATTAAAATAATTTTATTCCGTATTATTTTAACCACAATACTGATTTTAAGAATTGTAACGTTTAATCGTTGTAATAATAATTTTAATCATATGTTTAATTCCTAATATATAAGTCGAAGCATAGGCTGCACATGCTAACAAACTTACAAGCTCCCTGAAGATGGCCAACAGGTAAGGCTGAAACATGTCAGAGCACTGATTAAGGAATAGGAGCATTGTGCAACAAGTTGGTGTTAAATTTTACATACGTACTGTAGTTGCACGGAAAATGTACAATGTTAAGTTCAAAAGAAGTCTGTTGCAACCATACAAGAAATTGCAAAACAGCATATATATCAGGCTGGAACACTTATCAGTATCTACTACAGACACTGTGGCTCCACATGTGTACCATAAGTTAAAAATGTAAAACCAGTGTGGCACAGATGGCCTTTTTAATTTATGTGTTTATTTTGCAGAATGGCATCAGTCAGACTGGGAATCTTGTCAGTGAAGCATCAGGCTCCACATACAATTTGGTTCCTGTGCATCTACAGCAGCAGCAGCAGCAGCAGCAGCAGCAGGTAGCACAGCCACAATTGCAGCAACCCCGTAGCAGCTACAGTAACAGTAATCTGTTTCTGAACCACGCAGTTGTGGCCCCCTCGTTTGATGGTGCGTATAGAGAGTCTCAGCGAGGTACTGGTGTTTACCGGGACAATGTAGATGCTTTGCCTCTAACTGGTACTGGGATTATCAGCATGGGAGGTGATGGATTGGGAAGGCATATTGTTAACCGAGCATGTGGGTATAGTAATGGGGATGAACAGTGTCCAAGACATTTAAACAAAACTCCAAACCAAGGCTGGGGCTCCAAATCAGGTCAGTTAAGGGATTATGGTGTTGGGATTAAGAGACTCAGTGGTGTGGATGGTGTTGGTGTTACAAAGGAGCATGATAACAAAGTGCAAAGAATAAGTCATCCTGTTAGTGCTGATGACTTGGGAATAATGTTGCATAGGCAGTCACAAGGACATTGTCATGGTAATAAAAGTGGCTTTAAGGGACTGAGTAGTCTTGTCAGTGGACTTGGTGAGAATCGATCATACCAGAATTCCAGTGGTATGGGTGATGATGCAGAGCATTTACATAGGCATCTTGTTATCAGTAACCCAAACAGTGAAGATGATGATATCTGAGAACTGTGCTATAGTTGCTCGAAAGTTTATAAGACTGCCTAATATTAAGTGCTTATTGCATTTGTAAATATTTCTGTGTAATGTCAACAGAGCAACTGTTCATTTGTCTGGTGCTTAGGCTCTGCATTTAGTTAGCTTTTGGTAATGCAGATTATTCATAATATTACCTGTCTCAATAATCATGTGTTCCTGATTGTAAGAATTATACTTTAAGTGAAATAATTACATTAAAAGCACAGGATGTTGTGGTTTATGGATAGCAGTCCTGATGTGTATTAGGGAGGTCCCAGGCTGAAATCTTGGCTCATAGCTCAAGGATTTTTTTAGCTTTCCACACTTCTTCCTAGAAAAGGCAGGGAAAGTACTTCACATTCGCTTATGACTTCTTTCAGCATCCTTTTCAGTTCATCATACATCAAATGTAGTATCAACTGGCACTTCATAATCTGAGGCAGTGAAAGGATTGTGCAATAAATAGTGAGTAAAGAAGTACACTACAACATGTCTAAAACAAACTTGAATTAAATAAAGAAGAACTGTTTTTATTACAAAACTTGTCAGAGGAGTCACATAGAAACACATTTCATGTTACGTACAAGGTAAAGACACATAAGTATATGTACTTCGTGTATGAACTTTCACAAAACTGTTATTTAGAGCAGGGATTCAGAATATTCCATGGAGATGTTTTAACCTTTTTCAGCTGAATGGAATGCCCATGCTTTAAATGTAACTCTTTATGGCAGAAAAGGAAAATATCATCCCACACAGGTGTTGGCATGGGTATTTAAAACCAAAATGCTCAGGACTTTGGGATTTATAGGCCAGACCATAAGGGTAATGAGCTATAGGCTACATGTTTATGTGAGAATATCATTGTGGCATTGAACTGGGAAATGACAGTGAATGTAGTTGAACTAAATTGTGTGAGTTATTGCTGAAACTTGAAAGAGAGAAGGAATTTTTTGATTTCCAAAACAGCTGTTGCTAGAAGAGTATGTAAGTACAATCATATCAGGCTCATATTCCTCTTGAAGTATGAAAACTTTATTTAAGGTTCAAAATTTTATGTAATGACACTTGAACTTTACCACCAAAAACATGTCTTGAGTGTGGAATTTTAATATCTGAACCGAGATTGACTTCATGGAAGTGTTTGCAGTCATATTGTGAATGGTTGTTAGTAGATTATTATTATTGCTGTTGATTTAGAAATGTTCAGTGTACTTTGAAGGTTGTTTCTAATATGTAATGCATTTTCTTTTTTGTGTGGTTGTGTACTGATAAGTGGAAAGAGCAGAATTGCTCCTTTACACTTGTGGGGGGGCATGATGTATGTGTGCAAGGTTTGTGTGTGCTTGTGTACTTTGTGTTTAATATGCATTGCCATTACTCTACCTTGTCTGTAGAACTATGGGACTGTTCTGATCTAGTAAATGAGAAATGTCTGCAATAGATGAAGGGCTCAAATAACAACTGTCATACACTTGGAAGAGTCATAAAGAACCTTATAGTCGAAGCTTTAGATTAGGAAAATGTTATAGTGTCACACTAAAAGATGTGCTTGCTGTTATTAGCATGATATGGGGATTGGCTGTTTGCACAGTAGAAAGGAATTGTCATATGGAGATAGGCAAACCACTTTACATGAATAATTTTTACTTCATATACCATTTGCTTTCTCTTGTGTTTTTTACAGGGTAGTATAATTTTTCATTGTTTTTTAAAAATGGAAGATGGGGGACTCAAAGGGTTTTGTAGACTAACTAGAGAATTCATTATAAGGCAGTTTTATTTTGAGACAGAGGCCAATAATAGTGGGTGTGTGCATAATGTTGTCAAGTCATGGGGTGTGTTGCTGATTTTTAGCAGTATGTTGCATGGCAGTGAGTTCGAACAGAAGTCCTTGCGTAGTCCCACTTGTGTTGTTTTGTTCTGGCCTGCCAAATCGTTATTTACCCCCATGTCAGAATGGCTGATTTTTTGGTATTTGCAATAATGATAAATGAAATGCAGGGTCACTAGGTGCTTTATTGTGATAAAATGTAGACTGTGTGTAGGAAAATGTGAAACATTTATATGAAGAGTGGGTCAAAAAGAGAGATTTATTGCAAGTTGTTTTATGGAATGAAACTGAGTGAGAGCTAGTTAGAAGGGCTTGTGACACCTACTTGCATAAGTCTGTGTGATATGGTGAGCAAAAGTTGTAAATTAAAGATTACAGGATTTAGTGATCCATTTTTGTATGCTCTTTACAACAAAAATCAAGAACCTAAAATTTCCCCAGGCCCAAACCAAAAGTGATATTAGCACACAGTTGCTGTCATAATTTAATTCATTCATATTGTCACTATTTGTGCATGTGTTTCATTTTTCTGCCTTCCATTCATTTAATTTATTTATGTCATACATCTCGGTACATAAAACGCAGATATGTCTGCCTTATTTCTAAGACTGCACTGCCCTTCAGCATCGGGACTTGTAGCTGAGTGCACAAGACAGCAAACTAAGTATCCTTGCATCAAATAGCCTAGTTTGTGTCTTGGTATTGGCAGACATTTTTCTTTCTTTGCCCATGTTCTATTTGCACAAATACTAATTTAAATTATAATTGTATTTTTTAAGTACAGTCCCTGCTTAAATAGTCAGTGTCAGTGAAGTAGCTATTTCTCTTACTTTTCTGTGATTTGTGGCTGTAGGCAAATCGTTATATGCAAAACATGGGTACTTTACAGGCCTTTGTTTCCTGAAGTTCATCATATGTTCAAAATACAATTTATTATGTTAGCCCTTAGAAGGGCTGTTTTCAAGGCCTGCTATTTTTAATGTGATGTTCAGAATCACTGAGCTTCAACCACAGATTGCATTCATCATGGCATGGGCTCGGGGGATGGAATGTGATACTGAGATGAAACGACTTTGTTGCTAATGTATATGTTATCTTCACTGTGGTTTTAATTTCTATTTGCTGTTTATTATTTGAGTTGAACATCAGTGTAATTGTTATTTGTGCAGTGGGGACTTGGAGAGATAAGAAGTGAATGCATATATGTGAAGATGTGTTCATTCTTGTCGGTGAAAATATTTAATCTCCAAACTGAACTTCATCCATGGCAGCATTGGTATGAAGGTAGATTAGGGTTGCCTTGGGGCAAAACTGTTCCAGCTTTGAAGAATGATCAAGGAAGAATTTAAAGGTTGTATATCTCTTCTTGTAGAAGTGCAGGTAGTGTGTTTCAGTATTAATTTTTGCACAAAGAAAATAAAATAACAGTACCAATAGAATGGATCTACCTGCCTAGAATTCTGAAGTATGGAGAAGTTGGCTTTGGGAATTTTGCTTGGAATTTGATGTTACACACAGTATCTATGGAGACTGAGGTAAATGTAGCATATAGGTTAATTGGAATGAGTTTGTCCCCTGCCAAAAAAGAAATGATTGTCATATTCTTCATCCATTTTGTTGCTGCTTTCATGTTATCAGTTTTAAGCCCCTCCAGATGTTCTTTGTCTGTTTACAGCCATTAAGCAACATCTGGGGGGGCAAAAATTTTGATGTTGAGGAAACACCGGTAGTTCAGTGGTTGCAAGGGCAGGACTCTGACTCGTGTGGATAAAAGTTAAAAAAAATTGGTACTGTGGTAAGATGAGTCTGATTGTCTTCTGGGACTACACAGAAAGATGTACTCTATGTGTTGTACAAATACACGTTATAATTGTTACAGATATCAGAGATTTGACTTGTCACTTAAAGGTATTACCTTATTAACTTTCTTTCTGATTATTCATTGTACATTCACCATATAGAATTGTGGTGCAGTAACAGTAAGTGGTTGTTAAATTAACTCAAAAAACATAATAAATTTGATTTTGAATTTAAGAGTATTTTAAAACTGTTTAATATACAGATATTTCAGAACAGTCCCGTTTCATATATTGGTGATGTATTTGTTTCAAAATGTTATTGTAATTGAAGGCTGCAGTGATCATATTTACTGTATGAGTGAAAATTCAGAACTTTTTTTGCAGAATAAAGTATTCATATATCCTTTCTTTGGAGAATGTAGTTACACCTGCATATTGTGTTTGTAATTTATTTTGTTTGTAGAACTTCTTACCAACAGTTTTCCATCTTCATTCAGATTATTTGATTTCTTGTTCCATAACTTTCAAAAGGGCAATCAGAAGTTAGGTAAGTCTGTAGTAGGTTGTGTTGTGGTAATTATAGTAACACTCTTTTCATTGTCACCCTTTTCATGGCTTTGCTGTACCCATCAGTAATTATCCATTTTTTCACGTGTGCATTTTTGTATGTGTGTCTGTTTGTTGACATGTTTTATGTAGAGTGTTCTTCTCCCAACATAATGTCAGTTCTCTAGTAAGTGCCAGTGAGCTTCAGATATGCCTTTACTCCAGAGTCTTCTTGTGCAGTCTTTCAGATCAATGTGGAACACAACTGACTTTTTGAAGACTGTGGATTTTCATGACGAGAGAGTAATCTGGACTAGAGGCAGTTTATGCAACACTGGAGTGTTACTCCTTTTTCATTCTGTGTCCATCATTAGGTACAAATCAGTCTTTGATGACTGAGATTTAGAGAGATTCATAAAGTGGATTTTATTGTGTTGTGACTGTGTCCCTGATGTTGGACATTGAGACACTCTGTGAAACTCGCACTCTTGTCCGAACTTTTAGGTTAAGAAAAAGTGTTCTGTTAGTTGGCATGAGAACTTCACATTTTTTATTTGTTTCTGTGTGTGATAGTAATTTGGTATAGATGGGGCTAATTATTCTGACACAGAATGATTGCTAAGTTGCAGAAAGTATCATGATTTTTTTCGTTTTGCATGGAGTAAAATTTTGTATTTTTGACAAATTGAACCACTGTGAGAATGCATATTTGTGTAAGCTGATGGATTATGAAATGTTGCCACAACATCTTTCTGAATTGCGTGTAAGGAATAGCAGTTTAAGTTCTGAAAATCACTGAGCAAGTAAATTGGCTGAGATCGTGGAGTAGGGTACAACTTATGCAAAAGGACCGAACTTTTTATTGAATTTTGACTTCCTTGTTCCTGGCTTATTATATGAAATTTTATACTTGGAATTCTATATGGGCTGTTGTCATAGGTTTTATTCCTTAGTATGCAGTGTTACATTTATGTGGACATCACCAAATGAACAAATACCATGTAAAGTGAGATATGGGATTCTCATAGCAATGGCTGTAAAGATGACTGTGTTCTGAGGTATGGTTGTGTGGGGGCTGGATGATTCACATAATGTGCCAGTGTTTGAGAAGGTCCTGCTTCATCTGTTATCAGGACAGACAAACAAACTGTGCTGAAGAAGAACTGTTTGGATATAGGTACAATGTGGCTGAGGGCAGGCTGGGACTAAACTAATAGGAAGGAGAGCAGAGTAACGTGTGTGAGACTCCAAAAACCATTTTGTAAGAGTTACGTCAGTGGAACAACAGTATGGGAACAGTGGCCAGGATGGGCCTCTGAAATCTGTGTACATACCTACCAGACTATTTGGTGTCACATCCCTTAAAATAGTAGCCTTCGGTACCATATTAACTTAGTACCTCTGTTTTGGAATTTTTTTTCTCTGCTGGGATGATTGATATGTTTGGTATGATGATGTAATTATGTGAAAATTGTTAAATTAGCATTAAATGAGAAGGTGGTTGTGAATGATTAATTGGAAAGGATGTGAAAGAAAATGGTTGTGGTATTTTATGGGATGCTGCCTGGAAAAACTGAAGAAAAGCACAAATTCTCAGTATTTTTGTTGTCTAACCTGAGAATGGACACTGAGACCTTCATAATATAAAATAAGAATGTTAACCGCTGAACTGTGAAGTTTGTGTTTTCCTGCATACAGTTTTGTATCCTGTGTGCCTAGGCAGTATGTTACAAGAGCAACCATTTGCTTTTCTGCTGCATTGTTCACTATTTATAGTGGTACCCACATACAATTATGAAATATTAGTTTCCTGCAATACATCTTCACTCTGATGTATGGTAAAACATCAGTGGGCCAGAATCGGAGGATCTGGCCCTCCTTATAGTCCAGCATGAAACTTGGCGAGTGCTGTGCATGATTTCAGGCTGCTGCCTTGAAGTAGATTAGAGCTGCACTCTTCTGGGTTGTTATACAACATAAACATCAGTAAGAAATTACCACTACATGCTGCGTAATAACCCAGAAGAGCGTAGTTCTCTTCTTGGCGAGTGCTGTTGAGTAAGCTTTGGCAGAAAGAGATTTGAAACGTTGTCATCCAGATAGAATGATAGCAGCTAAAATCAGGTTGGATTTATCATGATCTCACATGATCCCAGTCCCTCATTTTCTATTGTCATAATCAGAAGTGCTTGTATTTTCTGGGCTGTTTGTGACTTGTATTTTGAGTATTTGTATCCACTGCATTTTAATAATGGCATCGAAGGCAAATGAAGATGCTAGTGCTAGTAGAGGTGTGTAAAAGAAGGATGTAACACTGACACTAACAAAGAAAGTTGGGGTTTTAAAGATGTGCATGATAGTTTGGCATATCTGATAGTTGAACACACCTTGGTCCCATTGGTGCCAGACTGTTGGAAGTGTGCTCCTTTTATAATATATACACACCCATCACTTTATTTTATATAATGCAATTAAACCTTGCAGTGGAATGGCAGCACCCTTGATTCATATTTGGCTAATCCCAGGTTTTAATCTTGGCCCCAAAGACTAGCTTAATGACTCAGGTTTTCACTGCTTTTGCCTGTCCAGAAAGATTCCAGGATAGTACAATGAAAATACTATTACCACTTCCATCCACACCCTTTACAGTTCACCATTTGCAGTTATCCAGACTTTTTATACCATGTAGTATATGCAGTTGTACAGCATCTTTAAATAATCTGCACATTAGCCAGTCAGTCATGTATGTAATTGTAGCAGAACATATTCAAACTATATATCGTCTGCCAAGTTTCATGTAACAGTAGTGTACTAAGGACATGTACAGTAACTGTTATCCAGTTTCTGAACTCTTTGGTATGGCCAGGTGAGGTGTTCAAAAGAACTGGTGAAGTGTTCAGAATTCTTGGTCCCCATCATAACCACAAATTGATTTCATTGTAATGCAGTGAAGTTTATAGAGATGGCAGTGTGACAGTATTGCACTTTTTTTTTGCATGGTGCCAATTTATACTGCTTTTACTGTGTGCTTTTTTTATGGTGAATTCTTATGCTCTTTGAGAAAATGAGTAAGCAGAATAAGCTGGTTATAAAATACATTATGTACATGTGTTGAAGTGGTCTGTGGCTGGTTGTGGTTAGTGCTGTCGTGTGCTTATAGTTAGAAATTAATTATTCTTTTCACAATAAGACATCTTTTACACTGAAAACAGTCTCACATTATCTGCTTGCAGTTTATTGCAAAAAAGATTTTCTCCATACATTGATGGAATTTTACCACAGTATTTGCATCTGTTTAATCGTAACACAGTAACAAATTCATGTAAGAGTAGTGTTGTGTGCATGAACATTCTAGTAGTGCATGAGTATTCCTGAAAATAAGGATCAGTTTACAGCACAAACTTGCAAGTGCACATTGCCAAGTTGCAGTAAGAAAATGAGTGCTATGTTTTAAGTGCGTTGTGTAATAAATGCCATTTGGTAAGAATATATGGTGTGGTGATACGTGAATGAATGAGTATGGAGCATTGGTGGAATGATAGTGACAAGTGGCAACTGAAGTACATGGAGAAGAACCTCTCATGTTGCTTGTTTGTCCATCATAAGTCCCCCTTGGACTAGCATGGGAATTACATGGGCCACTGCAGTGAGTGCTAGCTTTTGAAAGACACTTTGCAACTGGTAGCAGAAAATGTAGGCAAGAAGGTGGTAGAATCCACTTTGATGCATGCCGTGGAATATGCATGAGAAATTGTTGAAATTGATGTACAGCTGTGTCTACAAAGTTCTGAATCATTACCTTTGAAAGGGTTAAATGTAAATAGGATGAGTATGTTAAAGGTAGGTCCAGGGTAATACTCCAATCAGTTTAACCTTTTGGCGCCGGAATTATTTTTTTAATTTTAGCACACCCTGTATATAAAATGTGAATAATACAGGAACCAAATATGTTAGAATTATGAAACAAACTGCATTTTGAAGACAAAAAACGGAGAGTATATACCATGTTTAAAATATTCAGTACCTATATTTGTTGAATAAATATATAAAATGCAACTTTAGAGGTTAGCGGTGTGGTATGACCACTGTAGTTGACATTAGGCGTCTAAAGGTTAAAGGTGAACCAAAATGTTATTTTATTATTTATCAGTAAAGAAAAGATAGCACAGTATTTATTTATCTTTTGATTGTGTCTGTGTTGTGGAAAGTTGATTTTGATAGTGTGTGTACTGTAAGATAAAATGTGGGTGCTCTCTTTGACAGTATGAGTGCCATTAACTGAAATACCTGATAGTGAAATAATGTTTCATAGATTGATGACTAGATAATTAATTAGCTACAGCATAACAGTATTGTAGTAGTAGTAGTAGTAGTAGCAACAGCAGTAGAAGCAGTAGCAGTAGAAACAATAGTGGTAGTAACCTACAGATATTTTACTTCCCCATAAATTATAAAGTTCAGTGACCGAACATCGAACATGTATGTCATTCCAAGGAAGGCTAGAAATTAAATGTAGAATTACTGGTTGAAGACATTTGTCATAAGGGAAGTGGTTGTTAAAAAAGTGAGGAATTTTTGAGTTGTGTTTCTGACTTCAGTATGGTGTAAACATGTGTGTGTCGCTTATTATTGAAATTTTCAGCTGGTATATGTTTGATACACTGATTTAATATTAAAATTTACAGATACTAGGCACTATTCACATTTTCTGAATATACAATAATTTTCTGTGTAGGGGTAAATTTGTTCAGAGGTTTCTAATAAGCTATTTTTTTTTACTGAATTATGACTTCTGGTGTTCTTCAAGAAATAAGAAGGAATAAAGAGGGTGTAAGTGTAACTACAAAAAGTCTGTCAACCTCTAAAGCACCACTGTAACTTAAAGCCATGATAGTGATATCCCTACCTGGTCTGCTGTGGACTAAAAACACAGCCTAGAAAAGAGTTTGTATTTAGATGAGTCCACCAGGGAAAACATGTCTTCGAATGCCCGGTATGTACAGGTTAAATATCTGAACTAAGAAATTAGACCATGCCGTTTTGCTTGTGTTTGACTTTCAGAAACATGTTGAAGTAAAAATAATGTGAGAGTGAAGTGCTGGAACTATTAACAGACTTATTTACAGGCTTCATTTTTGTATGTGTTAGGTTTAATACAAGCTTTCCTAACACTTTTTTCATTGTTTTTTTCCAGGTAGTAATACAAGTAGTGTGTCGCAACTTGTAGTGAATGGGACCAATATTGGTATCAATCCTGCTGTTCCAGCAGACGATGATGTCGTGTTAACTGTGTTGGGTAACAGTGATGATGATGGTAGGGGTGGAGAGAGTTGTTCACCGACTGAGATGACTGACTTGGACCTCACAGAAGTAGTAATGTGCGAAACAAATATTGTTGTTCCTTTAAGTGCCAGCAGATTACGCTTACTTCAGGATACAACCATGATTGAGTCTGCACTGGACTTGGATTCACTAGAAGAATCCTCTGTAGGTGCAGGAAGTCAGGCA
>Ga0131853_10018657_pt1 | contig 12622 bp, 15 predicted proteins | sample TergutLab28metaG_FD_92764 | JGI IMG/M metagenome (GOLD analysis project Ga0131853, IMG submission 92764) | Labiotermes labralis P1 segment gut microbial communities from Petit-Saut dam, French Guiana - Lab288 P1 (version 2) (version 2) | ecosystem: Host-associated > Arthropoda: Insects >...
CCACGTCCGGGGTCCGCATAACCTCGAACTCGCCGGGTCGGGTCGCGGCCAAGTGGCTGGCCAGCAGGCGGGCGTCGGTCGGTTTCGTGGTATTCATCGTGGTCTCTCCTGGGGTCGCGGTCCCGGCTTTTCGACGTCGGGACCAATAGCCCGAGAAAAGCACCGCTGAATACCTCGCCATAAGTATTTGTCCGTCCCTCGAATATGTCTCTCTTATTCGACAAGGACCCTCTCGATATCAGTTTTCCGGTAGCACAGACCTCGCGTCCGACCAGGACCACGGATAATCGAGACAGGGATAACGGACCAGTGATCCCTATCTATCCCCGCGCATACTCTTCTTCGACACGACCACTACTCAGGTCAGCCAGCCTATTCTTTCTGCTTTCAGTTTTCAGTCGTCCCGCCCCAAGAACTGAAAACTGAAAACTGAAGGGGAACGAAGAAGGGAGGAGCCCTGGTACCGGTCTCCCGCGTGGGAGCGGCACCAGGGCTCCTCTCGGCACCCTTCGACGCTTTCAGTCGGCCTCACGGTCGGGCTGAAAGAACACCCAACGCTTGCCCTTCTCGGACAGGTTGCCCTCGGCGTCGATCAGCACCGCCCCGGCCTCGCGCAGTCGCTTTGCCACCGTGGGGTGGCTGTAGCGACTGCCCTCGGTCCAGAACAGGAACTCGTCCACCTCCGACCGCTGCCTGGGCTCGGCCAGGAACCGCCTGATCGCTCCCGGCTCGGTCTTGGCCTGCGAGCCGCCGCCCTGGAACTCGCGGGCCGCGTCGTTGGCCACCTGGTGAGCCGTGCGCTCGGTGTTGTCGCCGTACTCGACGGTGTAGACGTCCATCTCGACCAGCTCGTCGGTGAACGGGTGGGCGATCCGCTCGACCACATGCCGCTGGCCGTGCATCTCGAAGTTGAACTCCTTCGAGGCGCGCCGTCTCGGGTGCGACGACCAGACCTGCTCCGACTTGTCACGGCTGATCGCGACCGACCAGAAGAACTCGGTCTTGGCCGCGATCGCACCCGCCCCTGACAGGCGCTGCATCTCCGACCCGGCCTTGGCGTTGTTGTTCCAGTGGTGGGTCCCGAGGATGCCGATGCCGTAGTCGTTGCAGAACCCGGCGACCAGCAGCGCCGTCCACGCCTTGACCTTCTCGGGGCGGTTCTCCTCGTACCCTGGATTGGCGGTCACCAGCAGGTCGAACACCACCAGGTCGACGCCCTGCTCGGCGCAGCCTCGGGCGTAGTGCTCGATCCGCTCCTTGGTGGACAGGTCCGGCACCTCGTCGAACTGGACCAGGCCCAGGTCGGCGTGCGCCAACTCCAGCCGCCGCCGGGCGCTGGCCTGGGGCTCATCCTCGACGCAGTACCGCACCCGGTAGCCGCGCTGGGTCAGGGTGGTGACGACCAGCCCGACGACCGACGACTTGCCCGACCCGATCGGACCGCCCAGCAGCCCGTAGCCGCGCGTCGGCATGATCGCGCTCAGGAACCACTCGACCCCATCGGACCTACGCTCCGGGATCAGCGCCCACGGTGGCCGCTTGCTGACCCCCTCGCTCGCGGCCTTGGCCACCGTGTCGGCCCGCCACTTGCCCGCGCACATCGGGTCCGCCGCGATCACCTCGGGCATGATCGTGTCGTACAGCACCCGAGCGCGCTCCTCGGTCAGACCCGACCACGGAGCGTTGACCAGCACCGCGAAGGCCCAGGCCGCGTCCCGGGCCAGCGCCTCCCAGCCCCGGTCCTTGTCGTCGCGCTGCTTCTCGTCCCACTCGGTGGCCTCGGACAGCAGGTTTCGCCAGTAGGCCATGACCGACAGCACCGCGTCGTCTGCCTGCTCGCGCTCGTCCTCGCTCAGGTCGCGGTACCCGGGGCCGTCGTACGGCTCGACCGCCCTCTCGGCCACCACGTCTAGCCCGAGCGCCTTGGCCTGGGCGAGCCACTCGTCGGCGTCCAGTGGCTCGCCCTCAACCACCACAGAATCGTGCTCGCCCTGGGTGCTCGGCTTGTGCATCAGCCGCTCGGCCTCCAGCGAGCCCGAGTCGAACTGCTCGGCACCCAACTCGCGCATGAGCGCGGCCACGATCAGCCGGTACTCGGGGCTCGACACGTCCCGCGACAGCGGGAGCACCACACGCCAGCGCGGCGCGGTCGAGGTGTGCCTCCAGGTGGTGTACGCGACGAACGCGACACCCGACAGCGACACCCGCACATCGACCAGGAACCCCGGCCCGGCCTGGTCGGCGTCAAGCGCGACCAGAGACCGGCTCTCGACCGTCTCCTTGGTCCGGTGCCCGCCGCGCAGCGACCCGCCGACGAAGTTCCCGCAGTCCTTGCGGTCGGCGGGGTCGTCCAGCCCGAGCCAGTCCACGAAGTTGTCCCAGGTCCAGCGGTGCTGCTTGAAGACGCTCGTCGCCTCCCGGTTGGCCGTGGCGACGTCGTAGTGCCTCTCGCTACTCACGGCGGTCTCCCTTCTTGTCGTTGTCGGGGTGCAGGCGGCAGGCGTCGGCGTGCATCACGACCACGCCGCTGGAGGTGACGACCATCGGGCCGTCGCACTCTGAGCAGCCGCCTTCAAGGCGGCGTCCGATCAGCTCGTGCGGCTTCACCGGTCCACCCCCAGCCAGCCCATGAGGTCGCGCCAGTCCGTGTGAGCGAACCAGCGCTTCTCCAGCAGGTGCGCCGACCAGTGCAGGAACTCCGCGAGGGTCCGGCACCGCTCGACGGCGAACCAGTAGTCGCCACTGTCGGGCCTGGGGTCGCATCCGTGGTGGTACGCCGCCCACGGCACCGGGTCGTCCCACACCTCGTCCAGCGGGTACGGGACTAGCGACCCCTCGGCCTCCTGGCGCTTGCGGTACTCGAAGTCCACCGTCTCGTGGCGGGCATGGGTGAGACCGGCCTGGTTGCTGTCCACACAGACGTAGCCGCGCCCGTTGGCGACCGGCTGGCAGCAGGTCGAGCACGTCCAGACCAACCGCCCATTGCGGGCCTTCGTGACGACTCGGCGGCTCACTGACCCTCACCGCCCTGGGCCTGCTCGGCACGCCGGGCAGCCCTCCTGGCGCGACGGCGCTCCTGGTACTCCGCGACTTTCTCGGGGTGGGCGACCATCCACTCCTTGTTCTTGCGGATCAGGTGCTCGCGGTGCGCCAGGTAGTAGGCCCGTCGCTGGGCCTTCTCCTTCTCGGGGTCTGCCGCGTACCGGGCACGGCGGCGAGCCTTCCTGCGCTCGTACGCCTCGGCGTCTTTCTCGCTGCTACTCATTGGGGTCTCCCAACCTCAAACGAAAGTGGATGTGTCTTTCGGTTTGAGGTGAGACCACTCGGCAACAGTCCGCCTGGGTGTGCCGCCCCTGGGGACGACACTCGAATTACCTAACCCTGGTTCTCTTTGGCTTCCTCAATGCTTACCGGTCAGCCAAGCCGGTAAGAAAAACTCAATCATGTGCGGCGCTCGCGGGACAATATGTGCTCACGGGCGCGGCGCGTTGTTTCTCCGTCAAACTTCCTGATGTAATAGTTCTTGCGCTTACCCTGGCGTCTCTTTGGTGTCGTTCCTCGCGGCCAGATAGCCCCGACCACCCCTCCTCAGGTGGTCGGGGCTAATCGCTATTCCGACGTGTCGAATAGCGGCGAGGTCAAACCTCGTGTTTCGCTGGGTGTGCCTTTCCAAACGGGGCACTGAGTAGGCCCTCGCCAGGTCTCGCGCCCTGGCGAGGGCCGCTCTCTTGTCCGGGGTCAGGCGAGCGAGCGCATGGCCTCCAGGACCTGCTCCTGCCACCTCTGCCAGGTGTGGGAGAGCCGCCGCTGGTTCTCCAGGCTGGATGCAGTGTGGGTGTAGCCGATCTGGCCGTCGATGCGGAACATGAACGCCTCGACGGGCTCGACGCCGACGATCTCTTGGATGTGCAGATACTCGTCCCACATAGCGCCCATAGAGGCTCCGCCGCCGTACCACAGCAGCGCCAAGGAGCAGCCCTCCTGGTCGACCACCCAGCATGGGGAGTTGGCCTCCTCGCCGCTGTCTCCAATGACGTGGACGGTAGCCGCCGCCAGCACCTTCTCGGGCACGCCGTGGCGCTGTGCCCAATCCCTGACGCGCTCCGCGTCCACGCCGAAGTGGTCGGCGTAATCGAAGCCGTCGATCTCGGGGACGATCTCGCCGTCCCAGAACGTGTCGATGCTCATGGTCGCCACCTCAGACCGTCTGCTCGTAGTCGTTCATGAGCGCGCGGGTCTTGTATTCGACCTCGGCAGTCAGGTGGCCCCACAGCCGCGCGACTTCGGCGAGGTCGACACGCCACTGGGCGAACTGCTGGCGTGACTTGTTGTCACGCAGAGCGTCGAACAACTGCGCGGCCCGCTGCTCGATCTCGCGGAACTCGGCCAGGACACTGGTGCTTACCGGCTGGATGATCTCGATCATGCTTTTGCCTCTCTAGGCGTTGAGGAAACTGCTGATGAAAAACCAGCGGAGAAAGGCAAAAAGCCCCAAACCACTGATGCGGTTTGAGGCGAGTCCATTCGGCGAATAGCCTAGGGATCCGGCTCCATATCGTCCGGCATTAGATACCCTTGGAACATCTTTGGGTCGGCTTCCTCGGTGAAGCGTCCGACTGCGACCCCGTGTCTTCGGACAGAGACAGAGTAGCCCAACCTTGCCGAGAAGCAAGAGAGGGCCACAGGACGGCCTCGGAGATCCGCCCGGTCCTCTCGGCCCCTGACGGTCTCCGAGGCGCTCCGTGGCCCCCTCGGTGGCTCCCGTCAGACCTTCGCGGGCTTGCGCGCCAGCGACCGGGCCAGCCGGTCCTCCTCGCGCGCCCACCGCTCAGCGGTCTCCTCGTCCGGCAGTTCGTCCTCCTGGTCGAACCAGACGTGAGGATCGCGCCACTCGAAGGTCAGCCGCGACAGCTTGTCGGCGTCGGTCCAGCCGCCGCTCTTGCCCTTGCCGACCACGACCTTGGCCAGCACGCGGTCCAGCGCGGCCCGGCGCTCGTCGTCGGTCCTGGCCTGCTCGAACTCCTCACTGATGGTCCGCTCTGCCGAGGTGTAGGTGACCCGGCGTTCGCTGGGTCGGCTGTCAGCCTCGGTCTGCATGGCCTTGAGTTGGTTCATCTCGGCCATGATCTCGGTGGCGCGGTCGGGGTCCTTCTCGGTCACGAACTCCCGGGTCAACTCGGCCAGGCGGATGGTGGCCCGCTCGTACTCGACCTCGCCGCCGTCGAACACCTCCTCGAAGGGCAGCATCGGCACGACGTTCCCGCGCTGCTCCAGGACGTGCGCCACGATCACGTCCTGGGCGTTGGAGATGTACGCCCGGCACTCCGGGCAGGTGTAGGCCGGACGGACGCCCTTCGCGGTGCTCCCGGTGGTCCCCCGATACATCGTGACCCCCTCGGGGTGGGGCAGGATCGCGACCACCTGCTTGGTCTCGGGGTCGAGTTTGCGGATCTCGGTCTGGCCGCACACCAGCAGGCCAGACAGCAGCGGACTGTGTTTCCGGCGGGCCAGTTTCGGCTGGCGTTGCGGCTTGTCTCCCGGTTTCAACGCCTCCTGGAGCGCCTTCCAGCGCGGCAGGCTCATCACGGCCAGAGCCTCGCTGACCACGGGCAGACCGTCCTCGCCGGTCACGACCTCGCCAGAGCGGTGCTTGTAACTGCGTTTTCCGTCGTTGCCCTCCTTGCCCCGGGGCTTGGGGGTCATGCCAGCCAGCAGCGGGTGGCGCACGAGGCTGTCCACGGTGCCGTAGCGCCAGGTGCGTAACGCGAACGGGACGCCGCCCCAGGTCGGGTTCGGGACACCGATCTCGTTGAGCCACTGGGTAGTGCTGTAGATCGTGTGGCCCTGCTCGGTGCGGCGCACGATCTCGCGCACGACCTCGATCTTGGCCTCGTCCTGGGCGACCGCCCAACCCTTGCCCGATGGGTGCTGCACCTTGCGGTAGCCGTAGGGCAGTTGACCGCCGATGTAGCGGCCCTCCTTGAGCAGTTTGGCTTGGGCGTCCAGGACGCGAGCGCGGATCGCCGCCGCTTCCATCTGGGCAAACGAGGCAAGGACGGTGGTCACCATCTCGCCCTGGGGCGTGGTCATGTCCACCGGGTCCTCGACCGCGACGATGGACGCGCCGCGCGCCTCCAGGGCCTCGTGGGTGTGCAGGAAGTCGAGCGTGCGTCGGGCCAGCCGGTCGGCCTTCCAGATCACAACAGCCTCGAACCGCTTTGGGCTGGCCATGAGAGCCTGCCAGCCCTTCCGGTCCTCGGGCTTGTTCTTGGTCGCGCTAACTCCGTTGTCGCGGAACACCTCGACGACCTGCCAGCCTCGGGCAGCGGCGTACCGCTCGCCCGACTCGATCTGGCGCTCGATTGAGACCGAAGTGTCGGAGTCCTTTGACAGCCGGACGTACAGGGCGCAGCGGGTGATCTTCCGAGTGCTCATGAAAAAAGTAAAGCACCCAAAGGTGCGCTGATGGAATACAGGAACCTTTGGGGCCATCGAGAAGCAGATGGTGTCCGCCCGCCGCAGCGACCTCGGCGGCGTACTTCACGTCCTCGAGCCCGACCAGGTCAGCCATGTCGACCTCCTCGAGCCGGGCCGCGCCACGCCAGGAGAGGAAGCCGCTGCCGGAGATCGGCGGCACCGGCGGAGCCTCCGGCATCTCGCTGTCCGTGAGGGCCGCCACCACCTGCCGCAGCGAGCGCAGTCCGAGCACCGTCATGTCGGGCACCAGCGCCGCCTCGCGGGCCTGGGGCTCGGGTACGAAGACGCACCGGATGCCGCGCTGGGAGGCCGCCAGGACCATCGGCAGCACACCCGTCACCGACCGGAGGCCGCCGTCGAGGGCGAGCTCGCCGATGAAGGCCGTCTCCTCCAGGCTGCGCGGATCGAGCTCGCCGGTGGCAGCGAGGATCGCGACCGCGATGGCCAGGTCGAAGTGCGCACCCGACTTGGGCAGAGCGGCCGGCGCCAGCAGGACGGTGACCCGCTTGGTGCTGCCGGGCCAGGTGAGCAGGGAGTTCTCTATCGCCATCCGGACCCGGTCACGGCCCTCGTTCAGCGCGGAGTCGACCCGGCCGACGAGCGTGGTGCCGACCTGGCCGGAGGACACGTCGGCCTGGACGTCGACGAGGTGTCCAACCGCGCCGGCGAGTGCGACGCAGCGAGCGGTCGCGACCGCCATCAGCTCAGCCCGCGGACGTGGTCGATCCGGGCCGCTCCCCGGCGCGGCCGGTGGATCGCGACCAGGTCGATCCGGGTGGCCGGCGGCAGCACGCCGCGTTCGCGGATCCACTCCGCGGCCAGCTGCTTGAGCCGGCCCAGCTTGGCGGGCGTGATCGCCTCGTGCGGTGTCCCGTACGCGTCGTCGTAGCGGGTCTTCACCTCGCAGATCACCAGCGTGCTGCCGTCGCGCAGGACGAGATCGACCTCGCCGGCCTCCCCGCGCCAGTTGCGCTCCAGCACCACCAGGCCCTGCTCGACGAGATGTCGCTCCGCGACCTCCTCGCCGTACCGCCCCATCGCCTGCTTGCTCGCAGCTGTCGTCGTCATGATGCCTCCGTCCGAGATCGGAGACCCAGCATCGACCGACGCACCGACACCCCGCGATGCCCAGATCAGCGCCTGTGGACAACCGCTCCCGGCGGCTCCCCTGTGGACGAGAAGTGGCCGGTTCCGTACCGGCGGCTCAGCCGATCAGCTGGCCGTTGGCACAGGTCGGCCGTGGGACGGCATAGACGTCGGCTCCGCCGAGGGTGAGCCCGAGCAGCTGCGCGAGCGGCGTCACCAGTCCCGACATCAGGCTGCTGACCAGGGGATTGACCACGCTCGACGTCAACGAGGTCGTGAGCGAGCTGAGGATCTGGTTGAGCTGCGCCGTGGTGAGCGACACCGTGAGGCCCAGAAGGCCCTTGGCCGTGATCTGGAGGTTCTGCGGGTCGATGCTCGTCGTCAAGGTCGCGGCACCAAGGCCACCGTTGCCGGTGCTCAACGGGGTGCTGTAGCTGGTCGGGCTGTTCGGAATCCGGAAGCTCAACGGGCTCGTGCCGCCGTTCGGCCCCAGGCTCGCTCCCACGGTCACGCTTCCGGTGAAGTCGATCTCGAGGATGCTGCCCAGAAGTCCACCGAGCAGGCCGTTCAGCAGCCCGCCCGTACCGATGCTGCCGTTGATGTCGATCTTCTGCGCGAGGTTGATGGTCGCAAGGTTCGACTGCACGTTGACGTCGATCCCCTCGGGGCTGGCGGCCGTGGCGGCGCCGCAGACGATCTTGGTCAAGACGCCGCTCGCGGACGCGAGATGCACGCCGACGCTGGTCGGTGCCGAAGCGGTCAGGTGCACCAACGACCCCAGAGCATCGGGGGTCGTGATGTTCGCCAGCGTGCCGGAGATGTTCACGTCGGCCTGGCTCGTCGTGACGGTGGTGGTGTTCACGTGCCCACAGGCCATCTGGAGGCCCTCGATCAGCTTCACCGTCGAAGTCAGGCCGGTGCCGGTCAGACCGAGGTTGGTCGCGAGCGACGGGATGCTGAGCAGGTTGGTCCCGTTCGCGAGGAAGATCGCACCGCCGAGCAGGTCGAGCGCATTGATGCTCGCCGCCGCGGCGGAGGCGCCCCCGCCGCTGACCGCCGCGATGTTGGCGAGCGAGATCGTGCCGAGCCCTCCCGCCTTGGCAGCGATCGCGTCGAGCAGGTTCGCATTGGCGGTGTCCCCGTTGCGGGAGAGGATCGCCGCCTCGGCCAACGCCAGGCTCGCGACGCTGACGTTCGTCGTCGCGAGCTGGTCCACGGAGCCCACGCCCAGTTGGGTGGCCAGATCCGCCAGGCCGATGGTGGCGCCGGCGAGACCCTGATAGCCCACGGCGGTGACGCCGAGACCGCTGCCCCCTACCGTGCCGTTGAGCAGTGGTGCCAGCAGCGCCGAGTTGCTTGAGTTCAGCCGGGCGGCGAAGGACCCGATCTTGAGACACGCGCTGGGCACGGCGCTGGCGACCGCGGAGCGGCAGGCCCCGCCGGAGTTGACGCCACCGCCGGGCAGCGCCCGGGCGAGCCCGAAGCTCACGACGGTGGCGGCCGTCACCAGGACGGCGTTGGCGGGGTGGCCGGCCGTTGCCGGGTTCTGGAAGGAGGTCGTGTCGTACGGCGAACCGGCGCAGCCGCGGCCCTGGTCCGACGGCAGGGTTCCCGGGACGTACCCCTGGTAGACGTGGATCGTCTGGTTGTGGCCGACGGCACCGGAGCTCCGCTGGGCGTCGGCCGTCGCGGCGGCGTCGGTCACCGGCTGGTTCGTGGGGTCGTTGGCCGCCAGCGCCGCGGCCATGTCGAGGGCGACGGTGTCCGCGAGCGCCTGCATGTCGCTGCGCGCGATGCGCTGCATGCCGATGTCGACGGCGAGGGCGCCGAGCGGGACGACGATGAAGCAGGTCATCAGGGCGAGGACCAGAGCGGCGGCCCCGCGCTCCTGCCAACGGCGCCGCTCGTTCCATCGCACGAGCCACGAGCGCAGCATCAGCTCACCTGGACGACTGAGGTGAAGGACAGCGTCGAGGGCAGGGTGAAGCCGAAGCCGGGCACGGTCGGGAGCAGTGAATGCGCCCGGTACGGGTAGGTCACGTAGACCTGCACGCAGGTATGCGTCGCGGGGCAGCTCGGTGCCGGCGTGGTCGGACTGCTCGTCAGCGTCCCGGAGAAGGGTGCGCTGATCTTGCAGGTGAGATTCCCGTTCGTACAGCTCATGTTGTACGTCGACAGCGCGCCCTGGATCGCGGTCTGCGCGGCCGCCGTCGACTGCGCCGGGGTCTGTGCGCCGACCGCGGCGCGGGCTCCCTCGGAGGCGGCCTGCGAGAGCGCCTGCCGGAAGCTGAACATGTACGCGTAGGCGATGATCGCGAAGACGAGCAGCAGGATCAGCGGGACGAGCAGCGCGAACTCGACGGCGGCGGCACCACGCTCGCCCCGGCGTACCGTCGCCATCGCCCGCTCCTCGCCCCCAGCGGCGCGGGGCGGCTCGCCCGCGCCTGGATCGATCGTAGGTCGACCGGACCGGGACCGACAGGACAACGAGCCTCGAGGAGGTAGTCCTTTCGGACTATTCCTCGGGCGTGTCCTCGGGCAGCGGGCCGCTCAGTCCTTGGGGAGGTCGAGCTCGGAGGGGCTGAGCTCCTCGACGTTGACGTCCTTGAAGGTCAGCACCTTCACGTTCTTCGCGAACCGGGCAGGACGGTACATGTCCCAGACCCAGGCGTCGCTCATCGAGACCTCGAAGAAGACGTCGCCGGCCTCGGTCCGCGCCTTCACGTCCACCTGGTTGCACAGGTAGAACCGCCGGTCCGTCTCCACGACGTACTTGAAGATGCCGACCACGTCGCGGTACTCGCGGTAGAGGGTCAGCTCCATCTCGGTCTCGTACTTCTCGAGATCCTCGGCGCTCATGAAGCAGATCCTAGGGTCTCGCCGGAAGACATCCCCACGCCGGGCAGGCTCCACGAGCGGCGGTGGTGGATCGAGGGGCCGTGCGCGGCCAGCGCGGCGACGTGCGCCGGCGCGGAGTAGCCCTTGTTCTCCGCCCAGAGGTACGCCGGGAACTCCTCGTGCAGCCGGGTCATCAACGCGTCCCGCGAGGTCTTCGCCAGGATCGAGGCGGCCGCCACGCCGGCGCACTTCATGTCGGCCTTGATCAGCGTGGTCACCGGCGGCACCCGTACGCCCGTATCCATCAGGCTGTGCAGCTCGGAGGGGCCGCCGAAGAGGGCGTCCTGCTCCGGCTCGCTGAGGTAGTCGTGGTTGCCGTCGAGCAGGATCGCTTCCGGTACGACGTCGAGCGCGGACAGCGCCCGGTGCCCGGCCAGCCGCATCGCCGCCATGATCCCGTACGCGTCGATCTCGGCCGGGCTGGCGTGGCCGACCGCGTGGCTCAGCGCCCAGCGACGCACCTTCGGGGCGAGCCGCTCGCGGGCCTCGGGGGTGAGCAGCTTGGAGTCCCGTACGCCCTGCGGCGCGGTGCGGGTGGACAGCGAGATCACCACCATGCCGATGCTGACCGGCCCGGACAGCGCACCCCGGCCGACCTCGTCGGCGCAGGCCAGGTGGGCGACCCCGTCCCGCAGCAGGGTGCGCTCGAACCGGAGGCTGGGAGCCGTGCTCATCCGCGCGGCCTCACGGCGCGGGGACGCCCTTGAAGTCGGCGGGCCGGTGGATGATGTGGGCCCGGTTCAGCGGCCAGATCAGCGAGACGACCTTGCCGACCACGTCGGAGACCGGCACCCACGGCGAGTCCGAGCACTCGGTCTCGGCCTTGGTGCACAGGTGGTAGCTGGAGTCGGCCGAGTTGGCCCGGTTGTCGCCCATCACGAAGAGGTACCCGGGCGGCACCGGACCGGCCGACCAGTGCTTCGTGGTCGGCATCGGGCCGTAGCAGGTGCCGGGATCGGAGCTGCCGCAGGCGTGATCGGCCGGTCGTGCGTACGACGACTCGTCCAGCGCGTGCCCGTTGACGGTGATCTGGCCCTTCTTGTTCACCGAGATGGTGTCGCCGGCGACGCCGATCACCCGCTTCACCAGATGGCCGCCGGTCGGGACCAGGCCGATCCGGGCGAGCGCCTTGGAGACCAGGCCGGTCGCCTGGGTGTCCTCGTCGCCGGTCAGCCAGCCGCCCGGGTCGGAGAAGACCACGATGTCGCCGCGCTGCGGCGACCCGCTGCCCCAGTACGACGGCTTCTCCACCAGCACCCGGTCGTCGACCCGCACGTTCTGGCCGCCCTGCAGGCCCGGCTCCATCGACGCCGAGGGGATGTAGAACGCCTGCACGAAGAAGGACTTGATGATCACCGCGATGATCACCGCGAGCACGAGCAGCAGGATCGACTCCTGCCACACCGGCAGGCCACGGCCCGAGGTACCGGTACCGCCCTTGCGGGTGCCGGCGTCGTCATGCCCACCGTCGCCGCCCTCGCCACCGTCCTGGTCGGGGTCGGGGGAAGCAGAAGACCGCGACCCCTCCGGTTCCTCGTCGAGGAAGATGGAGAGATCGCGGTCTTCGGAAGTCACGCGCAGAGCCTAGATCAGGCCCCTACGAGATCACGCCTCGGCAAGGTCGGATCGGGCGTCGCTTCGCTCCGCCGATCAGGCCGCCGTGACGTTTCACGCCTCGCGGCGCTCCTTGATCTTCGCCTTCTTACCGCGCAGGTTGCGCAGGTAGTACAGCTTGGCGCGACGGACGTCACCGCGGCTGACGACCTCGATCTGCTCGAAGATCGGGGAGTGCAGCGGGAAGGTGCGCTCGACGCCGACGGAGAAGGAGACCTTGCGGACGGTGAAGGTACGGCCGATGCCCGAACCCTGGATGCCGATCACGACGCCCTGGAAGACCTGGACACGGGAGCGGTTGCCCTCGATGACCTTGACGTGGACCTTGACGGTGTCGCCGGCCTTGAACTCGGGCAGGTCGGTGCGCTTGTTGGCGTTGCCGAGGTCGGCAACGAGCTGGTTGCTCATGGTTGCTCCTCACGGATGCCACAGGTCGGCCGCGGGTGTTCGTGTCTTCAGCTGGACGGTCCACGTCGAGTGGCCGGCGGCGTCAGGCTCCCCCTGTGGCAGGAGCCCGTCGCAGATCCTCCGCTCGTGTTCTCCGGAG
>Ga0131853_10018658_pt1 | contig 12621 bp, 13 predicted proteins | sample TergutLab28metaG_FD_92764 | JGI IMG/M metagenome (GOLD analysis project Ga0131853, IMG submission 92764) | Labiotermes labralis P1 segment gut microbial communities from Petit-Saut dam, French Guiana - Lab288 P1 (version 2) (version 2) | ecosystem: Host-associated > Arthropoda: Insects >...
CAGGTGGCCAGCACCCGCAGCTCGAGCTCCTCCAACTGGGCCTTGGCCGCGGCCAGCTCGGCGAGCAGCTCGCCCTTGACCTCGACCGGCAGGAACAGGGGCTGCACGGTGCGGACCTCGGCCAGCGCCGTACGCACCACCTCGACCGCTGCGAGCAGCGGATGCAGCACCGGGTCGCCGGCATCGCCGGTCCCCGGTGTGGGTGGTGGAGTGGTGGTCATGCCGGCAACGCTAGATCGAACGCGCTAGCGAAAACAGGGCCCAAAGAAGATCTGTGGACAACGGCGGTCTTCCTGGTTCACGACCTCGGCCGGCCGAGCCTGGGGATAGCGAGACGCGTGCCTCTTGACTGCGACGTGCCTGGGCACTCGCCCTGACCGGATCTGCGTGTGAGGCGGGCGTCAGCGGGATCCGGTCGTCAGGATGACTCCCGACGGACGGCAAAGGGAGCGCTTCTGCGGCGGCTGTGCTTCTCGCTCGGCAAGCCCGCAGTTCTGCGTGGGGGGTCGATATCGGCCTGTGAGTCGCCTGTGGACCGGGTGCGCGGCCCTGAAACGAACGAACACTTCGTTGCGAGCATCCTGGCGTGGCTCGGCACGGCCGCGGCGAACATCATCGAAGCCGTGGCGTTCTGGTAGCCCTCGATCGCGTGCCAGGATGCTGCGCGTGACTGGTCGAGCGCTGCCGCGCCGCGAGGCTGAGTTGCTGCGTCGGGCCGCCTTCACCTATGACGAGGTCGGCGGCACGCACCGCCGCACCACGCCGCCCGGGTACCGCACGGTGCGGCGCAGTCGCGAGATCGGGTCTGGGACTGAGCGCTTCGAGCAGGCCGCCCAGACGCTGCTGGCGTGGGGCATGCATCGCCGCACGGGGCTGCGCGTCCGGACCTCGAGCGACGAAGTCAGTTCGGGAGCGGTCGCCATCCTGCGGCTGGGCGTTGGTCCCTGGGGAGTGGACGCGCCCGTCCGAGTCGTCTACGTCGTGGACGAACCTTGGCGCAGAGGCTTTGCATACGGCACGTTGCCCGGGCACCCCGAGCGCGGTGAGGAAGCCTTCGTCGTCGAACTTCGCGATGACGATGTGGTGATCTTCACCATCACTGCGTTCTCCCATCCCGCCACGTGGCTCGCCCACGCCGGAGGACCATTCACGCGTGCCATCCAGTCATGGCTCACGAGCCGCTACCTCCGGGCCGTCTGAGCGGTCTGGCCTCCGGTCGTCATCGGCCCTGACCGGACCTATCGATGATCAGGCTCAGGGTCGGTGGGGCCATTCGTGGCCCGGCGCGGCAACGTAAGGGCCGATGGGCCGGTCCTCGACCGGGTGGACGCCCGCGATGATGCGAGAGCCGCGAGCACGGTAGTCGGACTCCTCGATCTGCTCGAACGCCGACGGTACGCCCGAAATGGAGGGGCCGGCGACCAGCGCGACGCTGACGTCCCAGGGCTTGCCATCGGCGTCCAGAGCGACGTCGACGACAACGCCTGGGTGCCCCCGCCAGACGCCTACCTCGGGCTCGTCGCCGTCGGTCACCGACATCAGGTCACCCGCCTGGATGGTCATGACGGAAGGTTGCCACGACCGCGGGCCGCGCGCATGGACGACGCGGCGCGTCCAGCTTCAGCGCCGAACGACCCGAACCGTCAGATTCCAGGAGAGCTCCGGGGCGTCGGGGAGGGTGCTTGCCGTCGCTGAGATGACCGCGCGACCGGGTCGTGCGGCAACCATCCAGGCGCGCAGGGTCCGTGAGCTGTCCACGGTCCAGTGGTCAAGCCGCACGACACCGCGCGGCCAGGCTCCGACGTTCGTCCACGGTTCAGAGATGGGCAGCATCACCAGCCGGATTCGCGCACCCACCGCTACGCACCGGCGCCACTGACCCCAGCGCGGCCTGTACACGATCACGGTGAGGCGATGTTGGACGCACCGGCTGCCAGCCGGAACGGACCGGAAGCCCGTCCCCGGCGGGGGAGTGCTGCTCGGGATAGCCGACATGCTGATCGGCTGTCCAGCGGCCGTTGCGATGCTGGTCTGCGCCTCGACGGGCGCTGCCCCAGTCCTGTCGGTCCGTGAGGTGCCGGTCCGGCTGGTCAACGGCTGCCCGGCCGAGGACGCGCAACCCGAGACGGCCAGGCACATTCCCACCGCGAGCACTGCCGTCGTACGGGCGGCCCGCCAGCGAGCCCTCACGTTCTCCCTGGCCCGCATCCGACCAGGATGAAGCCGCGCCCGGCGGCGGCGGAGAGCTATCCGAAGCACGAAGACAACGCCCCCGAACCCGGAGGCTCGACGTACACGGCGGCTCTCGGACGGCATCGGCTTGGCCATGATTCCAAGAATCTAGGCAAACCGGGCTGATGGCGCCCTCGTTTCCCCCGAAACTCGGCGCATGTCGACGATGTTCCTCAGCACCGGCGATGCATACGAGCACACCCGGGCGACTCAGCCCACCCGGCGGGCACGGAGCACCCGGTCATCCGCGTGATGGGCCGCGCTGGCCGAGCCCGGCGGCCGGGTGCGCTTGTCGTTGACCTCGATCGTCCAGCCGGGCGCGTCCTCGAGCGCAGCGGCAAAGTCGTCGATGTGGAGGTATGCGTCGGGGTCGAACGGACGATGTTGGTGCTGCGGGTCGCTCATCGCCTCGAGGTCGTGGCTGAGCACGACCAGCGTGCCACCGGGGGCGACCGCGTCCAGGACGTTGTGGACCCCCCGCAGGTCGGGCGTGCGAGGGATCGACGCGTACGCCGCCGATACGAGGTCGAACCGACCCCGTGCGAACGGCGCCGGCGCGTTGGCGTCGGCCAGCTCGCAGGTGACAGACAGGTCACGTCGGGCGGCCTCGGCGCGGATCCTGTCGAGCGCACGGGAGGAGATGTCGCTCGCGGTCACCTCCCAGCCCTGCTCGGCCAGCCAGATCGCGTCGCCGCCCTCGCCGGCGCCGACGTCCAGAGCACGGCCGGTGGCCAGGCCGGTCACCTCTGCGACCAGCGAACCGTTCGGGTTGCCGCTCCACATCGGTTCGCCGGAGTAGCGGTGATCCCAATCGGCGATCGAGCCGGACGGGCGAGCCGCGGCCTGCACGTCCTCGGTGGCGAGGCTCAACGCGACGGCGGCGCCGACGCGGCTGCCGTGCGCGGCGGCCGGGAGCACCTGCTGACCGGGATCGGTGATGCTCCCCGTTGCGAAGACCCCGTCGACGGCAGTGGCGCCCATCGGATCGGCCTCGATCACCTCACCCATGCCCGTGACGTGCGGCGTGGCGCGCAGCCCGAGCCCGGTGAATGGATCCGCCCGCGGATGGAACCGAGGCCCCACGAGGATCGCGTCGGCCTCGACCCGCGATCCGTCGGCCAGCTCGACGCCGGTCAGCCGGCCGGCGGAGCCGGCAAGGACCCGCGTGGCAGTGGCACCGACGCGCAGCTCAACGCCGCTCGCCCTGAGGGTGTCGACCTCGGCCTCGTCGACCTCGACCCCGTCCGCGATCAGCACAGTCAGGTGTGCGGTCAGCTGGCGCAGCAGCGGTACGACGTGCAGCCCCATCGGATGGGTGAGGAGCTGGACCAGCCGCTGGTCGCGCACCTCGTAGCCGTGGCAGAACGGGCAGTGGATGACGTCCCGGCCCCAGTGCTCCGCGAGCCCTTCGACGTCGGGCAGCTCATCGACGAGGCCGGTCGCGACGACGATCCGGCGGGCCACGATACGGTCCGCCGTACCGAGCTCGACGACGAAGCGGCCGTCGTCCTGCGTCACCCGCACGGCACGACCGGACAGCACCTCTCCGCCGTAGCTGCGCACCTCCGCGCGACCCGCGGCGAGCAGTTGCGCTGGGTCGGTGCCGTCACGGCCGAGGAAGCTGTGCATGTGTGCAGCCGGTGCATTGCGCGGCTGGCCCGAGTCCACCACGATCACGGACCGGCGCTGACGGCCGAGCTGCAGGGCCGCGGCGAGGCCGGCGGCTGATCCGCCGATGACGGCGACGTCGCAGTGGCGGACGACGGCAGGGACCGCCGACGCTGCGGCGTCGGCGTGTTGATGATGCTGGCTGTTCATGGCTTGGATCCTAGAAAGCGCTGGCGATATATGCCAGACTCCTTGCAAGATTAGCAAGGAGAAACATTGACTGACGTCGCCGACATCGAACACATCGTGCGGACCCGTCTACGCAGCCTGCGCACCACCCTGGGGCTCTCGCTCGACGACCTCGCTGCGCGCACCAATCTGAGCCCGTCGACGATCAGTCGCGTGGAGACGGGGAAGCGGACGATCAGCCTCGATGTGCTGCTTCCGCTTGCCACCGGTCTCCAGGTCGGCCTGGACGCCCTCCTCGACGTGAGCGGCGACGACGACGTGGTCATCCGCCCCGCGCCGAGCCGGATCGGAGGCCGTACGACGTGGGCGCTGAGCCGGCCGGACAGCGGCACGGTCGCGGTGAAGATGCTGATCGAGCCGAGTGCGGCCCGGCAGCAGCAGCGGGTCCACCCCGGTCACGACTGGCTGTTCGTCCTCAGCGGCCGTCTCCTGCTCCTGCTCGGGGAGCGCGAGATCGTCGTCGAGGCCGGCGAGGCGGCCGAGTTCGCCACCATGACTCCGCATGCCTTCGCCGCGCTCGACGGGCCTGCCGAGCTGTTGATGATCTTCGACCGCGACGGCCAGCAGGCTCACGTCCACCGCGCCAAGGAGTGAGGCGCGCGGGGGTCACGGCATGCCGCCGTCCGTGCTACGCCGGCAAGCGGTCGATCTCTCGCCAGGTGCCCGCCGTCAGCTCCCGCATGGTGATCCCGTAGGTCTGGCGCAGCGCGTCCGGGGTGGCGAGGTCCGCCGAGCCCTGCCAGTCCCGCACATAGGCCCGCAGAAGCGCCCGGAAGCGCGCCATCCCGTAGGTCTGCACGAGCCAGCGCACGGCCTGATGCGCGATCGCGTAGTCGCTGGCCGAGTGGAGGCCGAAGACGCCCGAGCCCGGGATCGCATGAGGCATGTGTTGCAGATGGCCGATGCCTGCGTCCCACTCGTTGAAGGTCGTCGCGCTGGGATAGCCGCCGACGTATTCGGCGATGCCCTCGTTGACCCAGGTCGGTGCCGACCCCATGAACGCATGCAGCAGCAAATGGGTGAGCTCGTGCCGGTCGGTGACCGGATCGTGCAGCAACTGCCCGACATGCTTGGGGTTGGCCTCGATGGCGTGACCCGCGAGTCCCGTGCCGGTTCCTGAGGTACCCGCGGTGGCGACGAGCGCCATCTCGGAGGCGCCGGCCATCTCCTTGGTCAGGCTGTCCATGACCATTCCGGCCCCGTTGGTGGTGCTGTCGACGACCACCGGCACGTCGTCGGGAACGCCGAGGATGCGTGCGTCACGTGCGCTGTCGGCGGCGAACGTGGCGGCGAGCCGAGCCGCCGTCACCGTCGAGCCTCGATCGGTCAGGGCCACGACGTCGCCGTCACGCGCCACGGAGATCGGCTTGCCGTACCACGGCCGCCACTGGGGCTGCGTGTAGGCCGCCTCCAGGCCGTGGGTGTCGACCGATTCCGTGCCGAGGAGCCATCGGCCGTGGCGGCGTACGAACGTCGCATCGACGATGTTTCCGACCGGGGCCGACATCGCGCCACGGATCTGCAGGTGCTCGACCATCTCCGGCGCGAAGGTCGGATCGTTGCCGGGGATCGGGGCCGGTACGACGCCGTCCTCTCCCACCGAATAGCTCAGCCGGCTCACGCCGAGCGCCGTCACGTTGGCGTAGAAGGTCGCCGCCCGGGACGCGAAGCCTCGGTCGACCGTCGCCATGAAGCCCCGGCGGTCGTGGTGGAGCAGGTCCGTCGCCTCGGTCGCCATCAGGCGTCGTACGGCGGCGAAGTCGGCGCCCGTGGCCGAATACGTCGCCGCCCCCGAACGCGACTCAGCCGGCGTCGACGTCGGTCCGGTCCCCCCGCAGGCGGAGAGGAGTACCGCGAGGGCGGTGAGCGCGGCAGGACGCCGGGACCAATGCGATGACCGACGCACGGACAGGACCATGGCGAGGAGTGTAAGGAAACTTCGGGGTCTGAGAGGATCGGCCCATGCGCGTGCACCTCGGCTGCGACCACGCAGGCCTCGACCTCAAGAGCCACCTGACCGCCCGCCTGACCGAGCTCGGGTACGAGGTCGTCGACCACGGGCCGTTCGTCTACGACGCCCTGGACGACTACCCAGTCTTCTGCATCCGGGCGGCCGAGGGTGTCAAGCGCGACCGCGACGCTGGCCTCGACAGCCTCGGCGTGGTCATCGGCGGCTCGGGCAACGGTGAGCAGATCGCCGCGAACAAGGTCGGCGGCATCCGCTGCGCGCTTGCCTGGAGTGACGAGACGGCCACGCTCGCGCGCGAGCACAATGACGCCCAGGTCGTCGCCGTCGGCGGCCGGATGCACCCGATCGAGGACATGACCCGCTTCGTGGAGCTCTTCCTCGCCGAGCCGTTCAGCCACGACGAGCGGCACGTCCGGCGGATCGCCCAGCTCACGGCGTACGACGAAACGGGCCGGCGGCCGACGCTTCCCGAATCGGCCAAGGGCCTCGGCCCCGCCGAGGACCAGGACTGACGCGGTGCCTGAGGGGCACACGCTCCATCGCCTCGCGCTCGATCTGACCGAGGCATTCGGTGGCCGCCCGGTGCGCGTGGGTAGCCCGCAGGGACGCTTCGCCGCCGAGGCCGCTCAGCTCGACGGGCAGGTCCTCGACGGAGCCGACGCCTGGGGCAAGCAGCTCTTCCTCGAATTCCCGGGCGAGCGCTACATCCACATCCATCTGGGTCTCTACGGCAAGCTCGCCCTCACGCCGTACGCCGGCGCGCCGGCCGACCCGGTGGGGCAGGTCCGCGTGCGGCTGGTCAACGAGACCGCGTACGCCGACCTGCGCGGAGCCACCGCGTGCGATCTGTGGACCCGCGCCCAGCTGGAGGCCTGTGTCGCGAAGCTCGGGCCCGATCCGCTGCGCGATGACGCCGATCCCGAGCGCGCGTGGGCGAGGATCAGCCGCAGCCGCGCGCCGATCGCCGGCCTGTTGATGGACCAGGGCGTGCTCGCGGGCGTCGGGAACGTCTACCGCGCCGAGCTGCTCTACCGCCATCGCCTCGACCCCATGCGCCCGGGCAACACCCTGGCGCGGCGGCAGTGGCAGGCCATGTGGGACGACCTGGTCGTCCTGATGCACGACGGTGTCAAGCGCAACCGGATCGACACGGTGCGCGCCGAGCACACGCCGGAGGCGATGGGTCGACCGCCACGGGTCGACGATCACGGCGGCGAGGTCTACGTCTACCGCCGTACCGGACAGCCCTGCCTGGTCTGTGGCAGGCCGGTGCGCACCACCGAGCTCCAGGGACGCAACCTGTTCTGGTGTGCGGGCTGCCAGCGACCCTTCCGCAGCCGGGCGAGCGCACGCATCCGATGAAGTGTGGGCGAGTGCCCCGCACGCCGGCCGCGCGCTCGTTAGAGTGAGGCCCCCAACCTCGGGAGGACCTGTCATGGCTGTCTCGGACATCCGCGGTGCACTGCGCCCGGCCGGTGTCCGCCGATGGCTGCGCGAGAGCGAGACCCGCACGGTGGTGCTCCTCGTGGCCTTCTCGATCGCCATCCTCGTGCCGATGTGGAAGCGCCCCGACATCGTGCCGATCGAGGCGCTGTCGGTGCCGCTGATCATCGCCAGCCTGGTGCTCGGCCCGCGCACGCTGCCGTGGTTCGTGGTCTTCCAGATGCTCTGCCTGGTGCAGGCCGTGCACTCGCAGTACAAGCCCCAGTTCCACACCCGGGACGTCATCGGGGTGGTCTGCAACTTCCTGCTCGGCCTGATCGTCCTGCTGATCTCCTACCGGCGCAGCCGGCTGGGCGTGGGCGGTCTGCGCGGGGAGTCGATGTTCGTCGACCTGCGCGACCGCATCCTCAACCAGGGCGACCTGCCGCGCCTGCCCGGCGGCTGGTATGCCGAGAAGGCGCTCGCCTCCGCCAGTGGGACGCCCTTCGCCGGCGACTTCGTCGTCGCCTCGCGGCCGACGCCACATCGGTTCGAGGTCGCGGTCGTCGACGTCTCCGGGAAGGGCGAGCAGGCGGGCACCCGGGCGCTCCAGCTCTCCGGCGCCCTGTCAGGGCTGCTCGGATCGGTGCCGCCGGAGCGCTTCCTCCCGGCCGCTAACGAGTTCCTGCTCCGTCAGGACTGGGACGAGGGCTTCGCCACCGCCGTACATCTGGCGCTCGACCTGGTCTCCGGAGTCTTCGAGATCCGTACGGCGGGCCACCCGCCTGCCCTCGAGCGGGTCGGTGCCACGGGGGAGTGGACCCCGCTCGACAGCTCCGGCCCGATGCTGGGCCTCATCCATGAGGCCGAGTTCGACATGGCCGGTGGCGTCGTCGCGGCGGGCGATTCGCTGATCCTCTACACCGACGGCATGGTCGAGGAGCGCAGGCGGGACATCGACGCGGGTATCGAGCGGCTGATCGAAGGTGCCGACCGCCTGCTGGTCTCGTCCCTGGACGGTGCCGCCCGGCGCCTGGTCGACCGGATCGGGGGCAAGGGCGACGACCGCTGCGTCGTCCTGGTGAGCCGTCGCGAGCCCTGATCGGATCCGGCGTGCGTCCCGCCGATGGTCCGGCGTGCGTCCCGGTTGGGGCGCCGGGCGTGCGGTGTGGCACGATTGCACGGCTGCCTGCGCCCGCGCGCAGACAGCGCGGGGATGTAGCTCAATGGTAGAGCCCCAGTCTTCCAAACTGGCTACGCGGGTTCGATTCCCGTCATCCCCTCCCAGCACGGTTCCGACCCCGGTCGTGACCGTCTTGGCGGGGCGTAGCGTAGTGGCTAGCGCGCCTGCTTTGGGAGCAGGAGACCGCAGGTTCGAGTCCTGTCGCCCCGACGCACCTGCACAACCGAGATAGCAACCTGAATACCAAGGAGAAGCCTGTGAAGAGCGCCGTCGAGACCTTGAGCCCGACCCGGGCCAAGTTGACCGTCGAGGTGCCCTTCGAGGAGCTCAAGCCGAGCCTCGACAAGGCATACAAGCAGATCGCCCAGCAGATCAACGTCCCCGGCTTCCGCCGGGGCAAGGTCCCGCCGCAGGTGATCGACCGCCAGGTCGGTCGGGGTGCCGTGCTCGACCAGGCCATCAACGACGTACTCCCGCAGAAGTACATGGAGGCGCTGCAGGAGAACTCGCTCGAGCCGCTGGCCCAGCCGGAGATCGAGGTCACCAAGTACGAGGACAACGGCGCGCTGGAGTTCACCGCCGAGGTCGACGTCAAGCCGGAGATCACGGTGCCCGACTACGCCGGGATCGAGGCCGAGGTCGACGAGATCGAGGTCTCCGACGAGGACCTGCAGACCCAGCTCACCGCGCTTCGCGAGCGCTTCGGCACCCTGAAGGACGTCGAGCGACCGGCCGCCGACGGCGACTTCGTCGTCATCGACCTCGTGGCCACCCAGGACGGCGAGCCCGTCGAGGGCGCCGAGGTCAGCGGCATGAGCTACCAGGTCGGTCGCGGCGGCATGCTCGACGGTCTCGACGAGGCCCTGACCGGTCTCTCGGCCGGTGAGTCGAACGAGTTCACGAGCCAGCTGGTCGGCGGCGACCTCATCGGTCAGGACGTCGACGTCAAGGTGACCGTCACGCAGGTCCAGGAGCAGGAGCTCCCGGAGTACGACGACGACTTCGCCCAGCTCGCCAGCGAGTTCGACACCGTCGCCTAGCTCGAGGGCGACGTCAAGGAGCGCCTCGGTCGCGGCAAGCGCCTCGAGCAGGCCGCCGCCGCCCGCGACGCCGTCCTCGAGGTCCTGCTCGACAAGGTCGAGATCCCGCTGCCCGACCAGATCGTGGCCGACGAGCTCACCAGCCGTCGCGAGAGCATCGAGCAGCAGCTCGCCTTCGCCGGCGTGACGATGGAGAAGTACCTCGAGGACGAGGGCCAGACCGTCGAGGAGTTCGAGGCCGACCTCGAGCGCCGCGTGCGCGAGTCGGTGGCCGCTCAGCTGCTCCTCGACGAGATCGCCAAGAGCGAGAACTACGGGGTCGACCAGCAGGAGCTGACCGACCACATCATCCGGCGCGCGCAGCAGTCCGGCCAGGACCCGCAGCAGGCGTTCTCCCACATCCAGGAGCACCCGCACCACATCCAGGAGTACGTCGCGGAGATCCTCCGCGGCAAGGCGCTGGCGCAGGTCGTCGAGGCCGCCAAGGTCACCGACAAGTCGGGCAACCACGTCGAGCTGAAGAACCTCCGCCCCGATGGCACCATCGGTGAGCCCGAGGCCGAGGACGCCGCCGAGGACGCCGAGGTCAACGCCCCGGCCGAGCTCCTCGCCGACGAGGTCGCCGAGGAGACCACCGAGGCCTGACCTGCCTCAGGCACCCGGATCCAACGCCGAGAGGCGCGGACCCGCCGGACACTCCGGTGGGTCCGCGCCTCTCGGCGTCATGGCCTCCTGGGCAGGTCGCTCCGCATCCCACCACGGCGGATCCTGTGGAGGTGTCGCTGCGAGGCGCGATGCTCGCGAACCATCCAGCCTTCGGTTCCGTTCTCTGCGACCGACTCGCCCAGCGCGCGAAATCCGCTGTCGGCGAACAGGAGGCGACAACGGGTGGAACTGTCCGATCCGCCGACTATGGTCGGCGTCGTGAACCTGATCTCCAGCGACCCCACCGGGCCGTCTATGAACGGCGGGGCGGGGCTCAACCTCCTCGACGACAACATCTACAACCGACTGCTCCGCGAGCGGATCGTCTTCCTCGGCTCCGAGGTGCGCGACCAGAACGCCAACGCCATCTGTGCGCAGCTGCTGCTGCTGTCGGCGGAGGATCCTGAGGCCGACATCTTCCTTCACATCAACTCCCCGGGCGGCTCCGTCGATGCGGGCATGGCGATCTACGACACCATGAACTACATCCCGAACGACGTCGCCACGGTGGGCATGGGCCTGGCCGCCTCGATGGGGCAGTTCCTGCTCTGCGCCGGCGCGAAGGGCAAGCGCTATGCACTGCCGCACGCGCGGATCATGATGCACCAGCCGTCGTCCGGCATGGGCGGCTCGGCCTCCGACATCAAGATCCAGGCCCAGCAGTCGCTGCACATCAAGAGGGTGCTGCTCGAGTTGATCTCCAAGCACACCGGCCAGAGCGTCGAGCAGGTCACCACGGACGCCGACCGCGACCGCTGGTTCACCGCGGAGGAGGCTCGCGTCTACGGGCTCGTCGACAAGGTGATCGCCAGCGCCCGCGAGGCCGCCGACGAGGGCCGTCCGGCCCGCCAGAGCACCGAGTCCAACTGAAGGGCAGCGCCATGAACTACTACATCCCTCAGTGGGAGGAGCGGACGTCGTACGGCTTCCGCCGCATCGACCCGTACGCGAAGCTCTTCGAGGACCGGATCATCTACCTCGGCACCCCGATCAGCGACGACGTGGCCAACGCCGTGATCGCCCAGCTGCTGTGCCTGCAGTCGATGAACCCCGACTCCGACATCAGCATCTACATCAACAGCCCGGGCGGCTCCTTCACGGCGCTGACGGCGATCTACGACACCATCCAGTTCGTGAAGCCCGACGTGCAGACGGTCTGCATGGGTCAGGCGGCCTCGGCCGCCGCGATCCTTCTGGCCGCCGGCACCAAGGGCAAGCGGATGGCGCTGCCCAACAGCCGCATCCTGATCCACCAGCCCTACACCGAGGGCACGTTCGGCCAGACCTCCGACATCGAGATCCAGGCCAACGAGATCCTCCGCATGCGCGAGCTGCTGGAGAAGATGATCGCGGACCACAGCGGCAAGTCGATCGAGGAGGTGAGTCGTGACATCGAGCGCGACAAGATCCTCACCGCGCAGCAGGCCGTCGAGTACGGCATCGTCGACTCGGTGCTCGGCTCGCTGAAGACGCCGGCACTGACCTGACCGACCACGGCAGCCCCGTGTCCGTCCCACACGTGGGGCCGGGCACGGGGTAACGTCAGGGGGCATTGCCCCGCATGCACGACCCACACAGCACGTAGTTCCCCCTGGAGGATGACCACCCATGGCACGCATCGGTGACGGTGGCGATCTGCTCAAGTGTTCGTTCTGCGGCAAGTCGCAGAAGCAGGTCAAGAAGCTCATCGCCGGGCCAGGCGTCTACATCTGTGACGAGTGCATCGACCTGTGCAACGAGATCATCGAGGAGGAGCTGAGCGAGGGCTCGGAGGTCAGCCTCGACGAGCTGCCCAAGCCGCGCGAGATCTTCGAGTTCCTCAACTCCTACGTCGTGGGCCAGGAGCAGGCGAAGAAGGCGCTCGCCGTCGCCGTCTACAACCACTACAAGCGCGTCCAGGCGGGGTTGCAGCCCAGCGGCCCGGCCGCGTCGGGCAAGCACAGCAAGGACGAGGCGGTCGAGGTCGCCAAGTCGAACATCCTGGTCATCGGCCCGACCGGCTGCGGCAAGACCTACCTGGCACAGACGCTGGCCCGTATGCTCAACGTCCCCTTCGCGATCGCGGACGCCACGGCGCTGACCGAGGCCGGCTACGTCGGCGAGGACGTCGAGAACATCCTGCTCAAGCTGATCCAGGCCGCCGACTACGACGTCAAGAAGGCCGAGACCGGCATCATCTACATCGACGAGATCGACAAGGTGGCCCGCAAGGC
>Ga0131853_10018659_pt1 | contig 12621 bp, 6 predicted proteins | sample TergutLab28metaG_FD_92764 | JGI IMG/M metagenome (GOLD analysis project Ga0131853, IMG submission 92764) | Labiotermes labralis P1 segment gut microbial communities from Petit-Saut dam, French Guiana - Lab288 P1 (version 2) (version 2) | ecosystem: Host-associated > Arthropoda: Insects >...
CCCATACCCTTCAATTTTATAAATTTAAATTGGGCCACCTCCCTTAAAAATGGAGCCAGTACTCACCCCCAAACCTCCCCTCTCACACACCCCCGTTCCAAAACTTACCAACCCCCCCCCCCCTTCCCCCCCCCCCCCAAAAAAAAATCTTTATCACTATGGAAACCTAAGATGTCAAGAATGGCTTCACTGCTACATATTCACAGTTCACACTCCTATTTTGACTGAGACTTCAAATATAAGGAGTGACATGTACACACACACACAGACATGATATGTGATCTGCCAATTCCCATTAAGAACACACGCTCTTTACCTCTGTGGATACTTTCTTCATTGTGTCTTGACTGTAAACATTACACAAACTGGTTCTGTAATATCAACATGAACATCTCTGTTGAGAGTCTCAGAGCACCAACTGACAATTTATAATGGCTCACACTTTTCTGAAGGAAGAACTGTCAATTTTCAGACCAAGTGTATGTCTCAAGAATGACGTAGCTGAACCCTAGGTTTGCAGCTCATTATTTTTACCAGCTTAGGCTATTCAGAAAACATAAGCATCAATTTTTTTGGTTGGGTGAGTATTTTAAACTGTATGTTCTAAAAATTATATTTATGTTATCCATCACTACAGAAATGTAACTGCCATTTCTGTGGTCTGTGGTTAAACAGTAATATCGTCTACACTGGCTGTGCTATGTGACATTGTTGAAATACTGCTAATACAGGGGGTGCCACAAAAAATGTATACATATTTTAAGAGATGTTATCTACAGGGTGTATCAAAATGATTGGAGCGGTTTCAATTTGCCATTGCAACTTTCAAAACGCACACAGAAGTAAGTTTCCCATATGGAATGAAACAGCAGGTGTTCAAGTTTTGTGTGCATGCGCAATCCCAATCCCCTCTTCTCTCTCAGTCTGTGACGGAACAAAACGATAATGGCGACTCCGGAGCAAAAGGCGTTTTGTGTACTACATTTTGTGGAGCATGAATCAGTTGTTTCTGTTCAGCAGGCATTCCGGCGACAATTCAACAATGATCCCTCATCTCCCAATAGCATTAGACGCTGGTATCAGCAGTTTCAGACAACTGGGTGCCTTTGTAAAGGAAAAAGTGCAGGACGGCCGTGTGTGTCGAAAGAAAGCGTGGAACAAGTGAGACAGTCTTTTCTTCCCAGACCGAAGAAATCCGTACACTGTGCGAGTCGTGAATTGGAGATGTCAAGTATGACTGTATGGAGGGTGCTGCGAAAGAGACTGCTCATGAAGCCCCACCGTCTTCACTTGTTGCAGCTTCTGAAACCGACAGTCCACATCGACCGAAGTAACTTTTGCATTAAGATGCAAGATGCAATAACAGAGGAAGGTTTTCTTGATCGTGTTGTGTTTAGTGATGAGTCTACGTTTCATATCAGTGGGAAAGTGAACAAACATAATGTGCGTATATGGGGTACTGAAAATCCTCTCGAGATTGTGCAACATGAAAGGGCTTCCCCAAAGATCAACGTTTTTTGCGCAAAGTCCACACAAAAGGTTTATGGGCCTTTCTTTTTCTGTGAAGACACTGTGATGGGAGCAAGTTATCTGGAAATGCTACAGATATGGCTCTTCCCTAGAATGCAGGAAGATGAACCAGAGGACTTCATTATGCAGCAGGATGGGGCTCCCCCGCATTTTCGTCTAGACGTTCATCGCTGGGTGAACGACATTCTTCCACATCGATGGATCGGGCGGGGTGCTCATGAGGACTTGATGTTTTGTCCGTGGCCTGCATGGTCCCCCGATTAAACCCCTTGTGACTACTTCCTTTGGGGTTACGTGAAGGACAAAGTGTTTGTGCCACCACAACCTGTGAGCATACCTGACTTGAAGAACAGAATTACCGCGGCTGTGGAGACCATCACACCTGACTTGCTGAGCAGAGTATCGCAGGAATTGGACTATCACCCCAATGTGTGCCATGTGACGAAGGGTGCATACATCAAACATTTGTAGTTATGTGTCATAAACTTGTTGAGTTACTCTTTCATTTCTACTAGTATTTATAATTCTCTTCACCATACTTGTGAATATAATCAACTTCAAAACCGCTACAATCATTTTGATACACCCTGTATGTATTACTTTTCGAAGTGTCTAGACGCTGACGGTAACCACTTCGAGCACCTCTTGTAATTGCAGAAGTCAAACGTGACTTGTATTCATCTTTTGTTATCGGTATAAATTGAGTATTACAATTTTAATACAGTGTAACGTGTATGCATTTTTTTGGCACCCTCTGTATGTGTCATTTCAAATGCCAACAATTCTGTGAACATAAGAAGCAGGACAAAGGCTACATCCAGTCATACGGAAGCACTGATGGCCATGTGCATACACATGCATAAACAAAACAGAGGGAAAGCAAGCACAAAACATATGAATTTAAACCCCTATTTGGCACACAAATGGTGTGTTGTGATGCATGAAGTGGTTACCAGATTGCCATATGAATTCTCAACTCACCATTTTCTTGGAAATCAAAAGCTAAAAACACAGACAGGCTACTGACATGCCATCTGTGAATAATGAGCACAACCACAGTGTCACAGAGTAATGCTTGAGACTACTCTGTGATCCCCATACAATGAGTAAGGTACATATACTGGGAACAATCAGAAGTATACTCACAGGTCCACTGAATGGAACATGCCGTTTTCAGATAAAAGAAATATACTGCTACAAGCTTATAGTGACTGGGGTGAAAAAGAGAACAGGAATTGTAGCCAGAAACAAACAAATGCTTTGTACGTATATGTTTCACAAATCAGCCTTAAAAAGTTTGAGCTTTTAATAAATTGTTAAAACTTAATACACCTCAAACTGATCAAAAAAGTGTTAGTAGTTATCAGTTTTATTTTGGAAGCCATAAAAAAAGTTAGGTTTGCAAGAGAATATGGTGTGCATGCACGTCACTGGCCAGTAACCAGCACGATGAGTGCCAAACATCCGCGGCACTTGGAGCAGGCCAAACCCATGAACTACCCACACAGAATCTGTACTTGTACATTATCAGACTACGAGTAAAAAATTGATTAATGCAACTACTGCGTATCGTTATGACAGAGAAAGTATCTTCCACCTCATTTCACTACATTATTACCTACAAATCTTCTTTAAAGCTTAATTTTTCACTCTGTCCACATTCTTATCTTTGTATTGTGCCAAAATGCATTTCCACTTTTCGTTGCATTACAGTGGAAATAAGTCACGTTAACTGGCTCATTATTAAAAATGTGAACTGGGATGGTAGTACCTTAATGGTGCTACTAATGAACACATGTCTGCATGTTCTCTGCTGGCAGATCATATTAAGGCAACAACCCATGCCACACAGAATACACAACATGTTCAGTTTTGTGCTGGCACACCATTGCTACATACTGCACCAGGCTTCTCAGGCTGAGAGGCACGCCTAGGAGGTGGCAATAGTGTTGGCAGCAGCAGGAGTGCCAGGACACCCAGCACATGCAGGAACATGTACAGATGCCTGAAACAATGGACAGTAACATGAAGGCGCACAAAATATATCATAACCTTCATTCTTTCACATATTTGTTAAAAGTCTGTAAAGCTACAAGTTGACATATACAAAGGTTCTTAACAGCCCAGAATATCTGAATCTTCAGGAACAATGCTATGAGAACCATGCATCTCTCGGGTGATTTTATTTACAGGCTACGGCACAGACAGTGGAGATAGAAGCACAGTTTTTTGTACAAACAGTACTTACAGATACGCATGAATACTGGGCCAGAATTCAAGCAACAAGAAGCTGAATGTGATATAGCCCATGACCAGACGAGTTGTTATCATTGTGGCTAAATCATACATGGCCTTTAATGGTCTTGACCACACAAAATGATGTCGGACACTGCGACGTACCTGAAAAAACAAATACATGTGATGTGATATTATAATGGCCATGGGTGTAGCTGATGAGGTGGGAGGGGTGAGCATACACCTACCCCTGGCAGTACAGACCACCTGGTGGCAAAACAGGTGAACAAATGAATATTTTAAATTTAAAAAAAAATTGATTTTTTGTGTTCAACAAATTTTAAATCTCTGAGCCAAATAAAAGGAAATTCAATAAATTATCACAATTTCTTTAATAATTCATAATTCCTGTTGAGGTGGACATTGTGATTACTCACCCTGTGAGTCAATAAACCTAGCTACGCCACATAATGGCTACCATTTAGTCATCACATAAGAAAGTAATAAACATCATAATACTGCCTGCATTTATGAGGGCAGAGTCTGATATCCACCACTATGGATTCCTTTGGCCTTCATTATATCAACTAGCAGTGTCTAATTAAATAATGACACAAAAATACATATGATGACCTGTGGTGTATGTAATAATACAATAAACTAAAGACAGTATTATCCCAATATAAAGACTATCCCAATGAAATCCTGTATCTGTACTGTATTATTTATCTGACAGGACTATCATCTGAATACGTAAGGAATCAAGTGTAAGGATATAATTAGACAAACAGAGAAGACTGTCAATCACAACAGCATCACTGACAATATTTTACTGTCAATCATGCCACATCCTTCAGTTTAGATAAAAGCCATCATCAGTCAGCAGTAAGAGAAAGACTTGTAAACAACAGGTTTTTATATATAATATTTGAGATATCCATTTTACATGCAAATGGTCCATATAATCTTACAGCCTAAACTGTAATGCAAATAATGCAGTACGTCTGCTAAAACATGTGAATTAGGTTTTCTTTCCAATATGCGTATCACAAAGTGGTACCAAATGGGACAGTCCACGAAATGGTAAGATTGTAGATTTGTATAATATACCAGTTCCATTGGTATTTTGATTCCTTATGGCATCAGACTCAACAGTTTTTATTGTACAGGTAGTTTATAATTGTTTATGGAGGAGGTTGTAGTGTTGCATGTATTTTAGGAGCAACTGTACTGTGTTCATACTAGAATTTCACACATCACAACAGGACAAGCAATCCTAAAATTGTAAGGATGTAAGATTTGAGGTCTTCATGGCATGACAGCTCAGACTGCAGCTGTATAGTCTGTCACAATGTGCAGTTCTGCAGGAACCTGCCTCTTACATATTCAGGATCAATGTAAACAGAATGGCAGTGTGGCCTAGTTATATGGGCAGAGCTCCCTTCTAGAGAATGTCACTCTGCCAGTATAGGTTGGTCATCCTTCAGATGGACAAAAGGTTCCTCTGAAATAATGGTATCTGCCACCAAGAGTACAGAATGGCCAATGGGCATAAAACCCAACAAACATGTAAATTACACATAATGATTCAACATCCACAGGGAAGATCTCTTCCTGCTTATCAGGTAATTCTCTTCTCTGCCCTACACTGCCCACTACCTTGCACATCACATCACTGTCAAGCACACAGCAGATGTAAGAATATGCAATCACAAAACCACACAATGTGGACACAATAGAAGGAAAGGGGAGAAACACTCTAAGGTCTGAGAACAATAACATCACTGCAACCTGTAATGCAGGTTTGTGATCCACTGTGCCTACTATGCAAGTTATTACAGCTGCAAAGACAACAATATGAAATGTACAGACAACTGTGAACAATGAATAGCAAAGGATGTGATCAGTAGTGACCTAGTGACATATCTGGACGGACTGAGTGAAAACATGGACAAGTAGGGTCAAACTGGCTAGCCTCAGGGCTGAAAACTGCATTATGCAACCCACAAACAAGCATCCACATCTACTGTGATTATGAAGCAGCCATAAATGCTTTACATTTTGGTTCCAAAATGGAGCACTTCTCCTCCCATGCGCTGCCACTAATGACAACTCTAACTAGGACAACTACCTTTACATACCCTGCACTAGATCTACAGGTACCACAAAAATATACATAAGAATATTATTTGTTCCTGATATGCTGAATGTGTCCTGTCACCATGACATGTCACAGTCCCAGATATAGGAAGAAGCTACAACACAGAACATGCACAGGTGACTGGGCCCACACCTTAAAGACCTTCTCTCATAATGCAGTTAAACCTATACATTTTCCATTTCATTCAATTCTGAAATTAAAGTTACATGCCCAACATTTGACAGTCAGATTATCTCTTCATCACACCTTGTTTATATAATATACCTGTGCCTGCAGACACTGCAAGGCAAACACAATGTTAACAGTGAATGTTAAACTTAAACTTACATGTCCTACAATATTCTACGAGAAACAATTCTGTGTGCATTGCTACTGAACCTCATCTTTAATGTACTGTTCTAAAGAAGAGTGTTAACAATGTCTATGTTCTAATTACCATAACAGTCCAAGTATAAGGCAGCTCCAATTATAAGGTGACTCCATCTTTTCCATTAGGGTACTTCAAGAAGAAGATCGGGTAGTTTAGAAAATGTAACAAAAGAATTAATAGTTTCCGAGAGACAGAAGGACATGTACAACACCGCAACCAATACCAAAGTTCTCACCGTAACACTTAGTGAGAACAGTGCTACAACATGCCTTACTGGTCATTATTTACTAGGATATGGCATGTTCCCCAACATGTTAATGGGAAATGTCATAAGGCCTTGCTTACTAAGCAACCCCTACTTTTCTTTTTGTCTATTTCACAAAAAGCCTTGCCTCATATTTAGACTTACGTGGTACCTGTCCAGTTACAAGTGACTTACTGCTCTTGCAGCAAAGGTGAATAATGCACCACTCATGAAAGTGAGGTAGTATCCAGGGTAGAAACCATGCCACAATGCAGAAAGTGCATACGTTAGCACCGTCCGAAACCGAGGGGCACGTTCATACACCAACATCCTCAACCAGCGTGTTGTACCTTTATTCCACTGCTCAATGCTATCACGCAGACTCAAGCCAAACTAAGACCAAAAAAAAAAAAAAACTGTTAAGAGAATGATTAATAATCACATACAACACATACTGTTTGTTTGGGTACAGAATTTAAGTGACATGTTGGTCATCATGTTCTGCTGTGTGCTGTCCATACAGACATCTAAACACTAGATGAAGATGAGTGGTTGGTTTCACATACTGGCAATTTTACCCCTGCATAAAGCCCCCTCCACAGAACCCTCCCAGAACCTGTCCTGACATTCTTGAGAAAAGCAAAATCCCAACTGTGAAATGATCCATGATTCTTTGGTCAAACAGCCTACAACACAGTCCATTTACTGACACATGATCGTTGCTCATCTTTGTACATATTCATGTTAAAATTACACAATAATATATTTTAAAAATTTAAAAATATCGTCCCCAATTTCACTAATATCACTCACACAGGGACCCTTTCAGGTTATGAAACTAGAAATTTCTTGCAGAACAACACAGCAGACAGGAAATCTGTGTTTTCATATGAAGTACTTACTTCAAATTTCAGAACATCAACATTTGAAATGAGGTCCCAACGAGCCCTTCCTTTGGCATCATAACCATTGAAGCCTAGACCTGATGCATTGCATATTGCATCTGCCAGCAGCCAGGCATGGTAATATTTAAAACGAGAGATTGTGGTTGTTATAACAATATACATCATCTTGCTCTGGAATGAGAACTGCTCCAGGAACTCTGGTTCTGGAAATAAATGATTTAATAACACAGATGTTGACAAACACATAGAGTGCAATTTTCTGTTACATAATTGCAAAACTGAACAAATAAATGGTGCCTTTTTTCACCTAGAAGAAAAGGCCTATATTCATAGGCAACAAAGACACCAAGGGAGGTTCTAATAAAAAAAAAAAAAAAGGCTTTTACACCATCACAAAAGGCATTGCACTGGAGTAACATATGAAACTTCGAAGAATTGCCAATGCAATGGCCTATATAAACCAGCCTAAAGGAAAACTGATTTGGTCAATAAGCACATATCTTGTAAGTGATGGTGCAATAACAAGTTATGTAGACAAATGAGTACTGTGGTACTCAGTGGTCCACTATGGTATAAATAACAGACAGCACAAGGATATAACTACCTTAGAATGAATATGACTGTAGTGACACAGATGCTTGCCTGCAATTAAACATAAAATGATAAAGAACTGTAATAATACCTGTAATTATTCTACATTTCATATATAGTTTTAGCGATATTTTAAATGACAACACTGTATTTTAACTGTATTTATGCATATCTTTCATAGAATTTACTATAAACATAGTCCTTTTTAAATGACCTACCTGAAGATGGTCTATTGAAGACAAAACAAGTAGGAGGGGCATCAGAAGAGAACAAACAGTTATTTATGGTTGTGTGTGCAATTAGTTGGATTAAATACTGTATACATTCATGACACTTAAACCTCCAAACGTAACAGCCTGATACCATTTCACTGGAAGAGAGTGATTTTATGGAAATTCTGTGTTGCCAGCAACAATAAAACATATCTGGACCTTCATATTAAGTGTCCAGTATTTTCGTCCAATTTTTTACCAAATTTTGATTTTCTTGACAGATTATAATAAATATCTCCAACATCAACATTCACTAAAATTAATCCAGTGAGAGCAGGGTTGATACATGGTGGCAGGTGGGAGGACATGACAAAGCTGACAGCTGGTTTTTGTTAACTTATACAACTGTGCCTAGAAACCTGATTCTAGAATACGTGCATCTTCTGAAACTTCTATACTACCAATGTGCCATTGTATACATACAATATACCTTTAACTCTCTGTATTGGAAACGATGGAATCAGATTCAGGAATAATAATGCACATAGTGTTGAACACACAACTTTCTTGAACACGACAAGATATGATGACGGTTCTAAGACCACTTTTCGGCTGTTGGAGTTGTTATCCAGGTGACCCTAGAACACATCACAGATATAATATTAATTATAGTCATTTACATTACAAAATTTCACAGCTACAATTAAAGCACTAATTAAATTTAAAAATAATACTGTTGCAACAGAAAAAAGTATTTTGAAACTGTTTACATCTCGCTGTCTCATACACGGCACAGAAGTAAAAGAAATTCAACGCCACGCTTAACAACAGTGTCAAACTGCAATGTAAATGTGCAAATGGAACTGTCAATCACTAACGTACGAAGCACAACATTTTTTGAAGGCACAAACGTACCGCTCTCACATCAGCAAGTTTTGTAGTAACTGTAGCAAAAATGTAAGCTACGCATGATGTTATTATGATTCCATTTGTCTGAACTCTCTATACTTAATAAATCTACATCATATTAACCATTTCTTGTATGATTCATTTCAAAACACTCATGTCTGAACATGTCACAGGTCATTATACAATCAAGATTGTTGTCAGTGGCAAACACGTCTCATGTAACAAATAGTCCGTCCAACTGCACAATGTAGTAATATAACGGATGAACTTAGTTACTGCCTTCATCCAGAAGTTAATGGAATTTAAATGTATTTTCAAACACGCACAACATAATTCCAGTTTTGTAATATGGATTCTACAAAGAAAAATTTTATGAGAATAAGATAGTTGCATATAACACAAAAAGACTGAGTGCAACATTAAGAAATGCAGTGTTTCTGGCACTGTATCATTATTACATCTACACAAAATACCATTTAAATTTTAATATACCAGACAATCCAGACTAGTCTCTTCAACACTGACGGTGGGCTCCAATTTAAACCCACATAACACACAAAGTGTCAATACATTTTCCAGTTTCCACACTGGTCTCCAGACCAATGTGGCTGCCCTCCAAGAGATTCCACCCCCTCCCCCCCCAAAAAAATTAAATGAATGTTCCACTGCATCACTTATCTACAATTAAAAATATGGAATCTCAAAATGAGATTATTTTCCTTACAGATGATGGTGGCGCATGTTTCAGGAAGGTGTTTCCATTAATAAAATCGATGTAGTCCCTATAGAAGACAATAGGCCCACACATAAGCACTTGAAAATGGAAAATGTAACTGAAGTATTCCAATAATGTGGGCATTTTTCTGCAAAGAAGAAGAAAATAACCACAATTATCATTCTGTGCTTCAAAATAAACAACAATTTCCTCATTACTCATTTATCTTAATTTCTCATACACAGAAAATTCAGGTATGGTGCTATTCCTAACAGGTGAAATTCAAACACCCACCACAGTAATCTTGTAAATGAAACCAGCTTGGTTCACGATTATTCTAAGTGTATTTCATCAATTTTATTTACAACCCCTACATGTTTCAGACCTCTCCAGGTCCATCATCAGAACAGACAACTGTATTTATGTGACACTGTCTGATATGCATACCAGACAGTCATCTATACAGAATAACAAGTACCAAGTGTCACATAAATACAGCTGTCCCTCCTGATGATGGACCTGGAGAGGTCTGAAACATGTAAAGGTTATAAATAAAATTGACGAAATACACTAAGAATAAATCGTGCACCAATCTGGTTTCATTTACAAGATTATATAGAGATGCACAGTCAACAGAACATAAAAAAAACCCACCGTGGTACAATCTCCACATACAGAACACCAAGGCACCTGTCATATGACAGTTTCCTGTACACATCTGACACCTCTCTGAGATGAACACAGCCGGAAAGATGCAATGTGTAGCGGAATGTACGCTTCCCAAATATGGGTTTTTGCAGTTGGATACTGTGATCACTCCTAGCACTTTCAAGTAACTCTGACCCAACTATACTTCTATGAAGCTGCCAACTGTACAAAAATTAAAACCATCAGACTTTTCTGAAAGACCTTCATTATCAAATTTCATCAATCCAACAGTTCTCAAATTAAAATACTTAAACATATGGATGGACAGACAAGGTCTCTCCCCATGTGCATTCAGTTTATGCAGGTCACACAACGAATATATACAAATGAGATTAACAGGAAAGAGGACTTTACATTTCTCACCCTGTGCATTATGATACAATTATTACAATTTAAACCAACAAAATACACACATTTTAATGTTTTAATTTAAAACTGCTACATGTTTCGGGCCCCACTGTCCCATTATCAGGGAGTTTGTTACCTGAGGAGAGACCAGTGAGTCCCGAAACAAGTAGCAGTTTTGTAAATTAAAACATTAAAATGTGTATTCTGAATGAAGGCATCATGATGTGCTTGCAAATCAATTAGTATTACACAAACGTATGTCAGCACAATCTATTTATTCTAGAGCAAGGCTACATGTTTTGACTAGATGTTAGTCATCTTCAGGCCCCTACAATTTCGTTACCAGACGCTTTGTCCACTTTGGGAAACACTATGGGATCCCCAAGTGGACAAAGCATCTGGTACTTATTAGCTAAAGCTAATAAGTAATCCACATGTAAACACTATGGGATCCCAAAGTGGACAAAGCATCTGGTAATGAACTTGTAGGGGCCTGAAGATGACTAGCATCTAGTCGAAACATGTAGCCTTGCTCTAGAATAAGTAGATTGTGCTGACATACGTTTGTGTAATACTAACTGATTAAAATGTGTGCATTTTGTTGGTCTAAATTGTAACAACGAAAGAGGATGTGCCTGAAGTGTGGACATCTGGCTCACAATACCAACACATGTACAGAAACCTGTGTCCAGACATTCGGTGCCAGAGTATGTGTATCTCGCACACTTCAAAGCCTGTAAGACTAATAAAGATAAACAGTAAAACTCCTTAATCCCACATCAGATAACATGGCTCCTGGTAGTCTAGAGCTAGAGGAAAGTACTCCCAAGACCTGAATTTACATCACTAGCACAAACTTTCTTTCCAAGCAGGAAACTTTTAGGTTTCATAAATTGGTACTATCCCACACCCTGGTGGCATCACAAGCAGTTATTGAGTCACACCACTTTTTCAGAGCAATCCATAGCCCTACTTGGAGGTTACCTGCCACGCTGCTAAGACCAGTACTAATATATCTTGCCAGCAGATGTCATTTGTGGAGTTTACATCACTAATATAGTCTTAATGCTATTACGAAGACTATTAAAATCACCAGCAATTTGAGTATTAATGTGTGTTCTATTTCATTTAACTGACATGAACGCAATTCTCATGGTGTTATATGTGACACACACTACTCTCTGTTTGAGATAATATAATAGCTGAAAAATATCCAATTATTAGTAGACAAGGTACTGTTTGTAAGAGGAAACACATAATGATAACAATCCAACAGAAATTTGAAATAATTAGGTCAGTATTGGCATTGTCTAATAATCTGGAACATCCAATAACCCTTCGGCGCTGAACAACATATATACAGGGTGTCCCAGGAAGAATGTACCAGACTTCGGGAGGGTGTTCCTTATGTTAAAGTATACCGATATAACCCAAAACACCTATGTCCAAAGTTGAACGGTTACGGAGATAATGGCCAGGGAAGTCTGAAACTTTGACAGCTGTTACACACTTATTGATTACCAAATACATATTAAAACTGGCAGGAATATGTGGTTTCTGCAATGTTAACATCTGTACTTAACATCAAACTAACTTGTGAGTGACATAAAGTCATTAAATTGAACTACAAAAACACTCGCACTCATGTCATAGTTGTCCTTAGGGTTCCAAGCACTATACATGAGAATGCCCA
>Ga0131853_10018661_pt1 | contig 12621 bp, 9 predicted proteins | sample TergutLab28metaG_FD_92764 | JGI IMG/M metagenome (GOLD analysis project Ga0131853, IMG submission 92764) | Labiotermes labralis P1 segment gut microbial communities from Petit-Saut dam, French Guiana - Lab288 P1 (version 2) (version 2) | ecosystem: Host-associated > Arthropoda: Insects >...
CCCCCCCCCGCCCCCACATACACACACACAGGATGCCGCAAAGTCACTGGACACTCAACGATTCCCACTATAAAGTGTCAAGTGACTGGCGCCTTCCTTTATGTATATTTGCTCCTGCTACATTACTGACCTCAAATTTCACACATATTTCAAAGTGTTCGTTTTCAGTCTTAAAGTCTTGTATCGCTGCAAGAAAATTTTCAGGTTCCAGACTGCCCGTGCGATTCAATTTTGTAAGCTGGAGCCTAACGTAATGTGGACCCTCAGCAGAGAACCTGCTTCATTGCACCCTTCTGGCGCCTAGAAGGTTGAGGTGCATCCTAGATTTTTTTATTAATTTGTGGACCGCATGTGTAACCGCATGTCGCAGTCTCACTGCCTTATTTGTCAAGCGAATTTTATTTGCAAGGTTGGACGGAGTCGTATTATAAAAGGCAGATATCTTCGTAGGCTCAGTGATTTTCAGAACTTTTTTATTGTCCGTTCTTGCTAAACAAGACAGTCAAAGTACGTGTAACGTAACATTTCGGCACGTTTCTCTAACTATTGTTGTCGGTGAAAATCGATAAGTATTACATATACTGAATGTGTGTTTTCAGCCTTAGGTATCGAGCATGCAATGCGCATGCACAATGTCGTCATCTGTAGGCTGCCCGAGTCTACAATAGTTTTTCACCGTATCTCATAAACAGCACGATTTTCGAAAAAAAAAATTATTGAACATGCAATGTGTGTTTTCATTTTCTCTAGAACTTTTGTTTGAAAATTTTCTCGTTCTCAGAAGAAATGTGCGAGCTATGATCAAAAACTTGTATTGATGTTCGTTTAAAGTACCCGTTATTATTGCCCGATTTTAATTAAACTTAAATTTTCTGGACAGATTTTCGAAAAATATTCAAGTATCAAATATCGTGAAAATCCGTCAAATGGGAGCCGAGTTGTTCCATAAGGACAGACGGACGAACAGACAGACATGACAAAGCTTAATAGTCGCTTTTCGCAATTTTGAGAAGGCGCGTAACAATGAATACAGGTTTTGGACACTAGTCCTGATTCAGCCCTCACCTGGAGGTGTGGGTGATCGGGGGAGGTTACGGGCGGGGGAGAACTGATTTGCGCCTGGCAGAATGAGCTATTCTCAATCTGTGGACAGTCTCTGTAAAAGTCACGTGATTCCATAATGACGCATAGTACAGTCGATTACATAAAAGAAAGACTACTGTCGGCTTCATCATCATCGTCATCACCTTCATCGATATTAAGTTTTGCGTCTTCAGGCTGGCTCCGTCCAGAATTGCAAGAACGGTTGTCCACAGAATTCCCTTCCTCTAGTTATATTCTGTCTCGACTGTGATAGGGTTTCTTTCTTCTACTTGATGTGTTCCGTTTATAATTTTGTTATTTAATTTAAATAACTTTTTGTTTAGTTTTAATATTTTTTCCTTTATTTGATCTTTTGTAGTACATTCAGCCATATTCCTGATAAGTTTCTTCTCTGTAATCTTAACTTTATGCACCTCTTTTCGTTGGAGAATAAATAAATGCAGATTAACAACCGTCAAAAACACAACCTTATAAAAATAATAATAAGTTCAGCATCTACATGTTTCGGCCCTCTGGGGGTCATTTTCAGGACCATATTTGAAACATATTAGGAAGTATACAGTTATATCTGCATTCTGTATACCTGTATATTTCCTTGTACGTTTCAAAAATCAGCCTGAAGATAGAGGGCCGAAACATTTAGCGGTTAACTTATTACTTGTATAAAGTTGTGTTTTTGACAGTTGTTAATCTCCCTTTATTTATCTTCTCTGTACTTTCTATTCTTTGTTGGTGTTGTTTCCTTCCCAGTGTTCATCCTTCAGTTTTGTTTGGCACGACAGTCCCCAGTGAGCCATGGCCTCCTCATTCATGAGGTTTCTAGATCATACACAATGACGCACCACAGTCGGTAGGACTCCTCTGGACGAGTGATCAGCCCGTCGCAGAGACCTATACCTGACAAACACATCACTCACAACACACAAATATCCAGGCCCCCCGGGGGGATTCGAACCCACAATCTCAGCAGGCGAGCGGCCACAGACCTGCCCCTTAGACCGCGCGGCCAATGGGACCGGCCATCCTTCAGCGCTGTATGTTAATTTTATCTCAGTGAAAGCATATGATACCAATATCTAAATCCCGTGACTGTACGTGATTCATCACAGATCTTTGAAACCTCAACACTTACAGTGTGGCTGCACGTCCGCCATTTATATATTACACATATATACATATACATATATATATATATATATATATATATATATATATATATCGCTGCTCGACAACAACACACTGAATTGCGTCTTAATTGGAAACAATTTCACTAATTAATTTGCACAAATGGGAAAATTGCTACACGAAATCATCCCCCATCTCGCAGCTTTCGCTAACGGATCATTTAGTGTTTTGTTCGAGGCAATTGGGACTATTGTTGGGAGAGCACAATGACGGGTAATCGCACATCCAATACTGATCCGACACCCTCCAGTTCAACCCCAACAATCCGGTAGTAGTTAACTTGAGTTACGACCGCCTAACAGTAATATAAAGGACAAGCAAAGTATCTCAAGTTAAATTGCAACAAACCATGCTGGGCTGCTGTCTTGTTTGCAGTTCCCAGCTTCCCACTCTTCCCCTCTGCTGTACACAACTACCCAACCGAGCCAAGAGGATTAAAATTGCACTAATGCCCTGCTAATTCACAGCGGTAGTTCTAGGCAAATTATCCTGAATGCGGGACTCAGATTCAGAGGGTATAATTGGCAGAAGAAAGAGAACAATTTGAGACACAGCCTGTTGTATAGTTAATGCAGTGCAGATCAGATAATGGGGCTAGTTAGAAGGTGCTCGGCAACGTGGGCTGTTCGCAGGACATGTATTTCGGTGCTAGGAGCACTACAGTCCATGTGTTTTGTCAGGACTCCCAACAATTATTTGAATCAAGGAGTATGGAATGGGCGTGGCACGTAGCACGCATTGGACTAATGAAAATACGTATATATGAGGGCAAAAATTAATGCGTGAAACTTCTGAAGGGGAGAAACTATCTAGAAGAACTGCGAGTAGAGAAAAATTTAGACCTATGTAAAAAAAGTATCTTAAATGCAGATTGGAGTGTATGTACTGTCTAACACAACTATATGATGGTAGAGATATGTATAGAATTTATTACATAGAGAACAATTACATGTTTCGGCCCTTGACATTGGCCGTCTTCAGGTTGAGAAATGAAAAAACTTAGTAAGCAGCTATACTCGACCTATGTGGGATGTATACAGTGGGGAGGTAAGAGGTGAGGTGGGCACGATATCTTGTATGTGTTGTGTAGGATGGATGGTGTGGGTACAGGGGTTCTGCTGTTATATTCTATGTCTAGGTTAACCCTTTAAACGCCGAGTTCAATCCCATCTGCCATTTGCTGGCTTTATTAGGAGCTCACCATATTCTCCACGTTAGCAGGGTAAGGGTTAATATAGTTAGACCTCCGGTATCATCTTATATTTGTAGATGATCTTAAATGCGCTAGACCTATCTTTAGATGCATCATCCCCGTTGTGTTTTATTTACAATTAATTAGGGGTTCTTTTGAGTCAAAACACAACTATCTTACCTTGTTTTTCTTTTTTTCTTTATTTAAGCTGACGACATGTTTCGGCCCTTGCACTGGGCCATCTTCAGGTCACAAGATAGAAAAGAAGATAAGATAGTTGTGTTTTGACTCAAAAGAACCACTAATTAATTGCGTTAGACCTACTTATGTGAGATGGATTTGTTAGGTTCACGATAGGCAGCAGTGGTGGCTGCTTGTCAAAGGACTGAAGTAAGTTTGGGGTTTCGTAAGAGTTGTGACAGTACGTAACTGGGTGGACGGCCGTTGTCTGTCATGAGGCAATCCGCTGCATGGAGTTACCAGGCACTCTGGAACTGTGTTGCGTGTTATTCTTTCATGTCTCGTTTACAAAAAAGAATATTACAAGAACGACAGTCAAATAACTTAGATCATAGATGGTTATTTTGAGACACCGAAACCTTTGTAATTAGTTACGGTAACTAAACCAACAAATGCAAATGTGTGTATGAGAGTATCTTGTATTATAAATATAGCATTCCTTCTGTATGATCCTCAGCGAGGTGCTTTACAAAGGATAGATATATCGAGATACCATGTGTTTGAAATTACATAACTAACTAATTCCATGCAGCTGAGACCTTGTTGAGAAGCTAACACTTATTCACCTAGTCAAGAATTTCTCCGTTTTAATGCGACCTGAATGTTCATTGCCGTGTTCACAAAATACTGCCACTTGCAAGCCACATTCAGAGTTGTAACAAACGTAAATATGAAAGGTTTATCCTGAAGAAGGTAAAGATAAATCAGTCCCATTACAGGCCTGGAGTGGCCCAGAGGGTTCCAGGAAGTTAAGGTTCCCAGATTTCGTGACAACGGCACAGGATGGTGGTAGGTTGTCAAGCTTACGCACCGGCCGCCTTTACCCCCAGGAAATACTCCTGGTACTCATTTCTGTTAGAGGCTGAGTCGACCCCAGGGCTTCAGTGCGATCGGAAGGATTTTATGTCAATGAAAAATCCAATGACACCAGTTGGGATCGAACCAGCGACCATCCGATTTGTAGCACAGCACCTTAACCACTGTGCTACCGCGGTCCCCGTCCTGAAGAAAAGCCAATTTAATAAAGCAACAAAGGAAAAGGTCACTGAGAAAGCTAAGCAAAACCGAATATAATATCATATGTATTACACTTCCTTAAATATTGCGAAGTGTTTCGAAAAGCTTACACCAAGCAATGATCCTCTCTGACTGCTGCAGCTCACATTCGCTGGAAGAGTTCTTGACAGTTCGATGTGGGTGGCAAGCGACAACCACACAGCTGACAGAACAATCTTCCTTCGCATTAATCTTTCCGAACGTGACGATAAGTACTTAAAATTCCATCTTTGTGTTTGGGAGGGTCTGATTAGAATATCGATCTGGCCCCGAAATCGAGTGCCACGACACTTCCTTTGTTCGTGATATTGCCCTATTCCCTTAGGCCAAATGTTTGTTATAACAAGAGGCGTACCTAAAACAATCTATGACCTTTTTCTTCCGCACATTTTCAAAATCCTATTTCTCAAATATTTTGTGTTTTGTAACCAAACTGTGGTCTTCATACAATGAAAAACACAAATACGAAAGTTGTAGAACACACTCATCTAATGAATTCACTTTTCACAAACTAAAAATATTCAATAAAGGGCTTCATTTTAATCACATTAAACACATTCAGAACTACGTTAAAAGAAGAAGGTAGTATATTCCGAGACGATTTTTTTTCTAGAAACTTTTCAAAAATATTTCCTAAACTGAAGAATTACATGGAAGTACGGGTCACTTGAAATTTAACATTATGCCTCCGAAGTTCTTTGCTTCTCTGGGATATTTTGTAGCGTAGATTTGTACGTGGTTACCCGCGTTTCTGGAAAACATATCGGTCCCATTTTCATGAGTCATTCAGCCCAAGGAGAATGCCGGGAACATGTAGAAATGTCGCAAGCTAAAATATAATATAAAGTATACATAATACAGTCATGCACAACTTTATATTTTATTTCATTATATTATATTATATTATAATTCCAGCTAAACGTTTCGGCCCAATTTTAGGGCTATCTTCAGGCTGATCTTTGAAAAGGTGGAGTGTACAATTGATAATGCTTTAAACTTACGAGATCTCGTATTACAAGAATTTGTTAAAATAACTATGGTATGTCACATAAAAACTTAAGATTGATATACCACAACTATTTTAACAAATTCTTGTAATACGGGATCTCTTAAACCGAAAACATTATCAATTGTACACTCCACCTTTTCAAAGATCAGCCTGAAGATGGCCCCACAATTTGACCGAAACATGTAGCTGGAATTGTAATATAATAAAATATAAAGTTGGGTAACACTGTATTACATATATTTTTGTATTATATTTTAGTCCATATTCAACACAACGGGATGTCTCACTTGAAAATCAGAAATGTCGGAAACTGCCTTCATATAAAAGTGAATTTTATGTCACCACGCATATATTTATTATATTATTTGTTGCTTGTTTAACGGCGTTATCAGTGGCTCAGTGTGCACAACATCAAGTGATAGGATAACAGAGAATAAGTGGTTATAATAAAACCAACCAGATGCATTAATTTCTCAAATTTATTTTGGAATGAAACTCTACATGTTTCAGACAGTCCTCTGTCCACCATCAGGAGTTTTTCACTGCACACACAGCAATGGTAAATGTCAGCAAACCTGTATGACATATACCATTGCTGTGTGTACAGTGAAAATCTCCTGATGATGGACAGAGGAACTGTCCGAAACAGGTAGAGTTTTATTCCCAAATAAATTTGAGAAATTAGTGCATCTGGTTGGTTTCATTATAAGAATTTATCACGATGCACGGTCACCTGTACGTCAAACAGAACAAATAATTTTACACTATTTGGCAACGCTGTAATTTCCTAAATTGATAACTTCGTGGATTTTCCTGGAATGGTTGTGGTTTTCCACAATCCACGACAAACCACAGTCAGGAGAGCTGCTGTTTCCATTAGGATACAAACCAGGTACCTTCCACTGTCCTCACATAAAAATGAAAAGTTAAAATTATGTCGCAGAAAATTTAATAGTTACAATTTTTTAAATTTAATATCCTTTAAAATACGCAAATGTGAAGTCGTCAGTGGCGTGTCACATATTATTTGCCCGAAATGCTTCAGTTTTCATTTCTTTAGCGAAAATCATTTAAGATTAATTACAAAAAAACAGGCAGCTACACACACACTTTACTACGACGTGATGGATGCGTACACAGTACAATACTTGAAACCATTTATATAATTACTGGCACGTAAACTTGCGTGGGATGGATACATTTTTAGGAAAAATTATGTCGTTGCTCTGACAGACACGGAAACACGAGAGAGTATCAATAAACTCTCGTATGTTCGAACGTCCAAGGCCATAATTTTTATATATAAAATAGTGGTCACACGGTATCCACCGGTAGACAGCACAACGTCAGTAATAACAGTAGCAGAAGTTATTCTTGCTATAAAATTGACCTTCATCTCCTGAAAAATCGCCCATATTTAACATGTCCACTGTCCACTGCACTGCCTAATAAATGAAAAATATAGAAACTAACAAATTCCTTCACCTGAGCTTGTGGTTATTAATGGAGTGTGAGCTACAGAGCCTTAATTTTGTCAGTAGTTCCCAGAATTGCGACAGAGCCTTAACCTGGTCATGTTATTCCCAACCTTGCGACACAGACTTGATTTGCTGAAGTAGTTCACCATATGGCAAAACAGCCTTAATCTGGTCATGTAGTTCCCAATAAAATGACACAGCCTTAGCCAGGTCATGAAGTTCCCAATAATGTGACAGAACCTTAACCTCGTCACATAATTCCCAATAATATGACAGCCTTATCCTGGTCATGCAGTTCCCAATATTACGTCAGAGCCTTAAATTGGTGATGTAGTTCCCATTACCACGACAGAGCCTTATCCTGGTCATGTATTTCCCAATAACATGACATAGCCTTATTCTGGCCATGCAGTCTCCAGTACCACGTCAGAGCCTTAAACTGGTCATGCAGTTGCCAACATTGCCACCCAGCCTTATCTCCTTTCTGTCTGACCCGCCAGTACCTTGCACTGTGTGCAACTGAAGCAGAATGAGATTTTGAGACGAAAACACAAACCTAGAAACTGCACCGAATGGAAGTGTCTTAGCCACATATAAAACTTTATGTACTGTTTAACGTAAATTTTATGTCTTTCAAATAAAAATGTGCAGTTCGCTGCACAACAGTGTTTATATGTGATCGCATAACTGGATTCATGTCCTAAGTAGTTGTGAAACTGGAAACATTCGTCGAGAAGAAGGTCTGACCCAATTCGGTGTGATCAAGTGAAATTACACACAAAAAGTATAATCTGACATGTTTCATGCCTAATTAATGGACATTCCTATACTTTAAAGCTACAGGGTATAAAGTATGAGACAGGAAGAAAAATAAAGCATAACTATTACAATTCAACTGAGGACATTCTAAGTTATGTTAGAACTTGATTAAATTACGAAACAACACGTGGAATTAACACGTTGTCACTATGCAGAAGAAGAGAAGAATATAGAAGCAAGTTACTGAACCATATTAACAAAATTGAAGAGGGAATCACAACGTAATACAGAAATATGAAGAATTTAGACATTTTTGTCACGTAAGGTCACAAAGGCATTTTCAATATGTCCTATTAATGGCTGCTCAGATTCCTTCTAAGTTTGATATGAAAAACTTCCACCAAATATTATCTGCGCATTTCAGATTTTTCAGATACGATGAACAAAATTAAACACTAGTTTACTTAAGGCCATAAGAGAGATGTTATTTGTATTCATAAATCACCAAACAGGTTTAGTTTAAATTTGATACGGGAATATTTCACCGAAAATTAAAGGGAATTCCATTTTCAGTCTTACTGATTGCTGACGACCATAACTGAACGTCCCCACACAGTCCACCAAACTTCTACTTTTTTGCTGAAATTCTACGAAGAGTCTTTTGGATGGTTTCCACTTCTTTTGTAACGTTACGTAACAACAAATCATACAACTTTTCTTGCGAAACAAACAGTCATACAGACGACTAAGAAGCCCCGTTCCTCTTAGGAACACCAATTTCCATTCATTCGTATTCACAATTATCCCTCACTACGCCCTACATCGAGCCGGATGAATTTAATCTACACCCTCACATTCTGTTCCTTTAACCCACTTACGAATATCACAATCCATTTCATAGAAACGGTCCCAAGCGATCTCTTTCTATCAGCACTTCCTACAAAATATTTGGATACAAAATTTAATGGAATCCGTAATCCGAGCAATAGACTGAATATGCCGTATTTTAGCCAACGAACTGCGCAATATGACAAAATTAATATATATTTTTGACTTCAAAGAAAGATAATATATTGTTAAGAAATGCAGAACATTTATTAATGTATTTATATTTCAAACACTTGTAACAAATTTAGTTGATAATGTATTACAACTCTACGTACACACAGGTTCGACAGAATTTTCTATACTTACATTCCTTTGTATGCAACCTCCCTGATGATGACCTTCTAGAAGCCGAAACATGTAGCAGAGACATCGTAAATAACAAATTATTACTTACTACCGATTGTGCAATCTGTTGGATTAAATATTGTACATCCGTATGCACCTCCGTCATGCGTGCTACGTGTCCCTGCCGTCTCATCCATTTTTTACACAATTTTAGTACTTTTAGCAACTTAAAACTGTTTTTGACATATTATAACCTATTACAAATATTCCCTACGCAAACTCAATAACAATCACACAATGAGGTAAAAAAATATATAACATTTCGACCGGATCTTATTACTCTATTTGTGAAGAGCAGTCAGCTGTTTCATCTCACAAAGCAGCTGTACTTGTGTTTGTAACGCTAGTCTTGTTTGAAGAGTCCACTCTTACTGTGTGCGTAGCCTACGGATCAAAATGCTTTCCAAATTGGGTATAGGACAAGGAACATGACAGATAACGATCCAGCAGAACCCAGAGCACTTCTGTGCTCAAGACCTCACACACGGGCAGTCGTTAACTGAATGGTGGCACCAAGCAGAGCAGGAAGGATTATTATCATTATTATTATTAATATTATTATCATCACCACCAACCACAAACACCACCACAACCATCACCAAACACCAACCACCACCACTACCAACCACCTTAACCACCACCACCATCACCAACCACCACCACCACAAATACCACAACCACCACCATGATGAACCACCACCACAACCACTACCACCACCCACCACCACACACATCACCACCACCACCCACCACCACACATATCACCACCACCACCACCAGCAACCACCACCACCAACAACACAACACCACCACAACCACCACCACCACAACCACCACCACCACCACAACCAACCATCACCCACTACACACACACACACACACACACACACACACACCACCACCACCACCACCACCACCACCACCACCACCACACACACACCACCACCACCAACGGTAACTAAATATAATACAGGCTTATACACTTCACAAAACGGGTCTCAAACCACAAAGTGCTGTTGCATTGATTAAATCATTTCACTCCTGCATTATTTCTATTGACACCCTGATATTCAGGCACAAATATACGTAATTAACACACAGACCCAAAACATAATTACAACTGCGCCAAACTCGAAATCTGACGTTCAGTACGTAAGCCTACGAGCAAATTTTAATCAGAGGCAGTATTTGGGCGAAAGCCACAATTCTGAGAAGCATTTCTAATACATCGGTTTTGTGGCCACATGAAAACGTAATGTTTGTCCCGTGCCAGACAGTGCGGTAATGCAAGTCAAACTAATGCACTGTCTAAATGCCAAAGGCTACAACAAGTTGTGTACGTTATTTCCAATCAAGACACACTGACCTAATGAAATTTGGTGCCCTTAGCTTATGTGTTTCACTGTAATACTTAATTCGTACTTAGCCTATAATATTAGCTCTGCTGCCAAGCTGTTGCTTTTCAATAAAGACCAAGAAGTCACCCCGATCACCGGTCTCACGTCTCTCTCAACTACATTTCACTGTTCAACAATCTTCAACCCTCAGCGCTTCAAAATACCGTTATTTATGCAAAGCTGAGGGTATGGAAGAAACAACCCTGTAATCATGTTCATGTAATACACGGTACTCTAAGGCGAGGGTCTGCGACCGCTCGCTTGTTGGGATTGCGGGATCGAATCCCGCCGGGGGCAGGAAGTTTTCTCTCGTGAGTGTTGCGTGTTGTCGGGTAGAGATCTGTGCGTCAGGCTCTTCACTTTTCCAGAGGAGTCCTACTCAGTGTGGTGTGTCTGAGTGTAATAGTAAAGCCTCGATAATGAGGAGGCCCTGGCCCAATGGGGGGCTGTCGCGCCATGGGAAAGAAAAATACACGACACAGCAGTAGTTACGAAACTACTGGTCGCGGATCCCCAGAGAGTGCTGGATTATACCAAGAAAGCAGCGAGAATTTACATAACTTCGTTACCAGCGCTTGGGTTCTGCTGCTTTCGTCTGTTATTATTATTATTATTGTAATGAATGAGATACGAATCCGCTTGCAGTGGTTCTAATATTGCACTAGTTTTTCTCGCAATGTACTTTATAAATGAACTGAATTTTAAATTATGCCTACCATTATTAGCACAATGTGTGGGAGACGGAGAAATTCTTTCAGGTTAAGGAGTTATGCTTGAGTTTAGGAGCCATTGTTAAGTGTCGTCGTTGTACGTTGCTGTGTGTCCGGGTGTCATAATTCGTTATGGTAAACAGACTGAACATGATCTGCCAAAACAGACATTTCAATGAAGTAAAACCTGAGAACCTGACCCTTGTTTTTGTACGTAATTTGGAAACCCTGGCTAACTTTCTTAAGAAACGAATCCTGAGAGCCTAACCTGTGTTTTGTATCTTTGTTGGCGGCTGTGCTGAGCGGAGCTTCTGTTGCTAAAGAGAAACCCGAAGCGCTAACCTAGGTTTTTGTGTATAGTTTGGCAGCCTTGAGAACACTCAATTTTATTTACAAGCTGCACATAACGCACACACATTTTTCTTAAAATTTATGACGAACACAAAACACGAATTCGTACGTTAAAACTCGAAAGAGCTGTTTTAAAGTCTGGTATCGTTACTACGACACCCAGAACGCCTGGAATTCAAAAAGAGTTCGTATTCTTCTCGGCATAGAATGATCGGTGTTCTAGTCTAATTAATTAAAGAAATTCTCCTGCCGAATTTACGTTTTATGGAATAAAATTATTGTCTTATATTCAAAGTCAATTATGGAGCATTGAAAATACGAAGTACGTAATATTAAGCCAATAACACAACTTCAGCTGACGTCGAACTTTCGGATCACCAGTGTCGCTTATCTACCTGTCTGCCAGTGAATGCGGATAACGAAGTGAGGTGAAATCTCCTTCATTTTACCGTACTGCTCATTCGCATGGATCGGAAATATTATGAACATTAACCCAAGAATCTCTTCAAATTATGCTCAAATATTAATGTCATTGATTGAAAGGTATCTGGCATGGACAGTAGAGGCACAGTAGACAGTGGCCACACACACACACACACACACACACACACAAACACACACACCCACACACATACACCCAAACACACACCCACACACACACACCCACACACACAAGCACACACACACAGACCCACAACCACACCACCCCACCACACACACACTCACACCACACCAAACACACCCACACACACAGCCACACACACCCACACCCACACACACACACACACACACCCACACACACACACACACACACACACACACCCCACACACACACACACACACACACACACCCACACACACACAGACACCCACGAACACACCACTCACACACACACACACACACACA
>Ga0131853_10018662_pt1 | contig 12619 bp, 2 predicted proteins | sample TergutLab28metaG_FD_92764 | JGI IMG/M metagenome (GOLD analysis project Ga0131853, IMG submission 92764) | Labiotermes labralis P1 segment gut microbial communities from Petit-Saut dam, French Guiana - Lab288 P1 (version 2) (version 2) | ecosystem: Host-associated > Arthropoda: Insects >...
ACGCTTGTGAGTGCGATAATGAACCTTCGGGTTCCGTGAAATGCGGGGAATTTCTTGACTAGCTGCAAACCAGTTAGCTTCTCAAGAAGGACTCTGCACCATGGAGTGAGTAAGTAAGTAAGTACAAGAGTTTTCTTTTTTTTTTTTTTTAAAGTGATCAAACATGACTGAGGAAAGAGTACACAGGGATATATTCACTGGTAACAAGGTTACAGAGTTGAGAAATTTAGGCACTCTTGCATGTAACATCAAATATAAATGGGGAAAACAGCTGAAGAAAAGAGAACCGAGTTTGAAAAGAGAGAAAGAACTATTTTGTAGGTAGGTTTGGTAAGCAACTGAATGAGAGAGAAAGAGAAACGTAGGTTAGACCTAGAAATCAAAACTCAGAGCGAGAGCTGGAAACTAAAATAAATATTTGGAAAGAAATATAGAATTTAAGATCAACATATCACTAGCAATGTAGAACGCACGATTATTATTACAAGGGATGTGCTTTGCAAAAACTTGTTGTTAGCAGGCACATATTTAATCTATAATGCGATAAAGAAAATACATAATAATAATAATTATAATAATAATAATAATTTATTAAATATTGTAACTTAAAATGTCCAAATTTATACCATCATCAGGTGTTAAATAATTTATGTACATTCTTTGAGACTAGCCAAGACTTAAATGCTGGGAATAGTAATTACACATTCCAGCTTCGTGAACAGAATGGGGGACAAACCATAAATTAAGGACACGTAACCAGTCCTTTTAATAATTGCGGCAAATCTCAGATTTGTGGAATAAAGCTTCAGAGATCAGAATTTTATTCACGAAGAAATTAAGACCAGACTAAACTGTGGGAACGACTGCTGCATTTCAGTCCACAACCTTTTTGCCTCGCACTTTGATATAAAGATCAAAATGCACAGAAATATAATCTCCCCTTTTGGTTTGCACCGTGAAGAGTGACCCTAATTAAGGAAAGAAGATAGTCTGAGGGTGTTTGAGAACAGCGTGCTGAGGTAGATATTTGTGTTTTGGGAAATGGAGGAGACCGTAAAATGTAGAGCTTCATGAACTGTACAACTCAAAAAATTAAATTTTCGTCATCAGAACAAGAACAATTAGGTTGACAGGGCATGTGACACGAATGGAAGAGAGGAGAGATGCCTAAAGGGTTCTGTCGGAGAAGTCGGAGATAAAAGGTCACTCGGAAAACTTAAGCCTAGGTTTGAGGAAAATACTGAAAATGAACCATCAAGAAATAGGATTTTGTTTTGGACTGGATTGATATGGCTCAGGATAAGGACATGTGGCCGGCTTTTGTGAACATGGTAGTGACTGCGTAAAATATACGGAACTGCTCGACTAAATTGGGAATTACTGGCTTCTCAAGAAGGAACATGTTGTATGGAGTTATTGGTTATTTATACAGCGAGTAACATGTGTTATCACTTTCAAGAAGAAAGCCGGTAACGTGTTACATTTGAGTGTAGCAGAAAATAAGAAAGAAGTCTTAAAAGGGAAGGACGAGTGAAAAAACTTGCTGATTAAAAGGAAGTCGCAAAATCTGAAGGCTGGAGAAACAGTGTGAGATCGGGAGGAAAGCCGCATAAGAAAAGGGAAGGACCAAAGTAACAAAATACGCTGATATAAAGGAAGAAAACTCGGTAACACAGGAACTGCACACCTACATCTTACAGACACGCACGTAATTAGGAATAGAAGAAAATTAAAGGAACTGAATATAAGTGAAGTCTAAGGGAACCGCAAGCAAAAACAATGAGCACGAAGTGATAAAGCAAAAAAAAAGCTGAGTTGGATAAGAATGCAAAAAATCAGAGAAAAAAAGAGAGAGGATCGAAAAAGTTACTGTATATGAAAGTAAGTAAAAAACAGAAAGAAACTGGAGACTACGGATTCAGTGGATTGGAGAGACATTCACAGCGTGTGAATCTCCCTCATTCTAATTTAATGCGACGTTATTTCCTGCGATTGAACAGAGCCACGATATAGAACAAGTTTGAAACAGACGCGGAAAGTTTTCCCAAGGGGAAGATCGGAATCAACAAAATTCCAAGTTAGATTTACAGCCAGTCGGCGGACCATGGTGACCAGAGAATGTATCAAAACCTTCTTCATAAAAAAAGAACTGGTTGAAGTTTTCGAGGTTTCAGTCGAAAGTTCAACAAAAGAACTTTTTTTTTCTGTTTCGGCGCAAACACGAACTTCAACCTGTTGTTGGATGGCTTCTGCCAAGTGGAAATTAACTGCTCTAACTGCAGTCCAGTGATTCTGATCAGTGCATGTCGGGTAACAAGCATTAATTCAACTGCATTTCTGACTGCATAAAGAAGTTTCAGTACCCAAACTTACTTTTCATTTACTTCAGTGATTGTAAATACTGTTTCCAGATGCCACTCAGCATTTACTTCGCTCCAAAGGCGAGAGACTTCTGGACTGGCAAAGTTCATTAGAATTCAATCGGGAATGATTAACTTATCGATATGTGAATAGAAATTAAATTATATTTAAGTAAACACTAATAATAATAATAATTGCTATTATTATTATTATTATTATTACCTGCAATTGGGTTGTCACCCGGTGGCATTGGTTATTTTACATGTATGCAAAATATGAAATTGGTTGATACTAAATTTAAGTCGGGAGGGCTACATGAGAAGCATGTAATGGCAACTTGGAATCTTGGGAACCATCTCAGCATTTGCTTATAGACACAAGGAAACCCAGAAACCTCTATCGAGGTGGCTGGTCGCAGGACCTTCCGAATACTGACTTCTAACCAACAGTCCTGCATCTAAATTAAAAACAGCAATACACAAATAGTAAAACAAATACACATAAGATGACAAAAATACACACAAGACAACTACAACAATACACACAATACAACAAACAAAAGTACACACAATGGTACTTGTTGTTTTGCCTAAGTAGAAAATTTTGTCTTGTTCTTGAGGATCAAACACAACTTGAATGTTTGCCAAAAGAAATGTCGAAGAAAATACTGACTTCCCTAAGAGGTGAAGTATATCTAGACCAAGGCCTTTTCTCTAACCTGTGAGGGTGCTAAAACCTCTGATTTATAACATAAAGTTGGGGCCATATATTTAATTGTCCTGTTGAATAAAGAGTTCCGCTACTTTACACATATTTACGTCGGCAGGGATGCAACAAAAAGTTAATAAAATCACACAGTCAAGTGTTTCACATATTGAAACACCCAAAAATCAGGCATATCAGGTTCTTAAAGCCAAGACGAATGAGATATAGCCTGCATGCTCTAAACAACAAACATTCCAATTTTGTTTTAGCCATAAATCCGGAAGACAGATACTAGAGAAGAGAATTAGACGTAGGGTCAGATGAGAAAATATTATTACAATGGAATTTAGAGAAAAATGACATAAAGACGTGAAAGGATGACGTCTAGTACGGGTGTCTCCAAACAACGTAATTATACTTCGCGTTTAGCTAAAGCAAGAACCTTCTTTAATAGCTGGTTAACAATCGCTTGTAGAAATTTTTGGAGCGTACATTCATGGCGTCGTTCTTAGTGACATCTCAATCACTGAAATGACAAAATGACAGTCGCCTGACGAAGGTTCTACACCCAAAACTGCCGTATATATCACCCAGCTTCCTGTGTATTCAATATCAAGATTATAGCGACCGGAACTTGAAGCAGTATAGAATGAAAATCCTCTTGCCATGGGCAGCAAGAAATCTTTACCTTTACAAATGTGGAAAGCATCTGTGAAATTCGTTACTGAGAGAATCCCTGTGTTGTAACATGTGATACTCCATCACGCCAAATTCCTCTTTCCACCCCATTGAGCCAGAACTGCCCTATAAATCGTGTCATCATACCTTGCTGCAGAGTGGATCTGAACTGACCAGTTATATAACAGACCTCTCATTTAGTTCTACGTTTTATGACGTAACTGGTTTGGCAGTATTTTTTAAGATCTGAACAAATCTACAGACACTGCAACAGAACCAAATTTTTCTGAGAGTAAAGGAAATAAATACAGAATAACAAAAAAATTGCTTGTTCGATTGTATTTAAACCTACAGGTGCTGGTTAAAATAAATGTATTAATACCAGGAAATGTGACACATATCGACAGGGGAATATCACGTGTCATATCTGATGACTATCAGCATTATTATCAAGAAAAGTAATAGGTAAAATAAAGTTCAGCCTACAACAGACCATGAAGGGCCAGAGGTGGACTGGATGTATGGTTGTAAAAAAGTATCTTTAGGCTAGTCCCTAGATAGGGGTGGGTGGTCAAAGATATACCCCGATCACTTTACCCTTTTGAAACAAGGGTACTCATTATAAAGGAGGCTGGGTGAGCCCCAGAGCAGGTCTGGACGGGTGCAGAAAATCTCGCCACTAACGGGATTCATCCCCTGATCGTCCAGCCAGCAGCGAGTTGCTATATCGACTGCACTATTCTTACAATAAAACCAACGAAATGTACTAATTTCTCAAATTTATTTTTGGAATAGAGCCCTACGTGTTTCGGACAGTTTCTCTGTCCGTCATCAGGAGTCTAGCACTGTACACACAGCAATAGGTATATGTCATACAGGTTATGCTGACTGCTTGCTAGTAAACAGTCAGCATAACCTGTATGACATATACCATTGCTGCGTGTACAGTGTTAGACTCTTAATGACGGACAGAGAAACTGCCGGAAACATGTAGAGTTCTATTCAAAAAATAAATTTGAGAAGTTAGTGCATCTAATTGGTTTTATTATAAGAATATATCACGATGCACGGTCCTCTGAACGTCAAATTCGACTATTATCCCAGCCCACCACAAGGACAATATGACTAATAAATAATTATGTGACACAATAATTGCAAAACTGCACGCAGCATATTTTCGGATTCTTCAGGTATAACAGACGATGATACTTAAGAAATTTCTAGCCTTCAAAGAGAAGAAAACACGCTGTACTGCTTTCACATCAGCCCGTCGCTGGACCCCGATTCTAAGTCAGTTTAATAAAATCCAGTATCTCAAAAATGATTTCTGAAATAGTCGTTTTAATACCATTTTCTTTTCACGTTTATAACATTGTATTCCCACTAGGTCACTCGCGCTGTTCTGCTCGACCTTTCCATGTAAAATACTACGACCATTCAATTTGTATTCCGCTACATACAGGAATCCGACTCCCTACCAAACATTAAACCTCAATTTATATCCCCTCTTGCAAAAGTCCCATTTTGTTACAATTTTAGCAAGTAATGCTTCCTTCCCATAGAGTATTTTAAAATAAAAACTTAAAGCTCTATTCAATTCATAAATTAAAGCAATAAAATCAGAATTACTCAAGCTGAGTTCAAATTAAAATCACTGCAGAAACATTAGTAATGGCAGCAAGTTCAATTTGGTGGCGATGTTAACTGAAGATCAGTGATCGATACAAACATTTGTATGGCTGATACATGCGAGAGGAGGGCCCCTTTATTATCAAACCCGCCCAATAATTTACCCAATTAATCGCAAACATTCTATTATAAATTGATCTTATCGCTCCATAAACATGAACAATTTCCAGGCGTGGGATTGATATAGTTCTGACGCTAGGAGGGACGGCGACATATGGCATTGTGCCACTGGGCGTTCCAAAACGTTCATCAGCATTGTTACAGCTGCCAGTTGAATTACAGCTGGTCGTTACACAGACAGCATGTCACTCCTCACAAAACAGCGTGTCTAACCGGCTGCATAGCGCAGCCTTCCTACTTGCACAAGAGAAAGAATTTTTATTAGCCTATTTTTAATCTAGTAGACGTTATAGAAACTTCGACAGTCCTCTTTGACAAGCTGGTATTTGCACAGTTGTTTCCACCTTTCATGGATTCCGACAATTACTATTTTCTGGGTTTTAACGCCGTGCAGTTTGGTAGTACGTTGCCATCGTATTTCAGGAACCTTTTTCCTCCATATTAATTTTGTTACAATTACAATTGTGAAGTTCGTAGAAGGAAGGGATAAATGATACAAGATACATCGCCCCATAAAAGGTCATGAAGACCCGGAAGGGCAGTGAGGGTATATATCTACTCTTTCTTTAACCTCGTCGCTAGATGGGGTGCGTGTAAACGCCAAGGGCCGGTTGTTGTATCCCCGGGAATGGGAACCGTACCTATCGCACAAGAGGACGGGTGGGAACCAGGACCGCTCTGGACGAGTGGTCTAATTTGAACTGTCATTCCGGAATTTGCCTGGAGAACAAATTAAAAAAAAAAAAAGAAAATCGTCACTCATTATATACGGTTCTTGGGGGCGATACTTGAACAAGAGGCTTGTCGAATACGAGGAATTTCTATGCAGTCGATCGAGCCGTGTGTAATCACTTTCCGCTGTTGACGCTGTAAGATAGTATACAAGGACTGTTATTCTCCAAGCAACATTGAAGGTAATCTGGTAAAAACTCGTAAACCTAAACCAACAAAAATTCTCGTCAGAAGCCTCTTTACAAGTCTGTTATTTGAATAAAGGACTTGTAACATCAAATACGGAGACGTCCAAAATTTTATAAAGTCGCCAATTGTTATTGTTGTTGTGTAAATTTAAATGGAAATAAGAAGTATGAATTTTAAAAAGTATTTGCTTTTAAACCCTCAAAACGGAGAAATATAAATAATAGGAAATTTATTTGAAAAAATTATGTTTCTACCTTCACCAGAGCACACTACATTCCCGTTATTCTGCAAACGTAATGACCCTTCATAAAATTACTTCACTGACAAACGTGCACATAGCTTATATTCCAGTTCCAGGAGATAGGATATAACTGAGAATGCACTCGGTATCTTCCCAGAACCCCATTATTTTGATATTCGGAGCATCTTTGTTCATAACAGGCATATAGCTACAACTACTTCTAAAGAAACTTAGGGCCCCCGATCTGTACTCCTCACCAACTATTATTTGCTTGATCAAAACAACAATAATGACTTGTGTGCGACACGTGGTACGTGGCACGCATAGGAGACAGGAGATTTGTACACAGGGATTTGGTGGAGAAAGCTGAGGGAGACAGAAGCCTTGGGTTAACTAGCCGTAGATGGAGGCATAATGTTCAAATGGTTCTTCAAAACGTGTGACTGGGGCATGGACTGGATTTATCTGGCTCAGGATAGGGATGGGTGAGGGCATTTGTAAATGCTGTATTGAACTTTCGGTTTCCATAAAATTCGGGGGAATTCTTGACTTATTGTAAACCATTTATCTTCTGTGGAAGGAATCTGATCCAAGGAGTTAGTTAGTTGATTAGTTAGTCAGTCGGTCGGTCGGTCGGTCGGTTGGTTGATTTTTTGGTTAGGTTTGATTTGATTTGATTTGGTTTTTTTGTTTGGTTGGGATGGTCGTTTTGGTTTGGTTAATTTGGTTCGTTGGTTTGGTTGTTTTAGCTTGGTTGGTTTCTTTTGGTTGTTTTGGTTTTGTTGGTTTTATTTATTTTAGTTTGGATTGACTCGGTTCGGGTGGTTTGGTTTGGTTTGGTTTGGTTTGGCTTGAATGGTTTGGTTTCGTTAGTTGATTGGTTGGTTTGGTTTGGTTGGTTGGTTGTTTGTTTAGTTGGTTGGTTTGTTTGTTGGTTGGTTAGTTGGTTGGTTGGTTGGTTACTTAGTTGGTTGATTGGTTTGTTGGTTGGTTCATTCGTTCGTTAGATGGTTGGTTGGTTGGCAGTATTTATGTCAGTAGGCTGTTTTACTTGTTCTGGGCCGAACGACAGGATGACATGTGAATTGCCTAGTGCAAGGGATGTTGAAGGATAACCAGACATACTGCTTTAAGGTGATATCCCATTATTTGCTGGAGTGACTGAGATAGACTACGAAATACATGTGTAAATATAACGAATCTACAAGAGAATGGCTTGGGATATTCTGGCGGTCGACCTATTGATGGCCAGCCTTCAGGACTGCGTAGAATTTCATATATGCTTTTTGTTTGAAGGGGATCAATTGAAATGCCAGCGTAGCATCTGCGGCTGTTCCTGAGTGCAACAGTCAGTGAGTAAAGAAGAAAAGAAATTCTTGTCCTCAGCTTCAATAGTGAAGCAAATAAAACTTACGGACCCCGAGTAAAAATACATAAACAGAGGGCATCTGAGAACGGGCTGATATTAAGTAACAGGGGAATGGAAAAAATTATATTGTGAGAATTTTCATAATTTATAAATTTCACTAAACATTATTACGCTAATTCAAAGTAGTATGTAATGGCTGTGTATGTAGCATGCGTGGGAGATCAGGGAACGTAACAAATTTCAGTCCGACAACCCGAATATAAGACAGCAGTTGGCAGATGAGGACCTAAGTACATGGATAATACTAAGACGAACGTTAAAGAAATGTTAGCGTCTCATACAGCGCAGATAAGAAAATTTCTCTCGTGTGTGACGTTACGCCAGGGGTGTCTTGCCTTTTTTTTCTGGCAAAGTGTAAAGCTATTTTTGTGGAAATTTTCGCAAGTCGCACGCGTAAAAATCATAAGCATCACACATAATTTCCTAAACTTGCGTTTCATCTTTACGAAACACACATATAATTTATAAATGTGACTACGGGCAGCATGAAAAAAACCTGGCGTGACAAGGTTTGGACACCCATTCGATACGTCACGTATTCTGGTATAAAATTAAAAAGGTTTCGGAAAAATACATTGCGTCTTTCATCAGGACGTAGGACTTAATCTAATGTAACTGTAATATGTACAGAGCTACTGACGGTGAACTTGAATGAAAAATATAATTTCCGACTTACGTAGGAATAAGATTTCTGAAACTTTTACGTAACGGCATATTTAAGTACGTCTGAATTGACCCCATCTCTACGTATTTATCATACCTTAAACGGTTACGTATGTGTTGTCAGTATACATGTTTAAAATGTTGTTTATATCGGTTTATTTTCACATGAAAAACACAAAGCAAACACAATTAAGGTATAATAATATTAATATTATACTATATATAACAAAAGTAATAATTCTAATAATTAATAAGAATTTTTACGTTAAGTTCGATATTATATAAGTCGCATATTACGAAACCTGTTCCGTTATGTATATAGGACAACTTACGTCAGTCATAATCATACCAAAATGGTGGCCAAAACTGGCTTTTGAGTTCTCGTCTCCCAATAAGCAGATACGAAAGTCGCTTTTATCTACGCTTGTCGTCCATCTTGCAGTTTCACCCAGAACTCAACGGCTGTTGGAACACAAAAACTTAAAGTTTGGACGATTTCAGACTTCCACCGCGAAGTAGATGGGTTTAGCACTCTGCTAGGTTATTACGCGGAGTACAATGGTGATTCTGTGCCGACGTTTCGGGACAAGATAACGGTCCGAGACTTCCTTGGATACGTGAAGATGGGACCGATAGGTATCCCGAAACGTCCGTAAGGAATTAGCACTCTGCGCTGCTTATTTAAAATCGTAGAAGAGACCACGTCTTAACATCCGAGGCAATCTGAACTTCCTTCTGTTCAGTATAGTCATTTTATGCACTTTACTTACAAAATTCAGTCTCTGAAAAATACTGGTCTACTTTAAGGGTGAAGATACATAGGTACTTTATATAATGCAATTTTAACACCTCTATGTATACAGAAATGAACTCGATGTGGGAGCAAAATACTGAAGAAAACATTTGGGCTAGGACACTGTACTTAACTGTAAAAAGGAGCAAACTACGTGAGTTTATCTCAGTATTTAACCAACTTGATGCACAAAATTTGTTTCACAATAAGTTTTATTTCATGCCTCTACATGTTTCGAGCACATGTACTCATCATCAGGAGGTCAAAATTGCATTACCATCCGGTTTGCAGGTTGCAAACTGCAAACCGGACGGTCACTTACAGAGAATACTATACCAGATGCTGTATTAATACAATTTGACCTCCTGATGAAGACCACAGTTCTGCTCGAAACATGTGCAGGATTATAATAACAAACGTATTATATGACGTAACTTTGCATCAGGTTGGTCATTTACCCAGAGCCACTTCTCTTCTTCGCACAGTCCATTTATGTTGCCTGCTTGCCTTTCAAACTTAGACACGGAGAAGTATTTTATTTAACAACGCTGTCAATAGCCAAGATTATACAGCGTCGGCGGCACATAAATGAAATTTGTGCGTACAGAATTAGACGAATGATTCTCACAAAAAAAAAAAAAAAACAGAGGTACTGTGAGAAAATTTTTTCTTAGTGCCATTTTGTTTATCATGTATGGGACTGACCTTATATTTACATTTTATACACCGACCGTAACGTAAAGCAGTGTAGTCACCTTTATACAGGGTGATTCCTGAGCAAAAGTCAATATTTTGGGAGGAGATATATCGGCCATTGTGAGAAAAAGGGTTCATCCGAACATGTGTCTACTTCTGAATGATTACCCAGATAGAGTTTACTGAAGCTGGCGCGCACTGTTCGTCCCCCCCCCACCCCCTCCCCTCCTCATATACGTTAGATATGTTTGTGGGGTTGAATGAGGAGCGAATTAAAAAAAATTGAATACACGAGACGAATTGCATATGGCGCTGCCCCCGTAAAGAAGCGCGAAGATCAACTCACACGAACGACACGCGATCTTCGCTGAAGAGTCTCAATGTGCACTGAGGTTGACGGTGGGAGTTTGGAACATTTCTTGTGAACTTTAACAAATTTGTCGGTTCTGTGCAAAGAATTTGTCATTGAAACATTCAATTAAAGTTCAAATTAACAGTAATTTCTCTTTTTATATTGCCACTCACAAGGCTTTTGTTTTTGCAGATTCAAACAGCTGCATTGCAGTAACTATTAAGAATTAGAAACACATTCACATAAGATTTACCTTCACAGTGACCGATACTATAATTTCCAAAAATATTGACCTTTTAACCTGAATTACTGTGTGTATAACTGAGACTTACGTTGTATGTGTCTTTTAACTCCGTGTTACGTGTATGTCCTTATGTAGGAAAAACACACACACATCATATATATACCTGTATATTACAAAAAAGGACCTCTTGGTAGTAGCAGAGGCCGTTGAAATATTTACAAAGGATCACACAAAAAAAATTCTCTTATGATGGGTTAAATGACAAAAATTTGCAACCACAGTGAATAAACTCACGTTTCAAAACAAAAATGAATTTCGTACTGAGAGGAATAAGTGCAGGCTGATAAGAGAAATAAGTGTAAGTGCAAGCGTAAATTTAGTGCCGCAGTTTAAATTGAAAAAGTTGAGAGAAAAAATATTTCATAGTGCTACTTCACACTTTAACAATTATATTTTGCAAACTAGTACTAATTTTGTAAACAGCCTGTTCTTTTAAACGGGTGGAGAAGAACAGAACACCGAAGAGCAAACTCAGCTTTTATAAACAATGAAGTGAATTTGCATATATACCAAAACGCAACTTCCACCTAAAAAGGAGTCGTTTATCTGTCTGTAAAATTACATTGCCACATTTCGGATCTGAACACGGCAGCAAATCGGGGATCGACAAGCTGCAATATAATTACGCGACAATCAGATGATTGTTTGGTCTGTGCTGTGTTGTCATGACAATAGGCCGTCATTATACAGCCGCATTCAAATTTAGCAAAGCAGACTGGACTCTATTGAGTTGCGTTGCTATAGCAAACAAACCTCTCATTAGTTCCGTTAATTTCAGGAATTCTATTAAAAATTTGGGATTATTGGGGAATTCAGTGCAAGAATTACGCCAGCCACTACACTAAAAGGGAGTAAACAAGATAAAAAATATTATCAGTCCCGCAAACCATAAACAAGAGTACTTTCCATTGTTACAAATAATAGGAATCACAATATGTACACGCGAAGTTCCAGTCTGATGGTTTCTTAAGTATAGAGAAAAGACGTGTCTAAATTCCCTTAGACAATTTTGAACTCAAAAAACTCATCAACGAAATTTAGACTAATCGCGTAATTAACTTACACGACACAACCTTTATTGGATGCCACTCGAAGAGATAAATTTAAGAAAGTGGCTGGACAGAAGAAGAAAGATAAAAGGCCTGCTGGCAGAAGTACGGCCCACAGACCACATTCCACGAGATGATCGTGTGACCTAACGCACTGTGAAAATGCTTCTAGGATGAGAAGCAACAAGACTGGCAATGCACGTATAACTTCACAATGAGACGCGTTCGCATAATTCTTCTTGCCGTGGAAAAGTAATAAGACATATATTCTGGGTGTGTGTTTATAGCCTGTTTTTAATCCAGCATGAAATGCGCATGCGTCGTGTTATATTGCAATCTGTGGGTTCTCTAGCTGTACAATAATTTTGTTCGTTGCCACCTAAACGGCACGATTTTCGAAAAAAAGGTTATTAAGCATTAAATGTTTGATTGAATTTTATCTACAACTTTTGTCTGAAACGTTTATCATACTAAGATGAAGTTTTTTTTTATCTCAGTATTTAGCCAACTTGATTCACAAAATTTGTTTCACAATAAGTTTTATTTCATGCCTCTACATGTTTCGAGCACATGTGCTCGAAACATGTAGAGGCATGAAATAAAACTTATTGTGAAACA
>Ga0131853_10018663_pt1 | contig 12619 bp, 10 predicted proteins | sample TergutLab28metaG_FD_92764 | JGI IMG/M metagenome (GOLD analysis project Ga0131853, IMG submission 92764) | Labiotermes labralis P1 segment gut microbial communities from Petit-Saut dam, French Guiana - Lab288 P1 (version 2) (version 2) | ecosystem: Host-associated > Arthropoda: Insects >...
CAATTATATTTTGAAAAAATAAAGTTAAACATATGCAAAAGGCGAAATTTTAATTCGTTATACTGAAAGTTCTAAATTCGTTAAAATGAAATGTTTTAACACACATTAAATAGGGAAAAGGGATGGGGCCTAAAAATAATTTCGCAATTCTGAACATTTCGTTATACTGGCGTTCGTTACAGCGACATTTTACTGTATCTAGTAACTTTCTCAGACCCAAAGTTATGTAGAAAAGTGTAACACACCCCCCTCATGCTTCTGCTGTTCATGTATTCAGAAGATTTTGGACTGTTTCATGTTCATAATATACAACACTGGTCGAGAATTTAAGAAACAAGAAAATTTAAGATAGTTCTTGGTTTTCTGGAAGTTAAAAAAATGTTAACTGTGCAGCTCTAAAAATGTAGGCAGAGTCTACCTCCAAGGGGATCTTTAGAAAAATATCAACTGCCTAAACAGATGGTACAGTACAAACAAGCAACAAAGATCTATAAGATTGCAGTCTTCCGGATAATAATCACAATGTTGCATCCCAAAGACAGCAATCCTGATACACACCCATATTTGGACTACTCACAATGCTGCAGGAAATAGAAAGTATAATTAAAGTGTACCAGTTTCACATAAAAATAATTCTGAAGGCCCAACAAAGAATGACTAAAGAAACAGAAAAAAACTGCTTGAAAAACATGCAGATGGACTCATTGTTTTATAAGACTACACATATCAATGCCTTGGATATTTTGTCATAATGCAAGATAATGTAACAAGTCTTCAAGATAAGTGTTGGACAGACCATCATGTTTGTGTGAAGAGAGGTTTGTCTTCAGATGGGCAAACTATTATCTTAGAAGCTTCCCATGGACTATGCTAGAAGTTACATGCATGCAACAGCAAGTGATTAGACTGTGCCACAAACGTGACTACCATCATGGTCCAACTATAAATGCAGATTAGACATACACACACTCTGTGATATTCCTGTCACTCCAGAACTGAGTTTAAACACTCAAAATTTATAGTACAATTTTCTAACTACAAGAAACCCTCAGTACATACCATTGGTAGTAAGCTGACACACTTAGTTAGCCATAAGAGGAAAAATCTATTCAACAAAAAACTAAAAAGGGGCATTTTATTAAACAGCAATGACAATGGTTAGATGATCAGGAATTTATGTTCAATGGCCAAAGGAAGTCTGGGGCAGAGGAACAGGTGCTCCTTTTGGGAATATGGATATATTGTTCTAGACACTATTCAGGAGAATGAAGATACAGTAATGTGAAATCCCAAACATCTTAGCCGAATACAGAACTAGTCCTCATATCTGGAGGCACCTCCTTGCAGGTCTAGGTTTTTAACGTGTAACTTAATAAACCACTACTCTGCAGTTGCCCACTAATGTAAGCGGGAAAAATAAAAATAAAAAATACTACCCAAGGTAGTAGGAAACAGTTGAAAAATGCATAGAATGTATCTCACCTGCATCACTGTCTGTGTGTTTATGAAGTGCCATATGTAAAAGAGCATGCATGGAAAAGATGACACCCAGCATGACATTAATAATACAGCTGCTGGTGGTGAAAGAAAAGTGACAAAAAAGAATATAGTGAAGATAATGATGTTAGACAGGGACTGATATGAGCTATATGACTCTTACTGAAATGTGTTCATGGTAATATTCACACATATTTCAACACTCTTTTATGTGACTCCAGACTCAAGACTTGGGGAAACAGAAACCTGTCCAGCTCTAGCAAAGGATAAAGTAATGCATACACCATGAATGCATAAGGGAAAAAAGAGGTACGGCCACACACACTATTAACTGTGACACCACATGAAAGCATGTGATCAGCTTCGTTCCCCACCCACTTCAACTGCAGTACCCAGTGAATATACGGCTGGGACAGGAACTCTTTTTTAGAACGGAAGTATTAATTGTCCATGTTGGAAATCTCTGATATAAAAATGATTTTTTAAAAATCATTGTAGCTGGGTCACCTTGTATTCAACTATACTGACCTGCAGGAAATTTAATTACTGAAATGTGATTGGGTCACTTTTTAAGATTACAATCAGAAGTGTCTGGCAGCAGCTGTGAATAACCTGTGTAGATGATTGACTTAATACAATTAATGAAATTAATTATTCAAAATTCAAACCACTGTTGGTCAGTTCACTGAAGGAGTTCATAGTCAGGTCATACACACTGACTTCTAAGCAAACAATAATGCAAAAAAATAAATAAATAAATAAAAATAAAATTGCAATTTAAAAAGAAACACAAGAATTAACTTTGATTTCAGTGGTAAAATTTCTTTCACAGACTCAGTAACAATTACACTACTGTAACTCAGTTGCTACAGACTGAGAGGGTGTGCAAGGTTCATACTACGGCAGAAGAGGCATTATATTGTGCTTTCTAACCTCTCCACCCCTGATGATAATCATGGTTTACATCAATTATGTGTCTCAAGGCATAACATACAGAGGAAAGTACTACTGCCAAAGGCACAAAACTGATTCTGAGCCTTAAAATGTAAAATATACACAACCTAATAATAAAGAAAATGCTAACCTTTGTACAATCAGCAGAAATGAATTCTGCTGTAAAGACAGGAGCAAAACCCCTTTCATTCCTACTCCGATTCTGCAGGTCATTGTAACGGGTCTGACACTGTTCCACTGACACTTCTGCAATATCAGCACACACCAGGTGGGTGATATTCCCCCGCCTCCACTTGAGTAAATCACCTCCTTTCCCACAGCACATATCAAGAACTCGCAGAGGGGCACCATGAGATTTTCCTTGCTTTATTTTGCCGAGGTATTCATCTGTAATATTTCATTTTCCACCAATGATTTGGACACTGTATTTTTATTTTACAACATTTTAAACCATTCCTATTACTGTACTACTTAACTCTTGCATAATGAAGTTTGAAATTACAATTTTGATCTCCTGCAAGCACTTAATGCACTAAGAACACTTCAATTCTCTATTAGCATTGTCAATTGGAAAGTTCAGAGGTGATCATAATATTGTGTCTTGTATTGTAGGAAACTGAAATCCATATGGTTCCAGTCCTTCATAGCATATATGAACATTTTTAAGACAACTCTTTTTACACTGTAAAATAACATAGAAGGCATGTGAACTCTATACTTATCTTTGTGATATCACGCTCCTGCTGCGAAGTAGATGAGAACTGTGCTCATCTGAGCTATTATGCACTGTGTACAGGTAAATCCTTACCAAAGTTCTGGGACAACCTATCAGTCCTATCTTCAAGGTGAAGAATCGAAGAAGAGTCTTGGATTCTTGACCCTTGCAGATGGGATTGATACACTGTCCCGAAATGTTAGTGAGAAATTACCATTATGTGCTGCACAACAGCCCAGAAGAGCACAGTGCTCATATACTTAACCTGCCACTTACTGAACTAATGTTAAGTAAAGCAAAGCTGGCAAAATTTGGTGTACAGATAGAATAGACATATTTACAAATTTTGTACAAAACATCATCTCTTCATATTACCCCTTTCCACATTATACATGACACATACTGCACTGAGATTTGCCCTTGCACCTCATTTCTGGCACATTTTGCACACCCACTTTTGCTTCACAATTGAATATGACATATTACATAACATGCCATTCCAGTGATCTGGGTAATACTACTGTACTGAACTATTGACACAAAAAAAAATTACAATAAAATTTTAAATTCTGGCCAGAAAAGTTAATAAAACTTAAAAATTTGGTAAATTTTTGTAGCACTGTAAAGCTAATATATACAAGTATGATAATGACAATATGGGCACTGATGATCATGATGCAAAACATTAGGGTCACGTATAACAACTATCAAATTGTGATCAGATATTCTAATGGCAGCTACACACAGAAAAAGCTAATACACTTGCATAACCAGTAATTTACAATCTATGACATTCTAAGCACAGAGACAGAAGTACTGAAAAAAATTATACTAATATGCTCCTGTATAACAACCATTAAAATAGAAGAGTTCACTTAAATTAGAAATTTATTGCGTTCATGATATATGTAGTGTGAAAATACATCTGCTACACTAACTAATCATCATGCTTTTGATCCAGTTGTTGAAATTTCTCAGATAAAAGATACGACTCTTGCAGCGTTCAGCAAGTCCTCTCTCTTCCAAAGTATTATAATGCGTAGCCACCACAGAACCATGGCTCTGAACTTCACTGCATCTTGTTCTTGTGGAGAGGTCTGATGGCACAGAACTATTATTTGACCCTTCTCCTGTTTTGGCAACTACATCCTGAAAAAATTAAACACATTTCAGACTTACTCCAATCAAGAAACATTCCTGTCAAAGGAAGGAAATATGGTAGTACGTGTTACAGCACTTGACAACGTTATGCCTTACAATAATTTTGTGTTCTTGCTGGCACCTGTGATTCCCTGCAACTTTGTGTGTTTGACCTGCACAGCATTTTGCTATAGTCTCCAACTGTGTTGAGTGATATACTGCACTAGGCAGGAGTTACCACATGACTGTGCACCAAATTCTCTTATCATCACTTGCTCTTGAAATATTTTCAGACTTGTGTCTTCACTGTCAGTTCTTATGTTCACATTCAATGGGAAAATACAGTAAATAGTATATTACATAACACTTCAGGCATGGCTCTTGAGTAGGACAAATGTGTTATGACCAGCTCTGTGTACATTTACTTTATACAGTGCGCTGTCTGTACAGACCACCTGTAATCAGTGAAATTATAAATGGATACTTTAGATCCAACTGAACCAGTACCTTTAAGTCCAAGGACAAAGTTACATACAGGATATAATTACAATGGTAGTACATGGTTGGCTTAGTACTATAATCACTTAGCCACAACAGCCACTAAATAATGTGACAGTACAATTATCCCCGTGCACTACACACCATGAATGCATAAGGCAGAATGTGGGCACAGTGTCACTCATTCTTAACCTCAGCACCAAATGGGGGTGAACAGTCAGCTTCACTCTCCAGCTGCTTTAATCCTGTGAAAAGACACCCACTGTTCACTGAACAGCAGGCTGAGTGGGCTCCAGAACCAGTTTGGGCATTCTGGAGAAGAACAAATCCCTTATCCTCTGCCAGGAATCAAACCATGACTTCTCAGATGTCCAGCCCACAGCCTATTCAGTATACCAACTATGTAATCCCTTTTCCCTATGTGATAATGTAAAAGAACATAAAAAAAAGGAAAGAAATGCATTTTGTAAAACGTTATGAAGAGGACATTGTGATAGCCACATATTATACAATATAATTAAGGTTCCTGTGGTACAGAATTAACACTTATGTTACACAATGCACCATAAATAATACAATCAGTTTCAAGTTATACCTACAATCTACTTACTGACACAAGACTCAGCTGTTTGTCACTACTACTGGCTACCCTACCAAAAGACACATTTCTAGGTCTCATAGAATAAAACAAAATACAACAATCATGTGGATGTGTGATTTCAGATTTCCAATATGATGCAGCTGAGAACCTCGTTCTACTGGGTGTTTACGCAGCGAGTAGTGGTAATTTCTTACTGATATTTCGGGACAACCTAGCGGTCCCATCCTCAGGGTTCTAGAATCCACATTTCTTTGGTTCCTTCTCTGCCCTTCCTATACTACTCAGACACTTCTCCTTCTGTCCCTCTTTACCTCGGTTAAGTACCAAGAGATTACAAACCACCTCTGAATTACAGTGTTACTGAATTTTTCGTTGTTCTCACCTCCTTTGCCCCTTACACTTTTCCTCTGTCCTTTGGTCCGCATCATTATTTGCTCGGTCTCCCGACCCTACATGTGGTAATTTACCATTGAGTAGCACTGGACTACAACATTCACCCCTCCTATTTTTTCTTCTCTATTTATTACCAGTTGTTGTATTGATTTTTACTTATTTGTTCTTTGTTCTAGTCTTATATCTACTTCCTGTCTCCCTTGTCTCTGCCCTTCACTAAACTATACAGTTCAGTGTACCCTGGCTCTGCATTGGGTAGTTTTACCATGCTATAGTGCTGGGTTATGACTTCCTCCCCTCCTATTGTTTTGTTCTAGATGATCATTTATTAATTTAATACTTTCTTTCCTTTCTCCCACTTCCCTCATGAGAGTTCTCCTGTGTCCTGCTATCACATAGGTCAGAATTCCTTTGATCAAGGAGTGTCTCTGTCTAGCTACACCAACTAACGTGCTCCCCTCCACCAACCACTAGCAACAACCCTACTGGCTGACACCATACTAATGAGACATTTTAACCGCCCACACTCTTCCCTACATATTCTCCGTTTTGGGGCTACAGGCTTTCTTTTCGACTTTCGAAGCCTGAGGTTTGGACCGACAGGTTGTCCCGAAACGTCGGTATGAAATTACCACTACTTGCAATGTAATAACCCATAACAGTGAGGTTCTCAAGCATGTGGATAGTATCCACATCAATAACCAAAATAAACAAAAAACCATCTTCCATGAAAACACAGGGTGCACATTAACTACACAAAGCAAAACGCTCAATTTTTAAAGAAAATTAATTTTATCAGATTTTTACTAGTTAATAAACTGATATTCTGTGACTGGGTAGGAAGTTTGAGACATGTTTGTAACAGTGAGTGGTTCACTAATGCATTTTAACAGTTTGTTTGGACTCCTTGTAATGTTGTACAGAACCCTGATGATGACTGTGGCAGCGGTTGAAACAAGTTGGTAATGAATAACATGGGCTGATACAATTCAAATACGCGCATTTGTTGGTTTTATTGTGTATATTGGATCAACTGTCGTTAACCGTCCTGTCATGTTCCGTACCATACGCCTGAATCAACTTCCAAAGCATCAGAGCAAGGGCACAAAACATATTTCGCCTCTGCGAACACAACTTACCTCACGCACTCCTGCGTCAGTCGGTACAGTTCCACTATTTTCTGCAGTGGGTGCATCACTTAGAGCACTAAATGACTTACAATCACCTTTTAAGCCAGACATGATAGTCTGTGCACAGACGAAATGTTTAATTTTTCAAACCATAACTAAACATAAACAAAGTGCACACATTTAAGTACTTCAAGCACACACGTTGCACCTTGTAATAATACAGAAGTCATTTACTGCAAATGTCTCAAATATATTACATGCTTCGTAGAATAACGACACAATTTCCCCTTTTTACAAAAACTATAAACTATAGCCTAAATTCAAACAGCAACCGTGCTCAAATAAACGAAATACACAATCGCTCAACATGCCAGCACTCGCTAATTTCAACACGGCCATTGATTTCCAACAAACAAAACACGTATCAACCATGACCGCGTTAAAACTTATATTCACTTATCCGTGGAAGCTGGGTTGAAAAAAATGCAACAGAGAAAAGAACACTGACTATTTTCAGCTGGATTCTCCTATCTACGAGAATACGCTGCATCTCACAGGACACCATCCATAGAGTACTTGGCATACATATTTTCTGTGCTATGAAAAATGAAAGCAATCACCGATATATAATGATTTATTTGTTGTTTCGTAGCGTGTGAAATATTGTAGGCTAATAGACGGGAGTTAGTAGTTAACCACCCAGTGAAGCTTGCAAACAGTAGTATCGAATGTCCAAACATACGCGCACTCGTTTTTTGTTATTCAAGTTCTTACCACCGCAACCATGTACTTGGACTGCTTGACGAATGAGAAAGAGGAACTACGTATCTTAGAAACGTCGAGAACCGCTCACCCAACAAGTGGCACATTCCACAACACCTGAGTTCTCACCACAAAAATATTAAACACCTGCCCCAGTGTAGCAGTCTTTTCTGAGATGGTAATAATTTATTCAGCCCAACAATGCACACAACGTAGACACGAATGAGAGAGGTAACTGCTCGAAGGTAACAAATCCAGTCCACATCCCATACACATTCTTCTGTAAGCGCTACAGCTTCAATCTTTGAATGTTTTGGTCTTCTCAATATATGATTTCCACTTATTACGTTCCTGGATGCAGCAAATCCAGTTCTTTATTTTCAGTTTCTTCATGTCATCATCCCATCTGTTCTTTGGTCTCCCATGTCGTAGTGACATCGGTTTCCACTTATATACTTTTTTGTATCATTCTCTCTTTCGGCATTCGATGTAAATGGCCAAACCAGCTTAATCGTTGTGTTTTATGTGATTTATTATATTCGTATGTCTTATTAATTCATCATTTGTTTTGTTTCTCCAGGTACCATCTCTTTCTTTTGTAGGACCTTTGTGAACACTCTCGTTTCAAATACCATTAACTTGTTTTTTATGGTTTCTTTCAAGACCCATACTTCACAGGCATATGTTATTATTTGTCTTATAATACTCTAGTATAGTTTCAATTTTTATTTCTTGGAGACAATCCACTTTTAAAGAGAAATTGGTTTGCATAATATACTTTATTGCCAAGTGTTATCATACATTGGATCTCTTCTTCTATTGAGTTATCCCTATTTACAGTTGATACCAGATATCTGTAGGACTGGACTTGTTCTAGGTACATCGAGTAAATTTTGTAATTCTTCTAGTTTATAATTTTTTCCTCGTGCATTTTAGGTATTTTGTTGTCTGACCATTTACAATTAGCCCATACTGTGCCTCAAAGAACATCCCCACGGTGCTACAATGGACGCGCACGGATTAACTGAAGGTTTATCAGTGTAAAAAATGGTGACAGCAATTGCCAACATTGCCGGTTAAAATTACAACAGGAATTTTAATATAAAGGAAAAATAAAACATATCAACAGGCTTTGTACTGGTAATTATAAACTTGTTGTCAGATTTGCCTTGTAATTGTTTATGCCAAATGCAAAGAATTTATTCCTAAGAGGATATGTTATGTAGGGAAATGTAATTTAGAAGGCGGCCATGAGAAGTACAAGATAGGAAAATTGAAAATCGCCAATGTTTGTATAAGTAATCCATGAATTTGTGTATGGTTAGAAAATTGGATATACGGAATGAGCAATGCCTATTGGCAGTAGGGTTGTATTTTAAGATTGTCACACAACGTGTATTGGGTGCAACATTCATTTCTTTAATTTGTGGCTCGATGCAGGGATGTAGGCACATTTGGAATTCAGCATAACTAATTAACTGCAATTAAGATGTTGAGCTTTACAGTTCAGTATAAATCTCTTGGAACAAGGTGCATTTCGTTAATGACACGTATCAAACAACCAAGAACTCTGAAATCTGTTTGTTGTGCATCACATGGAATAGGAGTGGACCGTTTTCGCTGTAACTATTCTACGCAAGGTAATTAACTAATGCCCTTTTCCATTGCAGTTATTACCACGTATTTCACATGTTTTTCGCAGTAACACGTTTTTATTTCATTGCAGGTGATTTAACAGCGTACCAACAAATACGAAAGCGTTTATATTCAGAATGTGTAAAGTCATTCATGAACTCCAGTTGTATTACAGTGAGGGCGTATCGTAGTTGTCAATCAGTATCTTGGTTGAGGACGTGTTTATTTACTAGGCATGTTGCTACAAATGGGAACAAACAAACTGAAGAGAGTAAAACTGAGGAACCTAACACCACAAAATTAGAGAAGTTATCTTTATTGCAAAGGTTTAAACAGATGTACCGAGATTACTGGTATGTGTTAGTGCCTGTACATCTGATTACTTCCCTTGGATGGTTTGCAGGATTCTACTATCTTGCCAAGAGGTACGAGACTGAGGAAGTAAAGTAGAATATGAAAGAATATAAGGTAGAGATTATGTGGAATATTTGCACAGAAACATATGTGTGGGCACAGAGTGTTTGAAGCATAAATATTACATGTAACCATGTTGAGGAGCTAAGGCAGATAATTCAATGGGAAAACCTGTGTATGGTATGTGAATGATTGGAAAATATCATTAGCTGTTTTGGTCATCAAGTAGCCACTAGCATTAGGTTCTATGTTGTTTCAAGTTACTGTGCACATTTATGTTCAAGCATGCAATTTATTTGGAAATGTGGTATATTACTACTTCTGTTGCTTATACAAATGCGCTTGTGGGAGTCTGTGTGTAAATGGTTGCTGAAAGCTGGTAACATGGGAGAAATATTATACTACACTATTATAAATTGGTTGACCATATTATACCAAAGTGAGGAGCATGCACTGATGCCAGCAACCTACAAAAGAAGCTAGGGCAGATTATGGAGGCTGGTTCTAGGTTTGATTAGAGTTAGTGGGTTAGTTCAATTTCTTGTGGTCTTTCTTTCTTTGTTCCATTATGTATTTCCTTAGTTACAGACCTATAATTTTGCCTATTGTTTTATGTGGGTGTGAAACTTGGCCTGATATTGAGGAATATCAGGGAATGAGGGTGTTCAAGAATGATGTTAAGGATGTTTGCACCTACAAGAGAGAAGGTAACAGGGACTGGAGGAAATTGCATGAGGCATTTACTGAATATTATGTTGGTTGTTAAATCAAGAAGAATGAGATGGATGGGGTGTGTAACACACTTGTAGGATGAAGAAAGGTATATACAGGGTTTTGGCTGGGAGGCCTGAGGGAATGAGACCACTTGGAAAATCTGCATGTAGGTAGAATGTTAAAGTGGATCTTCAGGAAACAGGATGGGAAGGGATGGACTGAATTGATGTGTCTCAGGTTTGTGGCAATTGGTGAGCACTAATGAACATGAGTATGAACTTTTTTAACATCTATAAATTGTAGGTTAATTTCTAGACTAGGTGAAACTTTAGGACTGTGCTCCGTGGAGTTAGTTGTTTGGTTAAATTGAAGTATTTCCTTGTGATAATGCCAATATATCATTATACTCATAGCATTAAATAAGGTGACATGCACTTCTGGCCCCTATACCTACTTTGCATTTGCTACTGTGAGTGCATTTCATGTTATGCTTGTTTTTTGTATAGTTCATCAATTGCAGCTTATGATTAACCACTGCACATGCAATTTGCTTGTTAAGCTATACAGTTCGACATGAGCTTCTAAAACGTCAGTGTGGAATGTGTAATGATAGTTTTCTTCTCCAGAAAAGCTGACGGAAAAACAAGGGCATAGTATGGCATATATGGTTATGAACCAATGTCCTTGAATTGCTTGGATATGAAATTCATTTAGGGGGCAAACAAGAAACACCTATTAAACAGGTTTCCTGAAAATGTAAGATACATATTATTGGACAATTTAGATCATACCTTTCAAGTCATGGTTCCTGTTATATATCATTTGTTTACTTGCAGTGGAGTTGATGTTCCTGCCCTGCTTGAGAGGATCAACATCAGTGAGAGACTTATCAATCCTCTCCGTGACTCAAGTGCAGGTTACATAGCCCTGGCTTATGCTCTTTACAAGATTGCCACTCCAGTCCGTTATACTGTCACTCTAGGTATATTACAACTGTTCATTATTATTTAAGAATTTATGTATAATATGGTGTCCAGCCAACTGTGCCTCCTGTCACAACATTTATGACAGTAATGTACACAGGGCCTAATTTACATATAAGCTAGATAAGCTACAGCATAGAGTGTCACATTACAAGGGTCCTCAGTGTGGCTGCCTCACTCAGAAAATTAATTGTAAATAATGGAAATCACAATATAAAAAATGTTAATTACCATCATTAATGCCTACTGTTGGTTTTATATTTTTATTTCTTGTAAATAATACTACTACTATACATTATAAACCAGGTATAGGAACAAAAAAGTGTTTACTAGAGGTGGGGAGGGGCTGCAGCATGCTTGAATCCAGCCCTTATTATACCTGAGCATGGTTGTCTATACAGGTGGCACCACAATATCAATCAACTACCTAAAGAAGTGGGGCTACATCAAACCAATTCCTCCTCGTGAGAAGCTGAAGGAAATGTACCAGGAAAAGAAGGCTACACTGATGCGTGAGACAGCAGAACTCAAACTGCAGCAGGATAAGCTTAAAAAAACAAGTGAAAACATGATTAGAGGGTACAGAAAACATGCTGGGAAGCCTGATAAATGAGAATTTCTGTGCAGTCAGAGCAAGTGGACAAAATAGTATGTGGAAGTAAAATAAAATTGCTCTTCTTTGTTACTGAAATGATGCAGAACATGATTGTTATATCCTATAGCTGCACACTTAAATCCTAATTGAAATGTGCTTTATTTACTAAACATGTTTTCAGCATTTCTTCTGTGATCACTAAAGTTTTGACATTTTCACACTGTATGCACTGTTTTTCAAATGTTATGAATCAGTGGAAAGAGGGCAAGTATGAAATTCCCTGTTCTTTTACAGAGATTTTATATATGAAAGCTTAACCACATTGTACATGAATTTTGCAACATGGACAAAATCTGTGGTTTGGAATGTTCAGCCCAGACAATAAAAACTTCTATTCCTGTGTTACTAACATTCACAGTGAATGTGTGGGGGGGAAGCTGTCTCTGTTATATGTGTTGGGGGGGGGGGGGGGGGGGGGGGCCAGGGACACACATGGGGGAAAAAGGGAAAAATAATTTTTTTCTTTTGTTTTTTGTGGGGGGCGCGGGGGCGAGGATATTTCGCCAACCGCCCTCCACCAAAAGGGTG
>Ga0131853_10018664_pt1 | contig 12619 bp, 8 predicted proteins | sample TergutLab28metaG_FD_92764 | JGI IMG/M metagenome (GOLD analysis project Ga0131853, IMG submission 92764) | Labiotermes labralis P1 segment gut microbial communities from Petit-Saut dam, French Guiana - Lab288 P1 (version 2) (version 2) | ecosystem: Host-associated > Arthropoda: Insects >...
AAGATGAGGGTTGCGGTGGGGGGGGGGGGGGGGGGGGGGGGGGGGGGGGGGGGGGGGGGGGGGGGGGGGTGGGGGGTGGGGGGGGGGGGAGGGGGAGGGGGGGGGGGGGGGGGGGGGGGGGGGGGGGGCGCATACAGTGGCTGGTGATTAGAGTTACTTGAACCCTCTACTCACCAACTGCCTAGATCTGGGCCTTTTCAAGGTCCTTACAATTTACATACTCTATTCCCCATGTCTGTCACCAGTTGGTGTCTTGCTTTTGGACACATATCAATTACAGCCCTTTTTGGGGTCCCAAAATACACAACAGGCACCACCTATTGCTCCTAACTTTCAGCAACTGGGCCATTACATGCATACATACATACATACCCACCTGTTTCTCACATTTGATGCTCTTCTTGGACCCCTGAACCCTTGCAGAAGTAGGTCTTACATTTTTGCAAAACAGTGGGAATTGCTGACCCAGCCACATTAGCGTCACATCCCATGAGACTGGAATCTGCCACACTACCACTGTGAAAGCCTCAAATCTCACTTGGTAGTGGTTATATCAATCATATCAGATGGAATGTTCTTAAAACACTGACACATAATGTAGTTAGCATGTAATAAGGCACGGCACAACACATAGGTTAATATGGCATTATGTTATGAGTTTCAAGGCAATTCAAGTATGAACCGCAAATGGTCCTGTTAAATGAGTGAACTTTTAAGGACCAAAATTTAAATTTCCACTACACTCCAGAGTCCTACGGTCAAGACTAGTGACACACAGTATTTGTTATTGCTAAACTGCTTGTTGTAGAGTAGGCAGTATCATTTCTGCGTAGCAACCGATGACACTGCTCAGTCTGGTGATAAAAAATACTCCCTGTAATAGCATATATTTTTTTGGCAACCTTAGTGGATGTTGAGCCACTTACCATACATTCAGTAACAACTTCATTTATTGCTGAGCATTAGAATGCTAACATAGTTATTTACCCATTTGTCTCTCTAGCATAACTTGAATTTGATATACAGGACACTGGACAAAACAGCTCCTGTCTTCCACAGTCTTTCCTTTTCCATTTCTTGTCAGCTGTCTCCCGTCTTCCACTACCTGAGTGAACCATCTTGCTGTGGGTTAATCCATAGATCTGTTGCACTTCAATTTTAAATCCAGTGTTCTTCTCACTATATTCACTGTATCCTTTCTGTTTACATATCATTAGACAATTGTGGCTATGATTCTCCATTGAATGTTATCTTATAACATTTCTCATGGCTGTGGCCTATGGCCATGAGTCACTGGCACATGCTTTCATTTGATTCACTGCTATTGTTTGCACAGATGTGTTTATATAGCAAAATGTTGAATCAAAATATATCTTTGATTAATGTAATATTGTTCAGGTATTTTTAATCTCAAAAAGTCCAGTTATCATAGCAAGATGAACTGCAGTGTTTCAGGAAAACTGTGTTTTACTAATGTGAGATGGAAATATCATATGTATATTTTGTAATGCATAATTGGCCCAAGGTTATCTGTTCATATCAATTAATTTCCTATGGGTTTCATACTGTACAGAACTATATTTAACTCCTGTCTATTTCATAAATGTATTTATTGTACAATGCCAGATATCAGGTGTTAAGAGACGTAACACATTTCACTCTTAATGTGGATTCCCACAGCAACGGAGACGTAATAATCACGCTGGTCGTGCCTCTGCCCCACGTCATACCAACTCGCAATTGATGTACTAACCTCAGTGTGGCGGGGGCAGTAACTAACTGTATCAATAATTTTCTTACTGTTATGGTATTTCAATTACCAATTTTCATGGATCGCTAAGGAATTCTTCACGTTGTATATGTATATAGTCAATTTAAAAATTATCTTTATAAATCTGACCCACAGATCCATGTCATGTATCTATAAATGTATTTATGTACAAAATACTGTACATATGTTAGATTATAATTAGTATGAATGTCATTACATATGTATGTGTGACTGAAGAACAAAATGGTTGAGGATAAGACATCTTTAACTAACAATAAATGTAATGCGTCATTTCATCTATTAATCCTTACATGCTGTCATTTCCTCAGTTTATCTTGCAATCCTTAATGTCTCATTGTATAATAACCTAGCAGACAAAGCATGTACCCGTTCTTTGCCTGCAATACAGCTCCTTTTATTGTCAGTACCACTGCACTGACCGAAATTTAAAGCAGGAATACTACTCAAAGCTAAGAAATTCAAGTTTAATCTGAACTGATTCTGTGTACATTAAACTTGTGGAATACATCCTCAAAAGTTTCACACTATCACCAAGTTTAGAACTGCCAAATTACAAACACTTCATATCACATGTCAGTAAGTGTTGTATGTGTTCCATTCTTCACATGCCTAACTCCAGTACTTCATCATGCGAAGAGCTAAACAAAATTTTCGTGCAGCCATCTTATGTTACAGTGTACAGAAATGTCGCCTTAACAAACATTTCACATCAAAGCTCCCTCCCATATATCATTTAATGATATAATTGTGGCACGTGACAGTTCCGCAAGTCAATGCGTCCACCATATTGTTACCACCAACAGTAGGGAATCAGAAGTACAGAATTTGTGCTATGCTCCAACGGTAGTGTTCATACAGAGTTTCATGAAAATCTGTAAACTGGCTCTAAATAGGCAGACACCATAATGCGTGAATTAGTTAACATCCTAACAAGCAGGTCAAAACATGCAGCATTTTTATAAAATATGACTTATTGTTTTTTATAATAAAATAGTTATGTCAGGCTGTATGCTGTGTTATAGTGATAGACTAAAATATTACTTACTCTTAACTACAGTACTAAAATATCCACCCAGTGAAATGTACACTAAATATGAAACAAAAGCAAATTTTACAGGTTCAAGTTATTTATATTTCATTAATCCAATATGCAACAATAAACAGATGTAACACTCAAACTGAATTTATATCTACTACATTCTTCTCAACAAGTCTATTTCAATACATTTTAAATGTGAAACTTAATTGTGAAAATACAACATAACAGGAATAAGTTACAACTGAACACGAAATTTGTAAAAAAATAACATTACAACAACAACATTTGTAAAATTACTGTGCCTTCACTGATGTCTTGAAAACAGAAGCAAATGACACAAGTGGCAAGTTTCTTATATTAACAATCAGTTAAAAATAATCCATACCATTGTGTTTGTCAAATAGCTAAGGTAACTGTAGATACAAATATGGCATGAGGTAGGTAGTGCCTGGACATGGTCAATTTCATTTGTACTATGAGACATATTTTTGTTAACTATATTGACAGAACAGAAAGAAGTCCCATGGATCAATCCCCTCCACATCACCCTTATGCTGTTTATGCCACCTCCTCCAGCTTACTTCTTCGTATTTCCTCAGAGTGACCTATTTCTTCTGTTCAGGCACATGTTATTGGTGATAATCTCTGTTAATGACTTGCTTGCACTTTGTTTATGTAGGCCAAGAGGGGCGTGGCCTCAAGTAGAGTCACACGCATCGTCCATGGGACTTCTGTCCAAGGCTTCTGTATCACAGTGTTCAATAACAATATTCCATTAAACATATCCACATGGCTATGACTGAGAAGTAAGAAGTGTTAAACATGTGGTAACAACAATTTCAAGAAAGGTGCATAGACCAATCAGTGAGCAAGAGGTTTAGACATTTAGAACTAAATAAAAATTGAGAAATTTGCATAAAACACCCATTTTAGCCACAGAGGCTCCAAGGAAAAGGTTTGAGTCAGTGAGGCATGTGAAAATATATAAAACATGGGTTACTAAAATAAGTCTTCATAAGGAATAAGTTTCAAGAAATATACAAAGGTCAAACTAGAATCCTCAGGACATTTGTAATCAAATAAGTGAGCTGAAGGTGAGAGGATAGAGGCAAATAATATAGAACACATATATTATAGAGGAAGCCAAGCTTTTAAGAGGGCAGTACAGCTAATCAACATGTAACTAAATAGTCGCCACCTAGACATACTGCTTCTCAATAAGCTGAACCTTGCTTGCGACTCCCTTACATCCAGTATCCTGAGGCAAGAGGGCAATAACCTCCTCAATATTAGCATCTGACCATTCAATTCCATTTTGATTCAGAGCTGCTTTAATACACATTGCAATATGTTCCCTTTGGAGAGCCTGAAATTTGATGATACAAACTTCTAATTGACCACGATGGAAAAAGCCATTCAGTTTTTCTTTACTGACTTCAAGTTTATGCTCTTGATCTCCATAATCCTGTAAGAGCTCCTGATTCTCAGTACTGAACACAAGAATAACAATAACTCGACCACCACTGGACTGGTTATGTTTTGTTAAGACCTGCAGAAACTTTACTACATCAGCTACATCAGCAGTCTTACTAGGTACCAAACCATCAATTACAATCAGATTATCACCACAAGATGAAATCTTGGCACAGACCTCAGTAACTGATAAGGAACTGTAATGTAATGGCAGGACAAAATGTTGAACATTTTCTTTCCATGGGAAAAACTTACTTATAATTGACGTGGTGTATGACTTACCAACACCTCTTCCTCCAAGAAGTGCCATTAATATAAGTCCTGGATCTCGAGTACTACAGAATGTATTTAAGGTGGACATAATTTCCCCAATTGCATGCTTCTGACCAAACATGCTACTATCAAGCACAGATTTTAAAGAATACACATCCAATAACATCTCACAATTTCTTTGGTATGTAGCAAAATAAAATGAACTACAGGCTACAACAGCTGTAACTACAAATATGATTGGTAAGATCACAAACATAATACAATTCTTTCTTTGCTGTGTTGAACTGCTTGGTTGTAAACTCTGTGGTTTGAAAACAGCTTGTGATACTGGAAGTGTATCAGTTTTGCCGTCCACTAGAGAAGTGAGTTCAGGGTCAGTTTTTGGACTGTGTATGTTTACGTTTTCACAGTATTTCTTCAATGACACGGCAGGCCCCTCAAACTGCACCATACAAGACTTCCAACTTTCAATCCTACCATTGGAGACAATAAGCTTCTGATCAATCCTTTCAAACTTGAATATTTTGGCACTGTATAATATTTTCTCAGAAGTGCATCGTGTCGTCAACGCCCGTCCTGCTGCTTTGGGATTATGTTCTTCTGTACTAATTTGTTTGGAAGCTGAGAGCTCCGACAAAGTCTGCATTTCATTATGCATACTGAAGGCGCTATGACAATTACAATATATAAAACCTCTTTACTCTGGGTTCATAACAAGATTTGTGTTGATAATTCGTTATTAATAATAGCAAAACTTCTGCAACTGATTAATGCAGCACACAGAGCACATCTACTAGCGTACTTACCAATAGCTGTTTCGTTTGTCGTAGCCGCTTTTAACCACAGATCATCTAGTATGTTTTGGACCTTTGTCATCGTAGCACACACCACCGAATCTAGAACACTGATAACACTTTTACATTTTCGGCACGGATTACGGATTATGTGACGGACAGGGCACTGACGTAATAGCCGCACGGTATGTATGCAGTAGCGTTAATACTGGAACTGGTGAACAACATCGGTTTTGAAAAGAAAGTGGACCTATCATCTGAGAGCTGGAAACCGACGTGGGCCTGTGGACTCGCAAAATCACTGGTGAACGAGAATCAGTAACGACACATAGCCCGCTCCCGGCCGACATGAACAGTAGATCCGTGAAGCAAAGACACGGATCTGATTGATCTGGTCACCATTTCGTGCCTTCGAGCCGTGCGTTCCGGAACTGTATGTTTCTAGTACGATAGCATATGGAAGAGATTATGCCTGCTTGTCAATATCATTCAATTCAAGAATCACTGAGTGAATCTTATAGAAAATGATAATTTGTATGCAGCTGGGCTCATCGAACAGCCGAAAATTTTAATTGCACACAATTGGCAATAACGTGTTTGGCACACGGACTTCCAACCGGATGTGATAGGGTGCGTTTCATGGTAACGAGCATATGCTACATGTAGACCCCTTTCCGGAGGTAGTGCTTCTCTTAATCAAGACAGGAGGTCAGTAGAGAGTTATAATGTGTATCACGAACCTTTATAGGTGTTATTTGTTAGTTAGTGTGTACTGGCGATATTGGTTGTATGCGTACATCCAATGTAATTATGACGAGGGGGACTTTTAGAATGCCAAACATTGCTGGGATGTGGGAAAGCATTTGCTGAGCGCGCTAAACGATGGCACGTGTACAACTTTCGTTGGGAAATGGTAGTTGCAGAAGAGATTTAGTGAGCTAGCTGCTGTAATTATGTCTAATTGTGTTGTAGGGTAAGCATTGAATATGGCCGAAGTGGAAACATATGAGGAAGAGACTATACCTGCTGAATCGGAGGCTACGTTGACTGTAGCACAACCCGCAGAGTTACCGGAAATCAAGTTATTCGGCCGTTGGAGCTGTGATGATGTTCAGGTGTCAGATATGTCTCTTCAGGTTGGTTGGTTATATTTAGAAGTTAAAGTTACCCTTGTTGATGTGGTGCAATTCACTTCTTGTAGCATATGCTGTTTCGTTGTCTGTAATGGTGTAACTGCGAATTTAAGTAAATGGGATACTTGCCCAATAAAATTGGATAATCGTTTAAAATTTGGAACAGAAGAATCGAAGGGGTAGACGAAATTATTGTACCCAATCGGTTTTGTAACCGTGTACTGAATTCGTGCTTATATTATGGTTGCTATACCAAGGCATAAATTATGAAGCACAAATAACATCTTTATTGTATTCCGAAATAATGTCCAAAATTTGGAAAGTATTTTGATAAAGGTATGTCACTATGCCTCTTCTATAGTCATGCTCCTTACCACTTCCAGCTACATACATGAACTCACAAATATATTAACTTTTAAAAAATGTACATAATAACAGTGGAATGGGATAGAATTTATTTATGTAAGATAACTCATAGGATGAAGCCACGTGCACAGTGTGTCATGATTGAATGTGGTACTTCCTTCATGTAGTAAGTATCTTATATGATTTTTACAATTTGTAGGATCTCACAAATTCTATATATATGCTGTTTATTTTGAGTTTTGAAGATGGTCATTAATGATTGAAACATTTAGCATGTGTAGACGGGACTAATAAAATTTGTTGTGGTTGACCGTGTTTATCAGTTTTTCGTAAATATCTTTTCACAGTGTTACAAAGAATAATTATACTAGAACACTCATTTGTAACATTCAGTTTGTATAACCGCAAATTTTATAACCAAGATAAGTCCTTCTACATGGTGATAGGAGTGAGTAAGTACAGACTTTTTAATATTTGTTGTACTACTTAAGGGAAGGTATGTGGTTGAGTGGAGGTATGGATCCACTGATTATTAAACTCGGCACTGTGTGAAGATGAGTGGTCAGCTTCACACCCTGGTGATTGTGCCTCTGGTTAAAGAATTCCTTGTGCCCGTTCAGTAGGAGACAATCTCCCCCTTCTGTATCACGTGTCCTATCCATCTTATCCACCTTCATTCCATCACCCTAATAATGTTGAGTGAGGAGTGTAAATCATGAAGCTTCTCTTATGCAGCTGTCTTCATCCTCTTGTCACTTTCTCAACATATTCTTGAATGCCCTCAGCCTTTGTTCTTCCCCTCATTTGAGAGACACACTCACATGAAACAGCGCACAAAGTCGTGGCTCTTTACATTTTAATTTTCATGTTTCATGATAGCAGATGTGAAGGCAAAACAAGCTAGACCGAACTGTAGCAGGCATTCTTTGAACATAATGTGCTCTTAATTTTTGCATGCATACAGTTTTGATATTTTGTGTCATTCCCAAATATTTGAACTTAAACACATTTTTGGGGCAAGGTAATACAGTTTTTATATACTTTTGTAGGAGTGCTCTTTTTAAGGAATAGATGGAAGGATGAAGTCAGTTCAGGGTATTACTTTTGGTTTATCATTGCAGAAATGATAATTTTGCTGCTGATGATGTTTCTGACATGTATTTAACACTCGAATGCTTTTTGTTTGAACAGGGTTTAGTGACTTTGGCTGGTGACTAATTTTTCAAGTATTTGGGAGTTGCCTTTTGGAATTCCGAAACTCCCACTCGGTTACAGTGTATACAGCTTGGGGCAGGACATGCGGCTGTGTGAGCTTGTGTGTGTAGTTCAGTAAATATGAAAATACAAGGATGGTAATAAGTTGCTATCAGAAATTTATAATTAAATATTCGTCATGAATGAAAAACACATACTGTATTTATTATGATGATGGTATTTGTGCGACCTTCAATAGCTGTGAGGGATGGACAAGACAGCTGGTTGTAGGGGGAGAGAAGGCTGTCACTTGATGTGCCGTGGATAGGATTTCTAGTTTTGCGGAGGATTTTTGTTTTATAGGTGTGCTGCCACAGACAGTGACATTCTTGCATGTTGTGGCAAGTTCTGACATTGTGCATGATTGCTACAAGTCCACCACTGAGGAGTGTCTCTCAAGTGCTGTCTCAGGGAAGGACCAAGTGGCAATACATGTGACAAAATAAGAGTGAACTGTACTCATTTGTAATACAGCAACCCTGACAGAAGTTGATTTATGTGAATTGGAAGAAAGAAATTCTGAACTGGAACTAGTTATGTCAGTGCTCAGTAGGAGGAATCATTTCTTCATTGTAGAAAGTCTACAAAAGAAAAAGTGAGTAGATTTCTAGGTGGCTCGCTTGTGTACAATCGTAATATCATCTGTTGTGTTTTCCATTCGTGATGAATCATTACTATAAACCATCCAATTGCTGCTTACGGCCATCCGTGTTCAAAGCTGATGGCAGCCAAGCAGAGTTAGTTACCAGAAAGTACTAATTCTCTGTTTCTTGTGACCAGACTATTTGCCAACCACATTTTAAAAAATATGTGCAACAGAAGTGTGGGTTACGTATGTGGGCTGTATTTGTGTTACAGGACTACATTGCAGTTAAGGAGAAGAATGCGAAATACCTGCCGCATTCTGCGGGCCGATACGCCGCCAAACGGTTCCGTAAGGCGCAGTGTCCTATCGTTGAACGACTTACAAACTCATTGATGATGCATGGGCGCAACAACGGGAAGAAACTTATGGCCGTTCGCATTGTGAAACATGCCTTTGAAATTATTCACTTGCTGACAGGAGAGGTAAGTACACTATCATTGTATTAATCTTTTGACGCCTAATGTCAACTATAGTGGTTGTACCGCACCGCTAACCTCTAAAGTTGCATTTTATATATTTATTCAACAAATATAGGTACTGAATATTTTAAACATCGTATATACTCTCCATTTTTTTCTCTTCAAAATGCAGTTTGTTTCATAATTCTAATATATTTGGTTCCTGTATTATTCACATTTTATATACAGTGTGCTAAAATTAAAAAAATAATTCCGGCGCCAAAAGGTTAACAACGTGATATGTGGGTTTTATATTTGTACTTTCATGCATCATCATTCTAGGTTGAAGGAATCCAACAAGATGCAACAGTATGCAGATATTTATCTACTGCTTAATTACTCTACATGTTTCGGGCATCCGTCACGCCCGTCATCAGGAGCACGTAAAACTGTAGTAGCAGCCTGTGGTACAGATCATACTGTCTGGGGAGCAAGCTTCTTCAGATGTGACCAAATAAGGACTGGTTGGGACGGTTGGTTGTGTACTTAAGCAGTAAATAAAACTCTGCATACAGTTGCATCTTGTTGGATTCCTTCAACCTATGATATGTGGGGTTGTGAGTTTGGTCAGCTGGTTTTAACGAAGTGTGAATGCTTATGGCTTTTGTATCTCAAGGCTGATCACACAAAGTGTTGTCCTTGAATGTCATGTCAAGAATCTGAACAGAAAAATAGACATTGACTGCAGAAATATTTATGCATTGTGAATTGTTGTTGAGAAATTAGGGTAACATTTTATGTGTTTATTCAAGTATCTGTGTATTTATCTTCTGTACATGCTGCATGGTCACCGATTGTATCCTGTTAATTTGATGATCCTAAATATTTAGTTAAGGATTACGTTAAATAAGTTGCTTGTGATGTGTTGTTGTTTTTAAGATGCAGATATTTCCAGAGTGAAGCGACAGTTATCTTATTACTGACTGCTTATAAATTTGTTGTGCAAAGTGGAATATGTGTATGTGGTAAATGAAATTAATGGATTTTGTTTGTCAGATGAATTTTTCATCTAACATTTGTGACATACAACATAATCATATTCATTTCTTTAGAAAGTATCTTGCACTGAGAGTTTGCACAACTTCACCACAGTGGCAGGAGTGTCAGATGGATAGAGTTGAGAGAAGTAGCATTTTGTTTGGTTTTGCATTCGCTGTGAAGCTTGTAACATTGTGTACCATCTTCTTGCTGTCCTTTCCCTTGCTTTCCTGTCTGAGCAAGCACTAAGTTGCTGTTGCAAGATCAACAGGGGACTGAAGTAATGTTTGATGGTCCCATCGCAAAGCAGCTGGTGTCAGTGAAGCTGATGGATTGTCAAATGTTTGATTCTGATGTTATGTCCTTGGAGATTCATTGGTATTAAAAAAATCTTTTGAATGAATGTAACAGTAAATCAAGGCTTGTCAGATATGTTGGTCCTTGACAGAAATTTAAGATTATTGTTTTTGGGATGTCACTCCTTGTAATGTGGAAGTTAGATACTAATGTTTTGAAGGAGCCTGCATCCTCCATCTTCAGGATGGAAGTTCCAAGGTTTTTCCAAACCACAAAAGGTCGCATCCCAGAATACTTTAAATAAAAGAGCACTTCCAAATTGTGTAAGTGGACAAACGTGTTATGAAATTATAATTTTTTTCATTTTTTGTTGTCATGCTGTTCCAGTGCTTGCTTCTAGGGTAGGTGGAGGGGGCATGGTTGGGTAATATGTAACAGGTTGAACGAATGGGGTGGGTGTTGAAGACACTGTATGGTGACTGTGTATATGTTACTGTTAAAGTTCTTTCCTTGTTGTGGGTGATATACGAGGGGTGATACGAAAATAATGCCTCCCTTTTTTGTTTATCAGAAACTGTATTTAAAATTATAATTAACCAATATCTGTTTGTATTATCACAGCAAATACAACACTTTGAACATGATGCATTAATCTGTTTTCTGACACGTTGTGGTCACATCAGGTAGATATTACAACAATGTAGACAGACAAGAAGTGTACTGAGGTGAAGGGCTCCCGTACACATAATGTGTTTGAGAATATGTAAGTTGACTGTTGTTCCCTGTAAAGGATTAATATTAAAAATATGCAGTGGCAGATAAAATAGACTGCAGTGCAGTTGTTATTGAATTGTAGGTGGAAAAGATATCTTTATATTCTTTGTTTTCCTTCACGTACTGTGTAACCGACAGTGCAGTAATAAGTGCATTGTAATCAATTTTAAATACTCTTGTATACGTATTAATATTATTTATTTATAGGGAATGATAAAATTACAACAGGGTTGTGGACAGGCATGTGTCTGATGCAATCGTTGTTGTATGTTCGTGGCTGCCCGAGAGACTTTAATGCAGTCTGTTCTGTTTGTGAGATTTGAGGTGCTCACAGCAGTGTTAACAGATTCAGATGTTGTGGGATGTGATGCTGTGATGGGCATTAGCTCCTCACATGCCACATACTCAGAGTTATGCAGCTCAGGGCCCTGAAGGCAAAGGCTCTGTTTCTTGGAAATGCTGAGAACTGCAGAGTAAATTAAGTCACGGTGTGATGGATGACAGTGCATTTAGTTTGTTCACTGTTGTTGGTATGTGCAGCTTGTACACAGGATACTGAAAAGGTCAGCAAACTAAGACTGCCCCCAACACTTTGGTATTTGCAGAATCCACTGCAAGTTTTGGTGTCGGCTATTATTAACTCTGGTCCTAGAGAAGACTCGACACGTATAGGGCGTGCTGGCACAGTCAGAAGACAGGCTGTGGACGTGTCGCCACTGCGGCGTGTTAATCAGGTTAGCATAACACCTTCACACTTTATTCTTAACCTTTAACCCCACAAATTCCATATTCTAAAAACTGAAATTGTACTGTACCTTGAATGCAGTAAATTTGGGAATTTAATGTCTGTACATAGTTGTTTGTTTGTTCAGACATTTGGCATGCATGAGTGGGGGAACATGTAGAATAGGATGCAGTGTGTGGAAGGTGAATATTATTTGAGATGTGGTAAGCCAAGGGTGTAAGACAGAGGTTGCGAATGGCTCTTAGACTGGAGTGATGATATTGTTTGCAGGCCATCTGGTTGCTGTGCACTGGCGCACGAGAGGCGGCTTTCAGGAACATCAAGACGATTGCAGAATGTGTGGCAGACGAACTGATCAATGCTGCTAAGGTTCGTGGCTTGTTGTCTGCATACATGATGATGACAACCGTGGTACAGATCATCTCTCATATAATTGCCCTGACCACAGCAGCTATTGCAGGACATCCCTGTGGACACAAGCTGTGTGTGGGGGGGGGGGGGGAAAAGCTCCTGTGTCCGGGGCACGGAAGGGAGGGGGGTGGTGGAAAAATACGTTGGTTTTTTTGTTCTTCAGGTAAATGGGGCCGATATGTTATT
>Ga0131853_10018666_pt1 | contig 12618 bp, 7 predicted proteins | sample TergutLab28metaG_FD_92764 | JGI IMG/M metagenome (GOLD analysis project Ga0131853, IMG submission 92764) | Labiotermes labralis P1 segment gut microbial communities from Petit-Saut dam, French Guiana - Lab288 P1 (version 2) (version 2) | ecosystem: Host-associated > Arthropoda: Insects >...
CATCAGGGAGCCTCAAAGTTCTGCTAAAGTTACTTATGTGCGTTGTATATATGGTGATAATGGTGTTGTGACAGCATGTCTGTAATTCATAATGACAGAGAAGTTAGTGTCGATATATTTTTTTAGGCATACACACCTAAACGTCTAATAGTTTTATATTATAGTCATTGATAAAAGCATAATGGATGAAACAGTATCTTGTCTTACCGTTTTATGAACAAAAAACTTCAGCAGTTACTTAACCTACCAAACACATATAATATTAAAAAACACCCAAGAAATAGCAGAAGATCTAAGAAATATAAGGATCAAAGAGACTAATAGAATAATAACACTGGATATAAAGGATCTACAAGTAAACTTACCAATAAATGGGATATTAAATGCAACCAAACACTGGCTACAAATGAACAATAATGAGGGGACTACTATTACACAAATACTAAATGTAAAAAAAGAATTCTAGAACAAAATTATTTTCAATATAATGAAGCAATTTTCAAACCCAAAAAAGGCATAGCAATGGGATTACCCATTTCAGGGACAGTGGCAGAAGTATACCTACAATATGTAGAGTCCACACACATAAAACAATGGTGGGAGACAGGTGAGATCAGTCTCTATAAAAGATATGTGAATGACATATTGATTATATATGAGAGTCAGAAAATCAACAATAACATAATAGAACAAAAAATCAACACTACAGACAATAACATAGAATTCAATATGACAACAGAAGAAAATAATGCTATAGACTACCTAGATCTCACATTGAACAGACAAAGAAATAAAATAGAACTTAGCATTCACAGGAAACCCACAAGCACAGACACAACCATCCACTACAAATCCAACCACCCCTACGAGTAAAAAATGGCTGCTTTTAGATTCTATGTACATAGAATGACAACGTTACCCATAACAACAGAATCAAGAAACGAAGAGTGGAAAACAATAGTCACAATGGCTGCAAAAAAATGGATACCCCAGACACATTATAGACAACTTAAAGAAAAAACTAACTAGCAGAAAAGTACAAAAAGAAAAACAAGAACAAGAAAATGAAACAACACAAAATAAAAAATGGATAACTTTTACATACATTACATATACAACGCACATAAGTAACTTTAGCAGAACTTTGAGGCTCCCTGATGATGGTTGAAAATAACAACCGAAACATGTTGGAGACCTATGAATGTTTTTAAAGTGTTTTAACCAAATAAGGTTTTACAATATTTTAAAGACAAGGTGCATTTATTGGTATTTTAAATGAATGTATATTGATTCAACATGCACGGTGAAAAATTAAAAAGAAAAGATTCCTTTCATCTAAACGTCATTTGTGGGCTTGATTTATGTTAGTTAATGCAAATCGTTTTTGGTAATGCGTGCTGAAACGTATGTCACTAGCCGCAGATGAAAAGAAGGAGCAACCGAGGGGTGGGGGAAGAGGATATTTTGCGTGTCGTCTTTTGTTAAAGGAGCCTGGAATTTTGTAAAGCTTCTTACAGCATTAGTCTCAAATACGAACGTGTCCATTCTAGCAAAGACTTAATTAATTTTACTTGTGTTTTAATACTCACTTAAACGGTACATTTACACTGTCTGATCTCTACAAATAGTCCGTAAAAATGCATAATTAAAAATCATACAATAGAACATTCTGATAAATATTTAACAAATATTACGGTACTTATTTTTATGTATGTCAGACCACCGTCTTAGAGGAACGACTAAATTTGCAACAAGAAATTCAGAAATCACAAACGAACACAAAAGCGCTACTTTGTTCTCAAAGACTCCCCATTCATATAGACATTTCACGTAAGAGTGGTCTCCTCTTGTTATTTGTACATCAGGGCATAATACAGCGGGTAAATGGAGGTAGTGGAGGTGGTGGTATACACAGAAAATGTGTACGGTTCTTTGAACCTTGCTGCCTAATTTATGCCATCGTGTTGTGAACAGATGCGTACTGTAAGGGATATTATACTCCAGAAGTTTCTTTTTCACAAAGCTCTTCCTTCGGACGTAAATGAGATGAAGGCTAATTGAAAGCACCCTGCTTCATTACATTCCACCCCTACTTGGCTCCGGCAATAACCCTCCAACATTTGTCCTTTACACAACACCAGATGTTCAGATAACTTTAGTTTCGGTACAAGTGGAAATAAATAAAAGTAAAATTTTCAGACACAAATTAAAAAATCTGATGAATTACTTCTTCTAGGCTATTATGCAGTTTAGTTTACAAATTACAAAAGCTCGTATACAATTATTTATTTCAGGATGTTCTGAGTGTAATGTAATGTAATGTAATGTAATGTAACCGTTCCATAAAACAATATGGAACGACTAATTTCCTATATTGTTTTTGGCGCAACAGCACCCCCTCCCCCTCAGTGGGCCAGGGCCTCCTCATTCACGAGGTTTCTAGATCACACACAACGACGCACCACAGTCGGTAGGACTACTATGGAAGAATGAACAGCTCGTCGCAGAGACCTCTACCTGACAACACACAACATTCAAAACAGGCAAACATCCATGACCCTGCTGGGATTCGAACCCACATCTCAGCAGGCGAGCGGCCGCAGATCAACGCCTTAGAACGCGCGACCACTAATTTTCTATGTTACTAGACACAAACAAAGAAGGCAACGCTAATGTACTCACGACGACAGTATTCTTGTAACAAATCGTAATAAGGCAAACAAATGTAACGAAAACATATGGGTAAGCACGATCTCCGTGTATGTACCCTTCAACAGATCTGTATGGTCTCACGTAATCTTGAACACCCAACATCGTCGCAACATAATCGCTTTTCCTTCGCATGAAAAAAAAAAATCTTCGAGGAAGAAAACTGAGAGGTATCGAATATTACGAGTATTATACGAGGTTCGAGGGGGTGCTGATAAGTCCTTAGCCCGACCTACTGCCCGATGTCGTAGGACGGAATGGATAGTGTCTTTGGAAAGAGGGATCTGTTCGTGTGAAGAATTTCAAGTCTTTTCTTGTTACAGAGGCTGAAAGGAAGCATGTCAGGCGACGCGAGCGATTTCCACAACATGGAGACGCCAGCTGCCATCAAGTTTTTTTTCCTGCAAGGCAAGGCACCGAAGGAAATTCGCGCCATTCTGACAGAAACATTAGGGGAACATGCACCATCGTATCCAACGTCAAAAACCGTGTGGCCCAATTTAAACGTGGTGATTTTTCCACCTGGATGCGCTTCGTCCTGGACGACCCAAAACAGTGACCACCCCGGAGATTATTGATCAAATTCACGAGCTAATCTTGGAAAACCGCTGGATTTCAGCTAAATCAAGAGCTGGGCACCTGGGCATCTCACGTTAGCGGTCTGTATCCATCATTCATGAAAGTTTGGACATGTGGCAGCTCTCCGCGAAGTGGATCCCGAAATGCCTGAACGCGGATTAAAAACTTCAACGGTGCTAGTCTTCTGAACAACTTTTGGAATTTTTTCGGCGCGATCCAAATGATTTCCTGTCGTAATTGTTGAACATAGACGAAATCTGTTTATATCACTAAGATCCGGAGACAAAGCAACAATCAATGAAGTGGCGACATAGTGGCTCACCCCGCCCCAAAAAATTCTGAGTAAACAAATCCACTGGAAAAGTTTCCGCCTCGATTTTTTTTGGGATAAAGACGGCATCCTCCTGATTGATTATCTTCCAAGTGGCCAAACTATCAACGAGGAGTATTACTCATCTCTGCTGGTGCAATTTAAGGACATTTTGAAGGAAAAACGCCGCGGAAAGTTCACCAAAGAGGTCTTATTCTTGCACGACAATGCCTCGGCTCACCGGACACTTGCAACCCACAAGAAACTGGCCTACCTGGGCTCCCAATATCTTGATCACCCACCCTATTCTCCCTATCTGGCCCCATCAGACTACCACCTGTTCCCTGGACTGAAAAAACAATTGAAAGGTCGCCATTTTTCGTCCGACGCGGAGGACGTTGCTGCCGCGGAGACCTGGTTGGACTGACAACGTTCTGAATTTTTTGGGAGTGACTTGCAAAAGTTAGAGCAACGGGCTAAGAAGTGTATTGAGCTTCGTGGGGAGTGTATTGAATAAATCCGGAGTTTGTTTGCTGTAGCTTGTTTCCTTCCTGGTCGAGCTAATGACTTATCAGCACCACCTCGTACATGTAAATACCACTGTATTTGACATGACTATAATAAAGCAACTTGCACCGACTGACCTGGTCATTACGTATGTTGTCCACTATGAAATTGAACCAGAGTCGAAACCGCGGGTTGCAAGTGTCAGGGCGGATAAACAGGTCGTATTCGTATTCCGAGATTAGATCCACACGTCCGAGGTTACCTGCAAAGAGACAAATCACTAATTGTGAGCTATATATGTCAATTAAATGTACTGTCAGTATCAACAACAAATGAGCAGTGCGTGGAACTTGGTATCTGGCCTGGACGCAGAAACACAGCGAAGGTTTAATGCTGAAAAGAATGGTTCGGCCTAAGGGATTGGAAAGAACGAGTAGTTGCGGAAAATTGCATAAAAATAAATTTCATGATTTAAATTCCTTTTTTTTTTGTTTGTTTGTTTTTGGCGCGACAGTCCCAAATGTGCCAGGGCCTCCTCATTCACGAGGTTTCTAGGTCACACCACTACACACAACCGTCGGTACGACTACTCTGGACGCGTGATCAGCCCGACGCAGAGACCTCTACCTGACAATATTCAACACTCACAACAGACAAACACCCATGCCCCCGGTGGGATTCGAACCCACAATCTCAGCAGGCGAGCGGCCGCACACCTACGTCATAGACCGCGCGGCCACTGTTATCACCATCAAAGATCATTGTTTGTTTTTTGGCGCGACAGCCGCCTGTGGGCCAGGGCCTCCTCATTCACGAGGTTTCAATATCACACACAAAGACGCACCACAGTCGATAGGACACCTCTGGACGAGTGATAAGCTCGTCTCAGAGACCTCTACCTGACACACACAACACTCACAACAGACGGACATCCATGCCCTCAGTGGGATTCGAACGCACAATCTCAACAGGCGTTCAGCCGCACACCTACACCTTAGACAGCGCGGCCCTGGGACCGGCTTCAAGTGTCATTAGGGTTATTAAATCAAGGAGAAAATCTAATTTTATATGAAATCAGTACCTTATAAATTTGACGTCTTTGAACTCATGAATCGTGCATGTGGGTGGTAAAGACGAGTGCAACTTTCAAACTTAAAACACGGGGAACGGAGATCACTTTCTAGGTCCAGTATTCAACACGTTATGAACATACAGTTATTAGACGCGCTCGCAGAATTGCGAAAAGCGACTATTAGCTTCGTCATACCTCTCCGTCTGTCGTCCTTTTGTCTGCACGGAGCAACTCCGCTCCCATTGGACATATTTTCATCAAATATGACACTTGAGTATCTTTTGAAAATCTCTAGACAAATTTCAAGTTTCATTAAAACTGAACAAAAATAACGGGCACTTTACAAGAAGCTCCTTTTGCCTGTACGACAATATCTCGCTAAATTCTTTTAGGAACGTATTTCAGACAAAATTGTGTAGCAAATCAAAGGACATATTTTATATGTAATAACTTTGTTCCAAATATAATGCCGTTTGTTAAATAATGTGGAAAAGTATGGTGCAGTCAGACTGGCCACAGATGACAATACAGTACATGTACTTTGCATGCCGGATATCTAAAGCAATAATATAGACACACAATAATTATTACTTATTGCTTCATAATTTATTAATTCCTTCTCATCACGCAAAAATGTTTTACGGCAACACATAGAAAAACTGAGAAACTGCGCAACGACTTATCTCTCATTGCGATCTGTTTAGCAAAATTGTACATTTAAAGGAGGCAGTGAGCAAACGAACATTCCTTTACAAATAGTGCGGTAAATATCAGTCATGAAACCAGAACTGTGGTAGTGTGGATTTGTGATGGTATTTAATAGCAAAAAACAACAACCCCGAAGAGAACCCAGAAGACGTCAAACATACCAACCCACTAACCACGCACCCCCACCCCAAACCAATTGAATACCGTAGACAACACAACCTATTATCACGGCCCCCAAACAACCGCCCCTCCTAATACCTACCCATAAACGTACATCCTACCAGTCATTGACCATTAGACTTCCCACTAAATAAACTGATTGTAACGCGTAACGATGATGAGATCTCAGCATCACCTCGCAATATAGGCATACATATGATACTGTCTGAGCAAAATTGTAATAACTTGAAGATGGCCGCTATTGGCCGAAACATGTAGTTTTTGTTGTTGTTAAACACCATCATAAACCCATACTACCATAGTTGTGGTTTCATGACTGATATTCACCGCATTATTAGTCTTTTCTACACACAACGGGGATGACACACCTCAGAACATTCTTTTGTTTCAGTGCAGCATAGGACACTTTAGAAATAAACCAACGTACATTTATTGTTTGCGGCATTATAAATTTGCCATAAAGGATTTACTGCCCAACACTCAATACTTTCATACAGTTGACAGTGACGAGTAGCTCAGCAACACAGAACGCATTTTTGTGTTTCCACTTCAACAACGGTAGCGCGAGAGGGCCAAAATGTTAGCTTACACATACATTACGTGTGCCTTGGTCTTTGATATCATTACTTTTACAGTTCTGAACTGAGTTCTGCTTCCACGGAAGGAATACTAAATCGCGCCTTTTCTTCAAACGGTGCAGTTGACGCTTCAGGGAAGAAAAAGACCTCTTATTCGCCAGTCAATAGTGCTGTGTGACCCATGTGTTCAGCAACCGGCTCTTGCAAGAAACGTGTTCAAGCAACGTACCACACCATGCCCACTAATTCTTGCAGCAATGACCGACAGTGTGATTGATCCATATCTTCCCACATATTTCCCTCTATTTCCCAGCGCCTGGAGCCACAAAGCTGAGGCTCAAACTCTACTAACCTGTCAATGTACAATCATCACTATATCCACATTCGGAATATATGTTCAGACACTTCAGACACCTTTCGTAGTAAAATATCTCAAATAGTTATAACTGCTTTCACCTTCGGCATCAATCGCTACACCTCGAAGACATTAGGCGGCTTGCTGAAGATAAAGGTAAAGAGGTGAATATGGAAAAATCACGCAAGACGGTAAAATGTTAGCGCCGGTAACTACGCGATTACACAATAAAAGATAAGGTAGATCTGCCCTTAGATAAATTTGTGACCAACGCGTTATTTCCGTCAACCACACCTTTACAGACAACACATCAACTTTTGCTATATCGCATAGATTTTGGAATTAATTTTAAATAGCTACTGGATTTATAGATTTCTGGGGCGTTACTGGTAGAGGCTTGCCGAGGTTTGGTAGAGCGCATTGCCTCCATTTTCCCAACGACTCACTCCTGTACTTTGGGGACGGAAACGTCGGTAAATTTCTACAAGGCTACACAACGTCACACCCCAAAAGACGGTAATTTTCATAGTCACTGCCACGGGAAACTCAAATGTCTCATTATCACGCCCGGTCACTTCAAATTAAAAATAGTTCATTCAGAAGTACAACGTTGTTTGCGGGCGAAGTATTGCCTCACAATGGAATGAACTGACTGCTAGCCAGCTGATGATATATTCTTTCTTGCTGTTCAACTGTTATGCTAATTACTACGGAGCTGTCGCGGTGCTTGTTCAAGGAACGACGTGGTTGGTATATAATATCTGTGATATAGAAAAATAGCCTTACGACAGACGGAGCAGAGCACCGTAATGAGAAATGCAGATGACAGAGCAGTTTCTTCATTTGCGGAGCCCGATGCGATGTGGGTACCGAAACACGCAGTATACCACCGCTATTCGTTCGGTATGCCAATTAAATTAACTGTGAGTTACACTCGTCGACATTTACATGCGGGGAATCTCCGCTGTTTGTTCTGCACAATACAAATTACCAACAGTAAATGAGCTTCCCCTTGTTCTGATGTCAGCTAATTTCTTTTTCTGCAAAGGTGCAGCATATTTTGCTCTATTCTTCGTCACGACTTCCGTCTTGCTATTCAATTTTATATTCTATTATTTCTTAACACAATTATTTTTTCTTATTATTTACAGTTCGTACGCCAGGGACCCACAAAATTTCCAAAAATCTAGTAGCCACTACCAAACTGTAGGCACCAGAATGGTGACATGGAGCTGGTTTCGTAATGAAGACCCCTTCAATTCCGGAGTAACCTGTAAACCTCTCTGTTGTCTGGCGCTATCTGCTCGGTGCATGTGACCTGATAAACATTTTTGTGTTGAAGGGAAGAATCCGAAATAATTTCTCCTGCAGTATTAGGCGCCATCATAAAGTTAATTAATTGCCCGGACGATCAGGCGCCCAGGATTTTTACACCCCTCTCTTACAATATTTTCCTTACAACTCTGACAGTATGTTCAATATATTAACCAACGAATGTTGTTAACAAAATACAATAAAATGCTTATTATGAAACGCAATTCATGATAAGTACCAACCCCTACTAACTCGAAGTGAAATTTCCAGGGACTCTATAAGCAAGCACAAACCAACATTCCACTTCAGGTATTAATCGCCCTAACTGTCATCTTTAAAATATTAAAAATGATGGAATTCTAGAGTACATAAAGTTGACAATTATAAGCCCATATTGCTGTCACATTTCAATATTTTCAAAATGGCAGCGACGACGATTAAACCTGAAGTGGGATGTTAGACTGTAGAACTTTCGTGTTCTTAGACTTCCTGAAGATGGTATTCCGGTGCCGAAACATAAAGAGTTAGTGCTTATCATGAATTGTGTTTTACTATATTTTATTAAGAGTACATTTGTTGGTTCATATATTGAATATATAAAAGTCAAGACATGAATAACATAAAATTCTGAGGTACTGATTTTTTCAGAAATCTTGCACTGAAAACTCTCTCTCTCTCTTTCTCTCTCTCTCTCTCTCTCTCTTTCTCTCTCTCTCTCTTTCTCTCTCTCTCTCTTTCTCTCTCTCTCTCTCTTTCTCTCTCTCTCTCTCTCTTTCTCTTTCTCTCTCTCTTTCTCTCTCTCTCTTTCTTTATCTCTCTCTCTCTCTCTCTATATATATATATATATATACACCCTACTTTTTAGAATTCTTTGACGTTCATAGGGCCGTGCATCGTAATATATTTCTATAGTTGTTGAGCTGGAACTTAACAACGAGAGCGGATGGTAGCAGACCCGGTTGACCAGTGCCAGAAGCTGTAATTACAGTTATACGAGCTCCTGATGATGGTTGTCAACACCCGAAACATGTAGAGCTGCCTACAGAAATGTAATAAACTGAATACAGTCACATTTTGTTGGACAGTTATTAAATTAGAACTCTTATTCTTCTGCCTATATGATACCATAAGCACGAACGACCGATTTATTTTCCTGTTCGCTCCGCTGAATTAGTAAATAAAGTCAGTTTTATAGTATGCTGTTGCATTTCATCTAAATTCATTCGTTTTTCAAAATAATATTGAAATCTGTCTAAGTTACAATTTCAAATATTACGTTCTCCGACTACTCGATAAATGGTAGACTAGGCTAACTGTCAGGGTGGTACAGAGCAGGTTGATATTTCAGAGAGAAATTAATATGACATTCAATATCATACTGAGTCGCAGTACCCTCATTTTACTTCTGTGATGAGTATAAACTTCACTTGTACCGGAGAGAGGGTTATATAGATTTTGGGTTAGACAGAAAACAAAATATGAAACAACTATGCTGTTACGAATATTTTTCGGCAAAGACAAACACTGTAACATTCATTTAGCATATGCTTAGGTGGCGTTGAACATTATCACCTTCTGCTCTTCTTTAAAACATTCTTAACGACTAGCGGAACTTAGCTTTTTGCCAAAAAAATCTGTTGTAAATGTGTGTAGATTATTAGGGTGGTTGAAGTGTAGGCAAGGATCTGATTACATTGGTGCATGCACACTCAGTCAACCTTCGATATGGTGCGGGAAACTTAGCAAAATTTTAGTAGGCATCCGTGCAACATAAAATTCGATACCTAAAATAAAGTATAACTAGGTATATTTACAATTATATTATAATTTTACCTGATTATTTTACATACATCTTGTGCAGTACACTATACACTAATAATAAACGTCCATAAAATGTAATTATCCACAGACTAGGTTATGATGTCATTACTTTTAGCCCATTTTTACAAACGGAATTAGTCGTATAATGTAATTATGTCTCAATAAATAAACAGATCTTAAGTTTTCAAAACTTCTTCGGCTTTGCACGGGAAAGGAATTAGGAGCGCTGTTTCATTTAAGGTATCTCCAAGGGCAATGTAACGTTGTGTTACGGCTAACATGTTGCCTGCCAGCTGCGGACTGGTCACGCCTGCATTAAGACCTTAACTTCTTTCCCTGTCACGAAATATGAAGCTTCACCTTTCATTGTGAAGACCAATGAGTAGAAACGTTACAGTACAGTAACGGGATTTCTAGCTCACAAGACACATGACAAGTTGTGCGTTTGTAACGATCGTCTGAAGTTTTGCTGCTTGTGAAATAGCGAAGCGTCAAAAGAATATGGCAGAAAAAAAACAGAGGTAGATCGAAAAAGTTAGAGAATTATCAAACATAGGGAGGTCTTTGAAAGGGGAACGAGTGCCGTTGAGCTTAATCTACAGCACTATAATCTACAGCACTATAAACACGCGCTAATTTGTTACACTTTTAATCGTGTTCTAAATGGACACTTAATTAAAATGCGCTCCTGGAGTCCGATTTTGTGGTTATTGGCCACACTGCGATGGAGAGGCGTTATTATATCCCAGCGTATTATAAGTGTGTAGAGTTAACTGCCCCACTCAGACTCAAACCAATTCTTGTCGCCCGAATCCACATTTGCTTCAAGGTTGATGGCGGACATCCCATTTACCCCTGTGTGCTAGTGTAACCGCTCACTAGTTTCCTGCCTCCATGGAACGACAAGTCACGACCAGCTACCCCCTACACACGGTACTGCAAGCAAGACTCAACTAGGCTCCGCCTTTAGAAATATAATTTCCAACAGGATGGAAAGACAAATGAGGGCATTAAGACACGGAAAAAAATAAATGAAGATACCAAATATTTATCAATAATTTTGCAGAATGCATTCAACTTTATAAGCGATCTATCTCAGTAATTAACCAACTTTTGCATAAAATTTTTGTTTTACAATAAGTCTATTTCATGCCTCTACATGTTTTGAGCACATGTGCTCATCATCAGGAGGTCAAAATTGCATTACACAGCCTCTGGTATCATCACACCTATAGGTGTGATGATACTATCAAGGTGGTTAATTACTGAGATAAATATACTGAGACGCACGGTCAGCAAAACGTCAAAATTTATAAGCGAAGTCAAGTGCCTACAGCTGTAACAAAATTCAATGAAATATAGAATACTATGAACAATATGAACATCAAATTCTAGAAACTTTTTGAAAGGTTAAAAAGTATCCGTAAAATCAGATCTATGTCGGCATTTCTTAACAAATGGTGCATTCTCTTTCCATAAGTGCACATTCCCTGATGATGGCAGTAGCCGCCGCCGCCGAAACATATCGGATTCTATGAACACTTTTTAACCTTTTTAAAAAAGTAGTTAAACTTTTATGTACAAGTTGTTGGTACTCTTTGATATTTGGCTTCATAATGCTGGGTGAGAACTCAATACAAAGAACACTAAAAGAGTACACCTAACCTAACCTAACCTATCCTAACCCAACATTTTTCGAAGGATAAGTCTAGAAGTTACTAGCCTTTAGCCTACACAAACTTGTGACAAATTTGTAACTGAATCCTTAGGTATGGGGTGACATGTTCCTATTATTTCTTTTTTTTTAATTTAGTCCGTAGAACAAAATGAATGTTATATTAGACTCTAAATAGGAATTCGTGTCTTATCATGTCACCTGTCATTTCGGGCAATTAAATAAACTACCAGTACTTCACGGTGACTTCACTACTCAAGGTTCACTTATATAGACGGGATATGCATACATACTTTTTTTAGAGGAAGCCTGAAGAATACCGTAAACTTGAAAGATAGTAAACATTTTTATATGTGTATAAAAGTGAAATTTAGAAACTGAAGTTCTGAGAATAGAAGTTCGATGGTTCTATGTCACAAATATCCAGTTGCTGGTGATGCCTGTGGTGGGTCTCCGTATCACCATACCACCACTGCAGTGCATTTTTGTAATGTTACCATTCGTTTGGCGCCGGCTACCACCTACCAAACAACACTGAAGATTTTCTAAGACAGAAGTTTGTAACAAATCGGAGTACGTTTTGTGGATCTGGATCCATACACACTGAAACGAAGATAAACACAAGTTATAAATTCACTTGATCACAAAATGGAGAGCAGGCTCAGTATGCTGGGAATAGAAGGCTGAAACCTGCATCCGGATACCACACCACCCCAGCCAAACCACAACGTAACACCAACACACATCGAACCAGAACAATACAACCCATGAAATAACTCATCAAATAAGTCGCAAGCTCCTGAGGATGGA
>Ga0131853_10018667_pt1 | contig 12618 bp, 6 predicted proteins | sample TergutLab28metaG_FD_92764 | JGI IMG/M metagenome (GOLD analysis project Ga0131853, IMG submission 92764) | Labiotermes labralis P1 segment gut microbial communities from Petit-Saut dam, French Guiana - Lab288 P1 (version 2) (version 2) | ecosystem: Host-associated > Arthropoda: Insects >...
ATGAGAGGGCGATGAACTCTTAATTAATTCCTCAAAGAACAGTACTAATAATTCTGTGTGCCTGGGCTTAAATATCTGATTGAAGAAGACAGCACATCTAATACTTGTTTGATAACGACATCACAATAGTCAAAGAGCACCCGGAGATAAGAAATTCTCGTTACAATCCTCTGACAATATTTACAAATGACCATGGGGCCCTAAATAGCATAAATTTTACGTGGAAGAAAATTTTCAGAACCATCTTTAAAAAAAAAAGGGGGGGGGGCAGCATTATACACCACAGAATCCGCAGAATTGTCTTTATCGACGGTTTCATTTTTTACTTATCTCGTACACTGAAGAAGCTTCAGTGTGCCCCTGCACGGAAATATGCGTTTATATGAGTGCAGATGAAGTTATCCAGTCTTTTACCCAGTACGATACTGGTTACTGATATTTGAGAAATTAAAATAAAACTAATCACATTTCAAAATGTGCAGAATCCAAAACACGGGAATAAGAGAGCCACAGGCGTGGAACTCGACCATGTTCTGACAGTGAATAATTTAATTAAAGCTTCTGTTTTGTTCAATAGGGTCTTTAGGATTTTGTTCTGCAGGGCTGTGAGGTTGAACGATTATACTTATAAATACGTTTGTTTTATATGAACTACTTCGACTTATATATTGTCCGTGGTCACTTTTGACCGTTGTACTTTCAGATATCCAATTCGTGTTGTTCGTTTCAGGAATTCCTGATACTACTTGGATGTCTGCAGTTTCTGTTGTTCGAATTTGAAACGCTTTAGCATACTGCTTCTTCCTTCAGTCACTTCCGTCAGTGGCAATGGCACCTTCTAGCAATTTTCTGATTCTCTGACACCTTCTAGTAAATTGTCTCAATATTTTATTCGGAAAATATACTCACATCGTGACCGTTGCTGTCTACAAGAAACCTATCAAATGTTGGCATTACTTTGCCTCTTTGCTCTTCTACATTTTCAAGTTTTATGTGTCCCACTAAATGCTTTTCACTACTCCATATTTCAGCAAACAATAACATTTTACATAAATAAACCAACAGCGAAAACAGATTATAGTGACACTTTTCGTCAAAGCTATTAATTTTTATCAGACATTCGCTAAAGGTTATGGGTCACTGCATGCAAAAGCACCAAGCAAGTACGTACGTATTTCATTTCAGTAATGTAAGACACCTACCGCCAGAGTCCATACACCAGGCTGCTTTTTATCTGCATGGCATTCCTGCACTGCATCAAATAAATCAAGACACATAAAACAAACGAAAACATTACACTCAATGTTTTACATCAAAACACACACATGCGATACACTTGTCTGTGGCCACACTGCAAGTAAGTCAGTGTTGCCAATATACCATCCAACATTCTTCGGTGAAAATTGTTACTTTTTCACAAACTATTCCATTCCGAAGCTACAGAGTTTGCTAATAAATTGATAAACATTGGTCGAGGAGTGGCTAACTGATGTAAACCCCTAATAACCTTTCGACATCCAAACTTGTTAAGCCGTATAATTATGTACGATTGGCTGTCCTGAACAGTGGTCGCGCGAAGTTGAGTTCTAGCGAATAGGGTCGAATTCGTCAGAATAGCGGGTGGTGTTCGGTAAGTACACAAAATAATATTTGCTGAGATGGGATATTGCTATATTGTAACTACGCCCCTGACAAATTGTAAGATTCGTGTATCTGAGGAACGAAAGAATTTGATGTAGCACTATAGAACGAAACTTTGATTGCGTGTTCCAGAACGTCTCAATAGGTGGCAGGACAGGCCACTGCCGTCTAGTAGGAAAAGTTGGTTGCAAGATTTAACCGAGAGAGGGCAGGTAAATGTTGCGATGCTTTTCGCCCTTGGTCTTGGCATTTGTATGTGGAGGAGATGTTCCATAACGCTGCAAACATCTGTCACGCAGCTCCGTGCTCCTGCCTTCATTACGTGAGAATCATTGGTGCTCACAAACTTCTGGTGAAGTCAGGGTGACGGTAACTTTTCCGTTAGGTTCCCGATTTTGTTACATGGAACTGAGTATACTGTACCCTTCACTATAACAGAAATCAAGATAAGTAAAAAGAGATACTTTAAAAGGTAATATTAGTCGTAGTGGCGATACTTTTGCTAGCGCAAACTACATTATTACAATTATTATTATTATTTTATTTAACGAGAACGATTCAAATTCCAAGGTTATTATTACGTCTCATGAGATGGGAAAATAATCAAAGGTGATAAGCTGGGAAGAGAATCGGATGTACGTAATTTGATTTGCTTCAAGGTACTACCCCGGCAAACTCCTGGATAGACACGCACTACAAATTTCAGGCTGGATAGACGTCAAAACCACTGAGGGTCGAAGTAGAGTTGTCCTGAATAAAAGACTTCACAGTGACAGGTAGAGTAACTTGCTAGTTAAAATGAGAAGAGACTGGTACATTGGTTTGTGGGTTGCGTCCCAACACTGTATCAGTTACAAAGTTTGTTCTGTGTCTAATTAGGTTAGAGGAAGCTTACGTACGTTCATTATTCTGTAAATTATACAGACAACATTCACTAGACAGCGCTGTGAATGATGGTTGTTTTGTACCATAGCGAAAGGACTAAGGATAATTATAAAACCCTCAGTGTGTATGTCTCGGCCCCAGTCATGTTATAAACTGGGTACCTACTCAGTATAGCTTGAAAATGTTGCCAGTATGCAACTGTGCCCAAAGGAGTTGACTGAAATAAAGTAGGTTAGAAACATACAGTTAGAAAAGAGAGAACCAGGATCGAAAATAAGACATTCTAGCGGGGCTGTCATGTCAATAATAATGTACTTAATATTCTCATAAATGCCAACACTTTCCCTTATTTTCTCCTCTACTTGCCACTTGTTTTCATTCCTCTTCCGGCTTCTTAGTAAGGTCAGATGTAATTGAAGAATTTCAGTACATATATTAAATGAGCGACGTAAGCTAAGACAACACTTATTTCAAGTACAGGTGTCTGAAGACAACCATCCAACAACCATAACCACTGAATCATATTTCAGACATGTAGTAACATAAACAAATGTTTCAGTCACAGTTGCCATTTTTAAAAGGGTTCACGCCATTTCACAAAACAGAATCGTTCAGTTTGCATTATATTACAAGTACCATTAGCAGCACAGTAATGATCTCCTGTCAGTAAATATATATATATATATATATATATATACATACATATATATTGTTACGCTTGTTCAGTCATGTGGCTGTAGCCACACGACTGAACTGATTCATAACGACGTTTTTATCTAACTATTTTAATAATTATAACTTTAGCAAAGCACGACAATGAGCTGCCTGATGATGATTTGTTAAACCGAAATATGTGGGAGCATTTTAATGTAAATTTTAATGCAAGTTTTAACAATTCTAGAACCAAGTTTGACGTTTTGTTGACCGTGCATCTCAGTATATTTATCTCAGTGTTTAACCAACTTGATGCACAAAATTTGTTTCACAATAAGTTGTATTTCATGCCTATACATGTTTCGAGCACATGTGCTCGAAACATGTAGAGGCATGAAATAACACTTATTGTGAAACAAATTTTGTGCATCAAGTTGGTTAAATACTGAGATAAATTTCCAGAACAGTCTAGTTGTGCATTCAGTTGGATAGATAAAGACGTGATAGTGGTTTTGATACTGCTAAACGTTCGGTAAAGACTGTTCTGGCAGTCTTCCTAACCATTTATGTTCTGATATATTTCCTTGTAATAAAACCAACATCTGTCTACTAAAGTTATTCTCAAGCAACATCTCTGAAAAACATTCTTCAGTTGTTTTAAATTCTGCCTTGTGATATTTTGCTACCCTTAGACAAGTTAGTGATGATGCAGAAGTCCACATTTATGGCGACTTAGACTGGCAGAAGTCTTCACCAAATTTCGTGAATATTTTTCAAACGGCTTAAAAAACTAAAAGGGGCACAATACAAACAATAACTGCTGCTGGTCTCGCAAATCGACACTTTCCTCAAAGAAGGAAAAGGGAAAACATAAAATGATAAACTTTAGAAAAGCACAAAGAAAGTAAGCCTAGTATTAAAGAAGGGAAACAAAGGGGCAAGATATACAGGCAAGAAGGAGGGAAGGAAGGAATATAGATAAATAAACCATACTCATATTAATAAAGAATAAATAGCAAGGCTAGGGGAAGGGGGTCGGAGGTGGGGGGGGGGGGAGAAATTGGAATGAAAGAAGTAGTGGTCAAAGTGTGTGGTTTTGCTTATTTTTGTGAAGCTGTAGGCACAAGATATGTGCTGAGACCTGTGCTTTAAATGTCGGCACAATTTGTTTGTCATGTCATTCCTCTAGGGTGACACCAGGACGCGACTACGGGGAACGAATCGAGAAGAAGATTAAGGATGCAGGACGTCGGACGGACAGCAGCAAGATGGTGGTAACACATTGGCATGTTGCCTTGGGGGTGGGGATGTTGCAATTTCCTTTGGTCGTGGGGAGTTTGGAAGCTACGCTCAGTGTAAAAATGGAGAATAACCAGGAAGAGCGTCTATTAAAAGTGTATCAAGTAGCGTCTGCCAGAGGCAGCACTAGTCGCTCCTATACTGTGTCACGGAAGGACAATGTTTGAAAGAGTAGACAAGTGCAGACCAAGAAGAGTGTCACACGAGACACGCATTTACTTTGATTACTTTGGCATTAATGAGAAATTTCAATATATAGATATAATATTAGGATGGATCTCCAGGAGGTGGGATGTGGCTATATGGACTGGATTGGGCTGACCCAGGAGAGAGACAGGTGGCGGACTCTTGTGAGTGCGGTAATGAACTTTCGGGTTCCGTGAAATGCGGGGAATTTCTTGACTAGCTGCAAACCAGTTAGCTGCTCAAGAAGGACTCTGCACCATGAAGTAAGTATATATATATATATATATATATATATATCGTGTGGCGCTGCGGTCCAACGCGGGCCATGGCCTCCTCATTCTTGAGGTTTCTGGATCACACACAACAACGCACCACAGTCGGTAGGACTTCTCTAGACGAGTGATCAGCTCGTCGCAGAGGCCTCTACCTGGCAACACACAACACTCACAACAGACAGATATCCATGCCACCGGTGGGATTTGAACCCACGATCTCAACAGGCGAACGGCCTCAGACCTACGCCTTAGACCGCGCGGCCACTGGGACCGGCATATATATATATACATATATATATATGGAGCTGAATATATCTATTAGACATCTATTTCATGTCTGACGGGATGCAACATGCCCTCTGTTACGAAAACTGGAACACTAAGAGCACTCTAATTGATTTAGCGGCCGGAGGTAACATCAATAATTACGAACACAACTAGCATGCAATATGTTTCGTTATAAAGTATTAGATTATTGAAATTAAAAACTGTAGGACTAAATTTAACAGTAGATTTTCCGTGTGTCATTCTACGGTAGTTTTTAACAGGTGAGATCCCGCCAAAACATCATCACGGCCAGGGATAAGAGAGTTTTACGAAGTGCAGTGTGAGAGACAACATGGAACCGTGAGAGGTCAGTTACCTGACGGTATTTTGTCATATTTCAACAACTGCAAGAGTACAAAAGTCGAAAGGAAAATACATTTATTTCGAACAGAACAAGGAGAGAAGTTATTGATATCGGATCCAAAAAATATATTCAATGTTATCACAGAAAAACATTATGCAGAGCGTTTACTAAACAATGGCACAACTATGCGGGATTGTTCTAACATTGCATAGAAAGTACTTTTAAATAGGGTGTACGTGTATTGGGCGCCTAAGTTCTGAGACACTCTCTATTGTATTTTGAAAACACAAGACTGAAAATGATGTGTAAAACAGTCCTAACAAAAGTGCTTAGAAAAGGCCGCTTCCACCGGCCTATATTAGTGTTTTGACAACAACAAGTTGAAACAAGTGTCCAATACGTTGTCCTTCGTGCGCCCTCACAGCACCCTCTACGTTTCGGTAAGGACTACTGAACGCCCTAAAAATTGTAAGACTTTTACAGCCTAACTGGCATCTCTCTTCTGCGAGTACAGTCTGCTGTAGTATCGCTACGTAATTGGCTGATGTGTCATTCACATACAATTAAGTTGACTTCATAGCTAAAAATTCTACTGGTGTAAGTCTAAAGATGTTGCGGGCTACGCAGCTGGTCTGCCTCGATCTCCCCGCCGTTTGTCATTCCAATTATTCCAACAGTGACGCTAAACTGAGGTGGAGGAACATCATGCACACAAATACATACTGTCTTGTCAATAGGGAAGGAACCCCTTAGTCGCATACACTTATTCTGCAGAGTCGTCTGTGAGATACTGGCAGTCAGCCTGTGCTAAAAAGCATCAGGACCTACCAGCGTATTTCATGTGCTGTTAATGTCGACTGACAAACTTATTGAAAACCATCGTTTGCGTCACGAAGGAAATATTGATTTAAACTGACAGCCGTTTACGGATGTTAATCGTGGGTATTCATGATGTCGACAGTAAATCTGTGAAGAGCATGAGGAGCAGCAGTCAAGTATTGTCAGTGAATTACTGCAGGAGCAGCTGAAAGTTATAGGCTTTCAAATTGAAGCTTGAGGGTGTAGGTATTGCATTCTAAATTGGTGAGAAGGATATAGGAGCTGTTCACGGAGAACCTTCCGGAAAGTCGAAGGTGTGACTTTCACTGCAGTTGCGTTCCTCCGTGTCCTGGTGGGATTTCCAACAGTGAAAACCAGGATTTTGTCTTTCAGCTCTAGTGCTCGTCCTGTTCTTTGTCCAGCTTCCGCATATGAAAATTCCCGCCCGCCATTCCGTAGGCTCTGATCAATGCTAGATACCGTTTTTTCGTCGCCTATCGGTGACTGGAAAATGCTTTAGGTGTAACAGATGCCTCAAGTTTTCCCCATATACGTCTAAAAACATGATGTCTCTAACTATCATTCCTGCAAATGTATACCCATCGTAGGATTAAAAAAGAACAAAGTTTGGACGCGACAGCAACACTGTCACACCGCACTGCCTACCGAAAAACATTATGTTTAAATGTGAGAGGAGAGACTTTCGTGGCGGGAGCCTTAAAAATGTGGGTACAGTCGAGTTTTGTGTAGGCACTTCTCTTTTCAAACGGCCCACGATTTGAAAACAAAACGTTACAACACAAATGTTTCTTTGTTTGTTTGCAAAGAATACAATTCTGCAGGGGTAACATATAATTTAATAATACATTTCTTCTGTAGTCTCTTAGCTGAAGACACAATAGTGTGAAATACTGAGATAAAAGTATAACGGTAACCCATTACAGACCTGAACAGGCCGTTAGGTCTCCAGGAGTTTGAGGCTACCATAATTTCTAGACAGAAGGCACATGAGGATGTCAAACCTAAGCATCGCTGCCTTTATACCCAGGAGATACCCGTGGTTTTCGTTAGTCATGCAGGATACGATCGCTTGCTTTCTTATTGTTGCCATGTTATTATTTAGTATTATCAAATAATTTGACATCAGACAGCATGAGTTACGGACAGCCCCGTTAAAGTGTACGAAACCGGTGAAAACTTAAATTATGTCACATTTTCTTTAACAGCCATATTTAGTCATCACCAATCGGAATTTTTGTAGAGCTTCACGACAATAAGTGGCATTACTAACGGTGCAATTCGTAAAGACCAGTCTTGAAGCTGTGAATATATTGTATTAGTTACCGACTTATGGTTTATTTAGTTCCCATATCTGTTTTTCGCTCAACCAGCTGCAGCATTTATTTTTGAGGTATCTGGCCCTCAACGCGTTAATAAACTAACGAACTGGGTTTACGCTTTCACTTCTCGGACGGGAAGCGGCTGTGGTTTCGAATTGGAAATACCCATAATGCCTGCCACCCAGTGCGCAGCGCTTGCTTCAATATCGCATTGGAAATCCAGAGGTAGGTCTTCGTCATAAACTATGTAGCAACAGTGAAGATAGCCAGATAGCTGGACAGATACTGCGGTCTGGATACATACAATAACAGATCAGGGCTGCTTTGTGAGTAATGAATTCAATAAATGGGGCTCGTTTTACAAAATTTTTCGACAAACACAAACTATGGTATTAGAACTGAGAGCGTAGAAGTAACAACACACGTTGGATTTAGGACGTCTGAGAACAGGCCTGATGGGAAAATGTGAAATTAGGGAATACCCTTAATAAAGGACGGGAATTTGCAGAAAAGTACACAATGAAAAGCTCACAAAATATTAATAAGATAATCGCGTAGACAATGAACAGATGGGCGTCCAGTGTACTATGTTCTGTACAGGTGAGGAATGCATACAGGATTTCAATCAGAGTGTTTGAAAGAAGGAGACAGTTTGAAAGATCTTATCATAGAAGGCAAGATAAGATTAAATTGAATCTAAAAATAATACGCGGAAATGGGAAATGGCTTCATCTGTCACAAGATAGAGTCTAGTGTCGGGGTTTCTTTCCTTAGACTTCAATAACACACCGAAAATTTCTTCACTAGCTGAGAAGCTATCGGCTTTTCCAAATTACGGCGCACCCTGAATTTGGTTGTATTTAGCCACAGAGATCTTTCAAAACTATTTTATCCACAGCTATTACTTCACTACGCTAAGTGTGTTCTTCCATTTTTATTTTTCGAGAAACGAAGCAGCGGCGTTAGATGCTTGTTGAAGTCATTAAAGGCGATGTGTCGTCCGAGCATCCTGTGAGACCTCTCGAGCAGTTTGATGCTGCAGCGACGAGGACACAAATTGGTACGCGCCATCTCGTCTGTATTTCGTAAAATGTTATTGTATTTGCAATATCTTCACGAAATAAATAACCAGCACAGTCCTTCCTAATTTCAGGTGAGTGAGTGTCTTGGATCTTGAGCAGTAACTTGTAACAGATCATTTCAAATTCATCCATATCAGAGTGTAAAATTCATCTAGCAATTATTGCTGCACCAGTAACGCAGTTGATATGTGCACACCGTAATGCTGCTGATTTTTTAACATTTTAGCGTGTAATTGGTTTATAATTTTCCCACCAACATGCTGCCTCCATCTTCGCTGTGGAAATGAAACACTGGGAGATCGTTTATGTAGCAGAGGTGAGTGAATGAATGAATCCAAGAGGGCAGGATTGGCAATTGAGAGGCAAGGAAGGTAAATGGAAAAGGTTATAGATGACAGGTTTCTAAGAATTTTAGGCTGTATAGCAGACAGCCTTGCCTGGACTTGAGGAAGCCTGTCTTCCTATTCCAGAGCAGTTTCCATTTTCAGTGCCTCTCATCTTTCCTCATTCCTGACTCTTTCTTCCCACGCCTGCTTCCGTGAGCTGCCAATTTCCCCATTTGGCTCACGTGTACCGTGTAGTACGTTTCTCCAAACCTCTGCTACTCACCCACCGGACAGTAGCGTCTCATAGTACATTATATCAGAACATTAATCTCAAAGGCAGGAGAACGTCTAATTTAATAATTCAATCACAAATTACAGACTTTTTATATAAGTAGATATTCGTGCCTTGGATCGGAAAATTGCAGGTTTTGGACGTGACATGACAGTCTTGATACTGATAGTTTGTAGTAATTCCTAAATTATTTAAACTGATGATAACTGTCTAAACGTTAATGGCTGATGTATCGATTATAACTTTTTATCCTTCGGTTACATTATTGGTGCTCAAATTTCATTCACCATCAAACTGCGATGTTCTTACGACTGTCGCAGTTTGACTAAGGCACCCTGTTACAGCACCAAAATCACACAACACAACGGTTTTAGAAAAAGAATATACTTTAAAATAGGTACATGAATCGTTTTGTATCCCGACACAGCTGTGACCCCAATAAGTATAACAAAGCACAAATTCCGAGATATTCTAATACGCGATCGAAAAATATCACCAACCGTCACTTCTACACAACCTGTGTAACTTCTAACATTTCCTTTCCTTTCAGGCAAAATTTATCACCATTGAGAACGAAATTTAGAACAAGGAAGGCGAGGGTAATCTCCGAACCGTAGCTTGTTTTGTGATGTAGAATGGAAGCGTAGCTATATACAGAGCCTTTCAAATGAAACTATGCAGTGAGAAGTGTCAGCAGCCGTCGCATCTGCATTGTTTCGTCTGATGCACCCGTAGAGCTGCCAATGAAAATTAAGGGCGTTTATAACACCGTTGCAGCATCAGTGATGACGCGCCCTTGTAGCAATGGGACGCAGACTGTTCCAACACTCTGAAACTGATTACGATGGGATACAATTTTACACCGGGTTTTACCAAGATATGACAGCGTCAAAGTCGAAGGAATTCTCTGCTCAGACTGTAAAAGCAATGACACGAGATTAAAACTTTTAGCATATAAATTATTTATTTTTTTATTTTCATGGTTTGACAACCCTAGTCAGTCTAGACCTCCTCTATGAGGCTCCTCGATCACATCCAATTATACACACTACATTGGGTAGGATTCCTATGGACGAGTCATCAACCCGTCGCAGGTACCTCTACCTGGTAGCATACAAGACTCACGAGAGACAGTCGTCCATGCCCCCGCCGGGATTTGAACCCGCAATCCCAATAAGACAGCGGCTGTAGACTCACGGCTTAGACTGCGCGACCATTGGGATGGGCTAATTATTTATAAAATGTCAGTAATTAAAAGGAAAGAGATGCAAGTGCTAGAGTCTGAATAAGTTCAATTTTACGTGTTTGATGTGAATTTTAACGAATATGAGAAATGCGTTTAATTTAAATTTTTAAATTTTTTGTTTATTTGTGTTTGTTAATATACAGCAGGTTTACGTTTGAAATTGGCAGTTTCTAGTGGAATATACACAATTTTTTCCCCTGAAAACTATTACTAAATGCGGAGCGTCTCTTAAACCGAAAGAATCTTGTTCCGCGAAAACTTCAAGTAAAGCTAAGCTCGCCGTACAATTGTTGGCTTCATATAATCGAAGAAATAAGTATCTAGAAATGTAGTCAAATTAACAAACATTAACGAAAAGGGCACATTGTTTACGTAGTATTTAACAAGAATAATAACGGGCAATGAATGAGTGCCGAAGTCTTTGTTCATGAAAAGAAGTCATCTCTAGAATACAGACATAATCTGATATAATTGTTTGGCCCTCGTTTTGTCACTTATACGCAAACAATTGGTCGTTAAATCTTATACCTTTGACTTGGAGCGGTATTCAACAGACTTAAATCAAAATTGAAAAGAACGACTTGAGAAAACCCCCTTGATTTTTCTTGTCTTTTCAGCACACTAACCACATGATTGTGTATTCACTGGATTACCATGTCCCAGAATATAAAGAAAACGAAAGCTTGTTCAGATCATTGAAAGATACGCCCAAACGGACTACGAAATGCTACATGGATAACCCGGAGGCCATATGGAATAATTCACTTTTCAATTAGGGCGAAACAATAGCGTAACGCAACACCATGCTATAGTTGTTAACGCACTTGTCCTGGGGGAAATCCTGCAGAAACGCGGCACAGTCTAACCCATTGTTTATAATAAGGGCATGACGCACTTTCAAGTATGTGTATGCACAGTTACGGACGCTTACAGGTATATTAAATTATTATATTCCATATTAAGGGCCGGAAATTCATATTGATTTTATAACCTGAATGAAATGAAAGAACTCCTATGTTTTCGTACTCTTATGGAGTTATGAGACACTAAAACTAAAGTTCTGTTTGTATGTCTTCTTTCTGTTGTGGCTTAAAATGCCCGTACTGTACATACCTTACATAATGGGTGAATGAATAAGGACGAAAGTTTGTTCCAGTGCTACAACGTCTACTGCAAACCGCATAAGACCTGTGCTGGAAAACAAATCTCGTGTTCTTGGTGAGAAGCCGGATACCAACATCTTCAGCTCTGGAAAGGCCAAAAAGCCTAACTTGAAGGAATGTGGATTTATATTTGTGTGGCAGCTCTTTGCGAGCGCTCAGCTCAGAAGAGAACATTCGGAAGTTCTTTCCTTTAATTTGGGCCGATCTGCAAAGCGCATTTTCTTTTCCACGGCTAGATTCTTGAAGAAGGGATCCAAGCGAAAGCAATATAGATATTCTGAACAATGTAAGACGTGAAGTTAGCACACATTTCAGGAACAAAAAGAAGGCATATATGAGAGCTAAAATTGAGGAACTTGAAACTAACAGTAAGGTAAAAAATATTAGGGACTTGTACAGGGGCATCAATGACTTTAAGAAGGGGTACCAACCTAGATGTAATATAGTAAAGGACGAGAAAGGTGACTTGGTTGCAGACTCCCACAGTATTGTGGCTAGGTGGAGGAATTATTTCTCCCAGTTATTCAACGTGCATGGGGTTAAGGATGTTGGGCAGGCAGAAATAGACACAGCAGAACCACTGGTACCTGAGACAAGTGTCTCTGAGGTTGAGCTGGCTATTGACAAGCTAAAAAGTCACAAATCTCCAGGTATTGATCAAATACCAGCAGAACTGATTAAAGCAGGGGGTAGAACAATTTACTTGGAGATTCATAAACTTATTATTTGTATTTGGAAGAAGGAGAAACTGCCTGAAGAGTGGAAGGGGTCGATCATAG
>Ga0131853_10018670_pt1 | contig 12617 bp, 8 predicted proteins | sample TergutLab28metaG_FD_92764 | JGI IMG/M metagenome (GOLD analysis project Ga0131853, IMG submission 92764) | Labiotermes labralis P1 segment gut microbial communities from Petit-Saut dam, French Guiana - Lab288 P1 (version 2) (version 2) | ecosystem: Host-associated > Arthropoda: Insects >...
CATTTTAACCACTAAGTTACACATTTCGCACATTTACGTTCCTAGATAAATGATCTGGCTTAAGTATTTCACTGATGTAGACACACTGGGATCCCAATGTGTGCACAGCAACCTGTGACATAATGTGTAAAGAATAGGCCTGAAAATGACTGTTCAATAGTCGAAACATGTAACCTACACAATTACTTGTTTAATGAAAAACAGTTGTGCTGACGCACTCTAATAATATCATAAAACTACATTAACAACTTGGAGAGTGTTTCCTGCATATACTGCTGCCGTTAACATTAAAAACCATGCAGGTTGACGCACGTTACATTTATTTGCAATATGATGTACTTAGAATCTACAGGAGTTACTTCCCTAAACATTAACAAAGGATCGGTCACTGGGACAATAAGAGTATTGCCGTGTTGCAGGATTTGAATTTTTTATATTACTCCGAACAACGCGAGGTTTTAAAGAGTTAAATCAATTTAAGTTATGGAAACGATTTTAACACTGTTGCTTTAACAAATGCAATTACCTCGAAACTCTTACAGATGAGTTTAACCCAAAGTGATAATTGAACAATCTTTAATATTGTTCTTACACTTGCCTGTAATAAAGAAAAATATACAACCTGTAGGATGCATATTTGATGTTTAATTTTTTAAGAAATACTACAGTTTTGTAAATAGAATTATTTTAACCATAAACCTTGTTTATAGACTGCAGGCGATTGACAATAATATAGTCTAAAGATAATTTCAAAATTCATTTTAAGAATCTTGTGCTAGTAATTCATTTATTGATTTATTGAATGAGCTGTCAATATATGAGTACATCATGTATAGCGTCAAATGATGTAATTGATGAATAGTTATTTGGAAAACAAGTGAAAGAATCGGTCGTGGAATATTTAGGGTGGGGCCACTGTCTTGGAATTTGCTTCACTATCTTAACGGGGAAGACAAATATCGTGGAACAGAAGAGTCGTGTCACGGTCGAAACTCGACCAAATCACCTTGTGCCTGCAAGTCAGAAACGTTACCGTCTGGGGCAGCTAAAATGTTTGTCTTCGTAGAGTTCACGCTTTAAAAGACAGAGTGTTTTGTGTTTTCCCCATGAGGATGTCAGCAGTTTCAGTAGTTCAATGACCGACTATTTTACATTCTACTTATCGATTTTTTTTTATTTCCGTACTTCAAATATGGTCTAATTTTATGGTTACTTTTAGTGAGAACTGATAAAAAAAAAAGTAGAAGGAAACGCTCGCATTCCGTAATTAGAATATTAAAAAGACACAAAATGATTTTAAAGTCAGGACAGTTGATTGTTGGATATAAAGTTGAATGTGTGACGTACTGTTCTTACCACTTTTCCTACATCCACAGACGACCTATCTAAAGCTGTAACCCAAATTTCAAACATCCATTGTGTGTTCGTGACCTGTTCAGACGCAGAGTTTCCAAATTACGTCACGACATCAATGTATAGGCACAGCTATGCCGTAGCTAACACTACAATTCCACTTACCGTAATGACTTCTACTGACGAAATGACAGGCCGGAGAAATGTATAGGGAATGGGCTGTTTCCCAAACAGAGTTGTGCTGACATCAAGTGCTTTATGTGTGAAATGTGTGCAGTCGAGATCAGAGTTATGTCATTAGGTGTTGAATTGCAGACTATTTAAATGGTATTATGGTATTTACGGTATTTGTGCACAGCAGCACAGGGTACTTTTCGTGATGGAAATTCCGCCTTGCTAATATTCATGGATAAGAGGATAGTAACTATGGCTGTTGAGTCGGTTCCATTTGCTGTCGCCGTCACGTGGACAACAGTATATTTTGAGTATGGTTTTGACACATTGAGCTAAATATTTCGTAGTTTTGTTAGTCACTTTACGTGCGCCATACTGAGTTCATGTATAAAAAAATATTTGTTTTTGTTTGTGACGTCTTCACAGTAATTTACAGCTCCGTGTGAATTTGGACCGAACTGAAATGATAACAGACGACTGTAAATTATTTTAACTTATTTAGTCTATCAGAGACTAAAATTTTTAACATGTGATTTATCCAGTGTTTCTTAACTTTATATCTCGTCCTGAAGAAGGAACGTCTTACAACAATTTAAATATTTTTCATTGTACTGTAGGAATTCTTTAGTTACAATATACTGCAGTTTATAATATAAGTGCGGGCATTAAGCTTCTTAAGGTAATTCAATTCTGTATCTAAGCATCATATTTTGAAGGCCTATAGGGTTATTGGAGGTAAGGCGTCTCACAATCTGAGCGGTAAACTGCACGCTGTCATTGGATGATCCCCTAGTACCTTAGCCTATTTGGTTGTGAAGACAGTCCCTGCCATATTCAGGATCAGAATCTCCACATTTTAGACCTACCTACTTGTTACCTTGTCTAATAATGTAACTAATATTGAGGCAAAACTCTTCTCTGAGAATTTCTGAGCTACGAACATAAAATCCATACTCTTTAAACTGTAAGATTTATCGCGATGCTCGCAAACGCATGAAACTGAATTCCATTCTGTGACACTAGGATAACATCAATAGTCATGTTCATATTTTTCACCCATCTGCTTCTGAGTTTCCTAAGTAAACCCTTTATTCGAGGTATACCAACTACAAATTTCATTTATTCCTAACTTCAATTATGTTAACTACGTGCTTCGTCCATCTCTTCTGTCGCACTTTAATTACCCCACTATATTACATGAAGATTAAGAGGCAGGAAGCTTCTTTTCACACGATTTCTTCTCCAGACATCTTCTAAAACTGCCTCAGATCCACATAGACTTATTCTGTACAGCACTCCCTTCTCAGAGACCATCAGTATATGTACTTAAATCATGTTCAAAGACCCACGTAAATCAACATGCAAAATTATATATCCAAAAATTTTGAAATGAATATAATAAATTTTGGCCAAGAAAGTAAAATGTTTAGCAGAACCGAATATAATTACATGTTTTAAAACCAGCTTATGAATATCGTATAAGTAGTTTACTACAATATACGGCACAGATTCACAAACCTGTTTTGCTACTGACATAAACATGTTATCTCAAGGTTAAATATTCATTTTAAGTACATTTCCTGTCAAGCACCTCTTTAATTACACCATCCAAATGCACAATATTCATTCATTACGTATATTTACTGTGTTTCTCCTACATGTGTCTTTGTTTCACCATCATCAGTAGAACTTTGTGCCCTATACTTACAAACACCTGCTGTTGTGCAGCTATTATCTACGGTTACTGCGCTAGTTACGTCGTAAATATAAAAGGTACAGTTTGCATTTACTGAAGTTACAATAATTTACACGTCGGTTGATCACTGGTGTTGCATTACTGTGCTACATGTTAAAAGACTTAAAAATATATAAATTAAATTTACCCTGATGTGTGGTTGACCGTGCATCGTAATTCAGTATGGAAAAGAAACCAACTAGATGTCACTTTGTGTTATACTTTATTTCTCCTTTACAAGTTGCTCAACATGTTTCGGGCAACCATGTGTCCATCTTCAGGAGCTGACGACTGCGTGGTGTTATCGCCACGCGTTGGTATTGTGCCGTGGCGATAACACTACGCAATCATCAGCTCCTGAAGATGGACACATGGTTGCCCGAAACATGTTGAGCAACTTGTAAAGGAGAAATAAAGTATAACACAAAGTGACATCTAGTTGGTTGCTTTTCCATACTAAATTTCCCCTATATTTACACTATTTGTACAAGTGGGTAACAGTATGAGATTTGAAGTAAAGGAAGCAAAGTTCACCCTGAAGATGGTGTAAGTAACACCGAAACATGTAGGAGAAACACAGCAAATGTTTATATATATATATATATATATAATTGCGCATTTTTTGGTGTTATTAAAGTAGTGTGTGATAATATGAGAATGCAGGGAATGGAATACTTCAAAGAACATGTCTTATTCTGCGGGGTGGGCTGGGACTGAACCCTTATGTACCCCTTATATATTGTCCTGTTTGTGACTGAACTACTCTTCCTCGCAGAGTATGGGCTCCAGTTACATAAGGCAGACACGTGACACCACAAGTGACACCAGAGCTTAGAGCGCAGCACCGCTTCTTTCTAGAAGGAAATGTAGTAGTGGCTTTAGGAACAACCATTTCCCACGAGATCTAAGGTCCTGCGGTCCTTGATAAATTTATGAAAGACTTAGGAATTTATTCTACAGAAAAAGTAAAGAAGGACCAGTGCGTTGTCTGAATCCTCTAGAGTCTATCTATACGATGCGCGATTTATGAGCACTACATTAGACCAAGTCGACGTCTCATAAAACAAAGAAAATATGGAATGGAAATAGCGAGAGAGAGCTGCAGGCTTGGTCGCAATAAAGGTACTGCACTTAGACGATTCTTTTCCTCGGTCGTTTCGGTTCGTCTTTTCAGTATATTTAACTAGCATACAGCCTTTCTCAAGTTCAAGTAGCTGGTAACACTACGCATATTTCAGTGTGGATACACTGTGATAGACTAACTTTACAGCCCTTGCGTACATTGTCTTTATACTAGTACTTATACCGGGTTTTTAAATTAAAACACTGCGAACATGTGTGTAAAAGCCTGCCTAGAACACTTACGCTGGCCTAACGCTGCGTCATATAATGAATACCCCGCAGACATAGACGTGATAAGCACTAAACTTTGTCGTAACTGAAAGAGAGCTGCTGTGGACCTTATGGTAAAGGTGGATACGGCAGTACCCATTCAAACACACCACTTACGATTATTAACTGCTGTCATTCTCTTGTCCTTAGTCGCTAATATGTCGTTCCCAGTGGCCGCGCGGTCTAAGGGGTGGGTCTGCGGTCGCTTGCCTGCTAAGAATGTGGGTTCGAATCCCAGGGGAGGGCATGGACGTATGTGGTGAGCGTTGCGTGTTTTCAGCTAGAGGCCTCTGCGACAAGCTGATCACTCAACCAGAGGAGTCCTACCGACTGTGGTGCGTCGTTGCGTGTGATCTAGAAACCTCGTTAATGAGGAGGCCCTGTTCCACTGGGGGCTGTCGCACCAAAAACAAAAAAACAAGTTGCTAGTATAGGAACCGACAGTATAGCTCGCTTTGCAACTTAGTACACAAAGAGACTTGATGCATTTGCAATTGAAGCTTGCACAGACGAAGTTAAAGTGCCTTCTCATGACGTCATGAAACTACTGTGAGAGCACGAACATAAAGTCACACACATTCTTATCTTTAGCAATCGATGGTTGTGATTGGTCACTTAGAATTTGCTTTATCTGTAAAGAAAAGGCTTCCAATTAGATGCGTACTTACGTGGCGCTCAGAAACATTCGTTTAGCAAGAGGTTAATTTTCTACAGCAAGACTTTATGTGAGGTAAGAACTAAGCGTAAAATATTCTTTAGATGATTTCGAGGTTAAAAACTTTAAAGTTCGATTGAACAAAGAGTAACGCTATAAAGGTTAAAGGTAAAGGACACCCTTGTACAGGCACTGAGGCTCTGTACAGGCCGTACGGCCCATAGGGTGAGTAGAGGTATAGCTCTGCTCTTTCTTGACCACGGCACTAGAAGGGGGTGAGGGGTCAGCGCCACACCCCGCCCTGTCTTTACCCCCGGGAAAGACCAGGTACCCATTTTACAGGAGGCTGGGTGGGCCTCAGGGCCCCTCTGGACTGGGTTATAAGGGTTAGGTTTATGTAAATGAGACAGACTTAAAAAACATTTTCAATGCGTAGGAAGGAGTATTTGATATACCGTACAGTAGGCCAAGAAAGCGAAGGAGACGTAGCGAAGGCAATGATTACGTAATTACTTATCGGAAATCGCAAAAGTAAATCCAGAACATTGTTCAGTAACTGAAAAGCAGGAGTTAAGGCTATAATTCATAACGCGGAGTTTGCTGTTAATCTGTGATTACATTAAATCTCGTAAGCACACAAAACGAAAAACATACTTGAAATCAATTGATGACTGAATTACTGATACAGAAAGTCTGTACTCAATATTTTGTGTTTTATTGCCTCAACAATGAAGCCAGAATAGAACTTCAGGTCTGCTCACAAAAGGGATAAGAACCTCTCTATGGGTTCTCTCCGTTTCGTGTCATAGGAATGTGTTTGAACTTCCTCAGAGCGGAAATTACACCTCACGTTTACGCGTACGCCATGTTGCTACTACTAACTGCGGTAAGCGAAAGCTGTGGAGACGATGTGATATCCATTGGAATAACATGCAACCAATCTTCGTGAGAATTAGGCATTTGATTCAAAAGACACATAAGCCACCGTGATGATCTCATGAATTTGTTTTCTGTCTCTTCCGGAAACGTTGGCTACACGTTAACAAATATCAATATGGCTGTCACTTTGGTGTAGTAACGTGACACTACCGAATTCGAAGATTTTAACGAGATCCATATTTCTTATTACTTGGACCTATCAGCGTTTGTGCAACAAGATTTATGTGTGAAAATAATGTTAGATTTGTGCTGCATCTTAAATAAATATTTGTTAATTTTAGAATCAATAAAAATCAAAATTACAATTCAAGATCACATTAGTTACAAAGTCTAAACATATGAAATATAATCGAAACTGATACAGTTCAGTTGTGCGATAATTGAAACAAATACGTGCCAACCAATATAAGCATGTTTGAACTTCAACCGTCGGAATCTTTAAGCATAATAACGTAAACATCATTAAGGTTTTCAGTTTAGAACTTCTGCTGTGTACTCAAGTATCTACTCAGCTAATCAGACAATTTGACGTAACTCAAGGGTTCATTTTCATGTTCTATAGACCCAAACACTAGCATATATGCTGTGTCAGGTGCAACCATTCCATACCCTCGCAACCTGTTCCTTCAACATATTATATATAACTCCGGGTAAATGACCAACTTGATGCACGATTACGTTATATAACACGTTTATTATTATAATCCTCTACATGTTTCGAGCAACTGTGTGCTCATCATCAGGAGGTCAAATTGTATTAATACAATGAATACATTTACAGAGAATACTATACCAGATGTTGTATTAATGCAATTTGACCTCCTGATGATGAGCACAGAGTTACTCGAAACATGTAGATGATTATAATAATAAACATATTATATAACGTAATTGTGCATCAAGTTGATCATTTATTCGGAGTTGTACTAGGATGTACCGTCAACAAAACATAAAATTCATACTAAATATTCTCGTAATATTAGTCTCCCCCATTAACTTTCAAGTTGTCTCTTAATTTCAGCTATTTCTACCAAACTTATGTACGCATTTTTATCCGAGCAATTCTTGTTACATGCCCTGCCAATCTCACTCTCCTTGGTTTGTTTACCTCTTTGATATTTATTGAAGAGTATAAATTATGACGGTATTAAATTTGAATTTCCTCCGGTCTCCTACAACCTTCCTATTTGGTACAAGTATTATCTTTTGTACCATTTTCTCGAAAACAATTTGTAATTTGCCTTTAAATTCCCTAAGCCTCTTTATGTAAGTAATTATTTATATGGAAGTTATTATTTTCAATTCTTCTCAGAACTTGTGAGACAAATGCATCGTAAGCGGAACCGCTGTAATAGAAACAATAAATAGAATGTGGGATTTTGCTTCTGTGCAGACGTTTGATGTTCGCTGTGACAGGTTTTATATATAGATGACGTGGAACAAAGAACATAATTGCTACAGCTGTAGACGCCGCTCACAGCAGTCGGTACTTCACGCTCTCGTGTTCCATACGTTCTGTTATGTAGCCATACACAATTCACAGCCAGCAGCAACTTTTTTCAAACGAAACTCCACATTAACATATGTATAAGCTCTTATGACAGATGTATCTGCTCACATGTATGAGCATTTTACTTTGTCAGCTGTGACACTATCAACAAGAACTGACAAATATACATTTGGGGCAGTAGTAGAGATGACTTTCGTTTACGCCTAATCGCTGTCTGATCTCCAGGCGTACGGAATGCGTGAGTGCATATCAGCTAGATGGCAGATCAATCACAGGATCTTCGACAAAGCCTTTGATGACTCGAACTGTAGGCTTAGTTGTTATAACACTAGTAATTACTTCGAAGATTTCCTGACCATTAAATGTAATATTATGCTTATAGATGGTAATCCTACAAAAAGGGACCAGGTTACGAAAAGAAATACCGACTCCCAATTTGTTTGCTTTACTTTAATGTAATTACAGATTATATTCCATATAATTTGGGGAAGAGCAGATATTTTTAACTGTACTGAAACTTTAAACATAAAAAACAAGAAAGAACTTACTATTTTGAAGCATCCAGACCAAATGCAGGAGACCTAAAAGAAAAAAAATACGATTTGGAAAAGCTTCTTGAGTAAGTGCAGTGTGATTCTTGGTTGTACAACATTACAGGACTTGGAACCGATTTCTAAAATTTCTTAATTTTTTAATAACGACGATTAATCAATCGAAAGGTTAGTTTTGTTGGAAAGATAATGTAATATAGATACGCTCGAATAAGGTAGAGTATTGCGACCGGTAATACTTGGTTGAACAGATGGAAGAGAGCGGCACCCTCTCACACTTGGCTAATGCCAAGATCGCCCCTCCAAAGTGATCTGGCTGGCTGCTTTATTGGATCTGATATAAAAGTCCCGCCGAATCTTTTCAGCCTCCTCCTCTCTAACCAAACTTTTCCCTTCGAAAGTCCCTAGATCTAGCTGTTATCTTATGTTCCCCTAAGGACAGTGGTTTCAGATATAGTAAAAGGGCTTGAAAGACGATGACGTCACACATCACTTCATGCATGTAATATTCACACACATCTACATTGCAGAGGTTTCCTATGTTTTTACAAAGGCTCAATAAACGTTACGTAATGTGAAGAACACGTACAGCAATGGATGAAACTCTCACGTGCGTGGCTAATGGAATATGTGATTATTGGCAAAGTAGATGCAAATAGGGTTTTACACGTCGTTTATAAGCCCACTCTTCATGCTTTCACTTAAAAAAATACATCAAAACTGTCAAGTGAGTTTAGGCCTAAATGTAACTTCTGTCGGTATAGTGCGGTCTTCAATTTACATCAGACCGAGTTCAGACTGAATGTATTTTAGCAAAAAAGGTGTAATCTTAATAAAGGTTGGTTGTACATACAAATATACTTGCTTATTAACCCATTATGTCGATTCACCGAGAAAACTGTTACTTGTGTTCGGTTCGAACCGGAGCCGAGACGCCTAAAATTGTGAAATGTCGCATTTTTCTTCTGTACCTGAATTCATATTCTGAGAAACAACAACGCACTAGCCACAGGCCCTTCATTGACATAAGTCGCAGCTGATTATTCCTAGCCATACAACTGTGAGGCATTACACAGTCTGACCTACTGACAGTGCTGTTACAATAAGAGTAGACACATATACGAAAACAGGTCCAATACAAATTTGTACATATGATTTACAATGTTGCGAAATAAATTCCTCAGTATTATGAGAAGACGCCCGTATAAATAAACCATGTGGTGTCCTGTAAATATGATATTTTGACGTAAATCTTATTCAGCCGTCAAAGGATTTCAATAGGTTGAGATTTTTCCAAGGGCGTTGATGAGGAAACAACATGGCAACATGGGTATGAGTTTGATCATTCTTGAAGTATTCCTGTTTCATGGTTGTGTGATCCTTGCCTCAAATTTCAGGTCAGTTACCTTCTACCTGGACTGAGGATTTTATGGTTTTCCTCACCCTTTTCAGACGAATTGCAGAATATTACCTTAAATTACGTCACGACTACAAATCCTTTCCAATTCGTACTTCATTGATAATTTTGCTATTCACTAGTACACAGTCTTAGTAAATTATATCGTCGTTAAACAAAAGGAAGTACTTGTGCGCTTTTAATTAAAGAAAGAATTTAACAACAGCAGTCGCCATTTGCCTCAAAGACTGACGAAAAACAACACAAATTAAGGAAAAATATTCACCTTTCATATCCAGTACCGCTGTCTGTGAAACATGACACAGTAACAGCGACGACTACCTAGCAACGCGAAGATGCTAGCCGACATTGATCTGTTGAGATAGATGCCCGGGAATCTGTAATTGCTAGCGATGTATTTGGTGTTCCCCATGGCTAAACTATAAATCGTATTTCAAACTTTGTTGACGAGACAAAGAAATGTTAGTCTGTCTCCCAGCCTTTCGAATTCATCAAACCTAGTTCCTGAATATGGGTGCCTGAAAATAATGTTTTTCAGTTTCACTTATGTGGAAACTTTAGAGTGGTCGTAACTTTGTCAAATATGAAACTACTAAATTTATGTCGTCGGACTATAATGAAATAGCCTCTCGTTCTAGGGTTTTGTCTATTAGAGATGTTTTCTGCATCGCCGTTGAATCACACATAACTGCATACATAAAGGATAATACCAATGCACGATCTTAGGAATTTCCAGCCCCCACATATTTACGTCTACATCGGTATTCGTTCCTGAGTCCTAGTGTTTGTTATAGCGCCCTAAGGCAGTAAACTCACCGGAGGCATCCGAATTATCAATTACGTTTTTCTACTGCAGGTAGGCTTATTTCTTCCTATCAGTATTTTATTACCATCCAGGATCGCATTATCCATATTATCTGCAGTCAAAGTCACAAAATGTTTGTGGTTTTGGTATCAGATATGGATGTATTTAATAAATAGCAAAATTTAATAAAAGAAGAAATTAGACTAAGAATACAAGCGGGAAATAGAAATATGTTTGCAAACAAAAACTTCTGAAAACAAAGATCTTAATGCTGCCAGTAAATTGCAGGTATATAAATCTATCATACGACCTATTGCAACATACGGTTGTGAAAGGTGGGCTATGACAGTCACAGCACAAAATCGCCTACTGATATTTGAGAGAAGGGTACTTAGAAAAATATACGGACCAACACAAGATAATGACGGAACATGCAGAATAAAAACAAATGAAGAATTAGAAATTCTAATTAAGAAAGAAATTGTTGTAAGATTTATAAAATCACAAAGATTACGCTGGGCAGCACATGTAATCAGAATGGACACAATATGAACTTTCAAAACTAACTGAATGGGAACCATTTTCATCAAGACCAGTAGGAAGACCAAGACTGAGATGGCTCGAATAGGTAGAAGATGATTTAAAGAAGATGAAAATGAGAAACTTGAGAGAGAAGTGTAAAGATAGAAGATTGTGGAACGAAATCGTGAAGCAGGCCAAAACCCACCAAGGGTTGTAGCGCCAATTGAAGAAGAAGAAGAAGAAGAAGAAGAAGAAGATATGGATGTATTTAGGACTGACGACTTCCTATTTTATCCATTTAGTAACTCCACAATTTCCCTTTTACATTTATTTTTATATAGATTGTTTAACGACTGTTACAGTAAGTCAGATTACACAGTACAGAAAACAGGGTAATAATCAGAAATGGATCGTAAAAATGCAGAATAAATTAGTCTTTCTTGTACTACTAGAAAGACATTCCTCCGACATTTGCCTGAAGGTCACACAGTCAGGATATACGGTTTGCAGATCAAATTTGATGACGCGACCTTCGATATTCGAAGAAGTGCTAACAACTAGACCGCGACGTGTGGTTCTTCTAATAATTATTCCGTTCACCGCAGCTGCGCTAGACAGGGCTCATTTTCGAACCATCGAACTCGATCGTGATATTGAAAAGCTTTTTCTCGAACAGTCCTAGATGGAATGGAAAATAATATAGTTAATGGAATATCACAATGAAGGGAAATGAAAGGGTGTTTTGATGAGGATCACGAATCATAATCGGAGCTTGAAGCAACAGCATGCATTCAAATGTACTGAGCTGATAGGATATTCAAGGATCGTCCTTCAAAGGCCAGAAACTACCTTCTAAAATTTCGTTTTGCTACCATTTTAACTTCAGTTTGAACCCCAAAAAAAATTGACACAGTATTTCTAATTCCAGAAATATTTTAACTGACATGTCCTGCACATATCGTCATGTGCGATTTATAATTAAAAAGACTGACTTTCATCTAATTTGCATGTTAATATTACGCTCCTATCTCACAGGTAACAGTCTGTCTCAATTATAGTAACAAACCAGTTAAAGACGCATAGAAAAATAATCGGTATTTATTGTGACAGTGAGAGTAAACAGACATTCCGCAGGGCCAGGTGCACTTACTTAAAGTTACAACAGGTGTTACATATAATTGCCAATGGGTTTTAGACCATTTCGTTTCGAAGAACTTCGTTTTTTCACTTTAACGTACGTATTCATTTACTCACTGCACAAATATATTCAGCGTTCCATGTAGTTAGCTTTCGTACTGTTGGGCGCGATCTTCCTAATGTACAGGGTTATCAAAAAAGATGGAAGGGATTTGAAACCGCTATAACTTAAAAAGTACGTGTTTCCACAGATTGAAACCTTCGAACAAGAAATTGTAAGTAGGGTTTTTTTTATGCTAGACGCAGCTCCTCCCCATTTCAGTTGCTTTGTGACTGACGTTTTAAATGAGAGATTCCCTGATGCCTGAATTGGAAGGGGTGGACCAATACCCTGGCCACCTCGAAGCCCAGATCTCTCTCCACTTGA
>Ga0131853_10018671_pt1 | contig 12617 bp, 10 predicted proteins | sample TergutLab28metaG_FD_92764 | JGI IMG/M metagenome (GOLD analysis project Ga0131853, IMG submission 92764) | Labiotermes labralis P1 segment gut microbial communities from Petit-Saut dam, French Guiana - Lab288 P1 (version 2) (version 2) | ecosystem: Host-associated > Arthropoda: Insects >...
ATTTACTAACAAAGTTTGTAATAGAGCGCTGAGTAGCTGCCGCCTTAAACCTATCAGTGTGCCCTACCATCCAGTTCACCATAAGGCCGCCGTAAGAGCCGCCTGTTACACCTACATTATCTTTGTCTATTTGCGGGCATTTTTCTAAAACCACATCGGTAAAGTCCATAAAATCATTATAATCCCAGTTTACATAGCGCTCAGCTACAATATTGGCAAATTCGGAGCCTTTACCGTCAGAGCCTCTTGGGTTTGTGTAGAATACAAAATAACCGCCGCTTGCCCAAAGCTGCATTTCATGATAAATAATATCGCCGTAGGTTGCTTTCGGCCCACCGTGTATGTCCAATATAGCCGGGTATTTTTTGCTTTCATCATAAGCAACCGGCTTGATTATAAAGCCGTCAAGCTCTACCCCGTCTCTGTTTTTGAATATAAAATGCTCAGGATAGCTTATTTCATGAGCGCTAAGCCACTCACCGTTAAAGTCGGTAATTTTCTTTTCGGCACCGCTGGCTAGGTCAAGGGCATAAAGTTCTTGCAAGCCTTTGTCTCTGGTTGCCACTAAAAGGCATTTGTTAGCAACAATGTCGAAACAGTCGATTCCTCCGCTAACATCGGCAGAAACCCTTTCTTCTTTGCCATCTGCGCATTTAAACAGGTGGCTTGAATAATCTCTCGTAGATATGTAGTAGAATTTGCCATCATCTACTTTAAAAGCATCACCGCCGCCAAACTTGCAGTCGGAGCCTACAGAATTACCTATGGAGAAATCACCCTCAACAAAAAGCTCAGGTTTTCCGCCTGATTGCGCCACTGTGTATAATTTAGAGTTGGCGTAGGAGTTAATGCTCTCAAAAGCCCTTGCTGATATCAAAAGCTTTTCATCAACAAATCTGACAAAACCGATAGCATAGTCTTTGTCAAGCTCTACCTTAGCAAGTTTTTCAGTTTTCAAATCATAGGTGAAAAGCTGAGATTTTTGAACCATAATAGAGTCAAACTCTACACCGGTAAAAGCAACTGTAGAGCCTTCAACCGACCAGTCAATAATGTTCATAAGCGGGGCGCTGATGGCTTTAAAAGATTTTTCAGCACAGTCAAACACATAAAGCCTGCTGCGCTTTTTATTGGTAACACCGGCCCCGTTTTGCCAGAATGGTATCTCATCAAAAATTTTATAGGCTGAGTTTGCTTCTGAAAGTTCTTTGAGATACTTTTCTTTCTGAGCCTCGTCCATCTCAGATAAATCTTTCATGTTATTGTCAAAACCCACTTGAACAACAAACTTATTCTCGCAAACAGGCTTTATTTTAGATGCTTTTGCAGGCACTTCAAAAATATTATACGCCTCGCCGCCTTTTATGCTGATAGTGTAATAAAAAGTAACAGGCAGACCTTTTTTCTGCTTTTCTTTCTCCTTCTCATCACGGGCCGCAGGGAATATCAAACGCTCATTATCCAGCCACTCAATATTCTTATCCTCTCCCGAAGATGTGAGCCTGAGAAGCTCTTCAGACTCAAAATTATAAACCCAAATATAATTTCGATACTTGTTTTCCTTAATACAGCCGTTGGTTGCAATAAACGCAGCATTTTTGCCATCCGGAGATATCTTCACCTCCGATAAAAATTTTACACCATCCATACCAAATATCGCTTCTTTAGTTACCTTTTGCATATACCTATCTTCCTCCTTTTTATATTTTGGAGTAGTTCGTACATGAGTAAAATAGTGATTATTAATCCTCACGTTTAACTTGCTGATTTTTACAAGTTAAACAAGTAATAAAAGCCCCATAATGGCTTTTGAACTTTGGCCGCCAAAGGCGGCGTTAATCCGCAGGTCGGGGGTCTCACTACCCATTTAAGCTTTGCTTAAGTGGGTTCCCTTTCACCAACCCCAAAAGCGAGAATCCAAGATTCGCAAGCCGCACCACACATTCTACACGTTTTTAGCATCGCAGACTTTAATCCGCAGACACGGCTTCGCCGGATCGAGGAGAATCGGCTGACCGTGGGCTGAAAGCTCACAAGCCGATTCATACAAGTCAGTGGGAACTTCTGCGACAGGCTTCAACGGCGCAGAGGTCGAGCGATTTTTTCTCCGAAGGAGAAAAAAGACAACATGCAATAAATTTGAAAAAGTCTTGAAGCCGCATAGCATCTGAGACTTTTTCAACTATAGTCGTTTAAGACCAAAACAGTCTTAAACGACGCCCTTCATTCGCACTTTTGCTAAAGCAAAAATGCTCATGTACGGGGCGTTCATTAAGTTTAACCTGTCCAAATCGAGCAAGCTCGATTGGACCGTTTTAAACTTAATTCACTATAACAAGCAAGCCTATAAGCCGGGTTCTGTCGTGGACAGCCATCTATCTTGGCATGGCGTTACCGGCCATGCTCTTGCAACCTACCTAAAACGGGACGGGCAGCCCCAAGCGTTTTGTTTGGTCTTGCTCCCGGCGGGGTTTACAGAGCCTTCCGGGTCGCCCCGGAAGCGGTGAGCTCTTACCTCACCTTTCCATCCTTACCGGTCAGCAAACCTGTCAAGGCTTTACATTTTCTATGAAAATGTAAAGCTATTTGGTGGGGGCTTGAACCCCCCCAAAATAGTCAGTTCGCCCACCGCTTAAAAATTTGCAAGCAAATTTTTTGAAGCGGGGGTCTTCTGCCCTTGAGATAAATGAACATGCTTAAAGCTCATTCATAGTGAAGTCTTTTTTCGCTGAAAGCAAAAAAAGACTTCACTAACTAACCGGCGGTTTATTTCTGTTGCACTTTCCTTGGAGTCGCCTCCACCGGGTATTACCCGGCGCCTTTGCCCTATGGAGCCCGGACTTTCCTCACTGTGCCGATGCACCGCGCGGCCGCCCAGCTTACTTGTTGGTTTAAGTATACAACCACTCTTTGTTAACGTCAAGTTGCCTTATCTTTTATTTATGCTGCCCGGCTTTTTCCATAGCGAAATCCCAGCCAAAATGCAAATATTAGACAAAAAAGCGATGAAAAAACCAGCAAAAGCATAAAATTCGGCACTAGCCAAGAAAGCATTATAAAAACTAATCTAACCAAATGAAGAGAGAAAAATGGAAGAAAGAAAAACTGAGAGAGAAGGCCCATGAAATTATTCCAAAAATAAGCAAGTACTAACATCTGAACCAAAACAAGCGCCGCCGCAAAAATACCAGCCGCGTTAAGCAAAAGTAACGGCTCTTTGTTAGATTTAAAAGCCTTCGCTGAAAGCACCCCGGCAAAAAACCAAATAATTATTACCGCATATCCACTCAGCATAATAAAGCCGCTGCCTAAAGCCCCTGGAGGGTTGTATCTGTACACAGTCATCATCAGATATTCATGCAAATACCCTAAAAGTAATGGCAAGAATCCAATAATAACCAAAGCTATGCGCCAAAAAAATATCATAGTTCCAACTCTTATTTCACTCATTGTAAGGCCCTCTTTCTTTTGCCGGTTTTTACACCATGCTCAGCGCCTTTCTCCGTCATTGCGAGGAGTAGCCCTCGCTACGACGAAGCAATCTACAAACCGTAAGCTAGGCTATTAATCCGCCTTTACAGCATGTTATAGATTGCTTCCCGCCGCGCGTCGCTTGCGGCCGCAATGACATATCGCCGCGCACCCTAAAGTTTTTTACCATACCTCACCAATGCAAAACCCAATCTTTCATGAACTTGAGTCTTGCCATCGGCTATGTAGCCCATATTTTCATAAAACCTTCTGCTTTTCATATTCTCTTTCGGCGTCCACAAACAGTTTTCTTTGTAACCTTGCTCCAGTGCTGTTTTCTCGCAAAACGCTACCATCTGTCTTCCAATCCCCTGGCCTTTCAGCAGCGGTTCAACATAGATACCGGCAAGCTCAAAGGAGGTAGGCTTATCCTCATCCCTACAAGGGCAGATACTTATAAAGGCTTTTATCAGCCCGTCGTCAAAAATGTGAACCTCTTCAGACTTATTTTTAAAAGCCTCACTAAAACGCTCAGAACTTCTCTGTACTGACATTTTCCCGAGCAAAACTTCGTCAGACACAATGCCTCTAAAAGCACTGCGCCAGCCAAAAACATGTATTTCCGCCACACGGCATATATCAGCTTCTTCCATTCTTCTAATCATTTTTGCACCTCTGTAAAGTAAGCACAGCTACCTCCGGCCGGTTAAAAAGCCTCAGCGGTATCCGCGAAGCTCCTATGCCTTTTGACACATACAAATAACAGCCTTTAACCTCATAAAAGCCGGCCCCGTACTTGGGGAAAAAGCCTTGCCCCGGAGCAATTATGGTCTTAACAAAAGGAAGCCGTATCTGCCCGCCGTGGGTATGGCCGCTTAGAACCAATATGTCTTTAAAATGCGCAAGAGCGTCAATTATCTGAGGCTGATGGCTTAAAAGCAAGCGAAAACCGCATTTTACCTCATTTTCCATAAGACGTTTAAAAGACTTAAAATTATGCCGCCGCTGATAATAATAATCTCTGATACCAAGAACCTCTATAGGCCCGCCATTTATTTCAAGCTTTATTTTTCTGTCGTCTGCAACCATTATTCCGCAACATTCCATAAATCTTTTCATCTCTGCAAAGTGTGCTTTCTCGTGGTTGCCGTCAACAAAAAATACAGGTACGCGTTTTGATAAAGCGCTCAAAGGCTTACGAAGAGGCAGCACCTGATCAAAGCATTCCTTTGTCATATCTCCGGCTATAACGGCAATATCGAATTTTTCTTTAAAAACAGTTTTCCATATATTTACATCTATGTCAGTAATTGACTTATTGTGGATATCAGCCAGAAGCAGTATTTTTAAACCTTCCAAATGTTTTGGAAGGTTTTTAATAGGCAAGTCAGTATTTTCAAGTTTAGGGTGTTTTAAGCTGAGAGTAATATTAGCCAGAAGGGCACTAATCATCCCTCCGGCTAATATCACGACTTTTGAAGCCATTATCAAAAGAAGTAGCTCCCTCCAATAAATTCTCTAAGAATTGAGTTTTTAGGCACTTCTTCCGGAGAGATACTTAAAAAACTGTCCATAAATTTAAGTAATCTCCTTGCTTCAGTATATTCGGGCTGATCTTTAGTTACACCAAATAACAGCGGTTCTACAAAGGTTTTGAGAACGCAGAGTTCATATACCAAAGCTGAGTTAAACATAGCGTCAGCATTTTCTTGATGAGGGAAAATGTGTTTAGCCTCACCCCGGGCCACTGACGGCCACATGGAAAGAGTAGTCGCCGGCGATACAGCGCGCATACGCACATCGCGCACAAGCCTTCTTATAAGCCTGGTGTCAGAGGTTGGTATTCTGTTATGATCGTCAATGTTAAGCTGGGTAAGGGCCGATATGAATACTTTAAACTTCATTTCATCAGCTATACTGGCGCCTATAGCCTTGTTCAGCCCATGAATACCCTCGACTATTAGCACATCATCCGCTCCCATTGTAAGGGCAGATTTTCTGTATTCACGCTTACCGGCAACAAAGTTAAAGCGAGGGAGATTAACAGGCTCACCGCTCATTAAAAGCGCAACATCGCTGTTAAACTGCTCCACATCCAGCGCTTCAAGCGCCTCAAAATCAGGCTGGCCAAATTCATCAAGAGGGATAAAATGCCGTTCTAAATAATAATCATCTAAAGATATAATATGCGGGTGAAGCCCGCCGGCCGCCAGCTGTATGCTGAGACGGTTGGCAAAAGTTGTTTTACCTGATGATGAAGGCCCTGCAATAAGTACAATTTTCTTAGCAAGTTCACTTACTGTATCAGCTATGTTAGATATTTTCTTCTCATGCAGCGCCTCGTTTACCCTTATTATATGAGAAGGTGAGCCGGTACACATAACATCATTAAGGGCAGACACTGTATCAACGCTCATGATTTTAGCCCATTTAGAAGATTCTCTGAATATGTTAAACAGTTTGTCATGAGATTTCGTTTCACTTAAACGGTTAGGGTCTTTAGAGTCGGGAAACTGCAGTAAAAACCCATCTCTCTCCTTAAGCAACTTAAATACCTTCAGATAGCCGGTAGAGGGCACAATTTTACCATAGAAGTAATTATAAAACCAACCCATACGATAGAAATTCACATTTGCTGTCCTTCTGTACTTTAAAAAGGCAGCTTTGTCAGGCAGGCCCATTGCTATGGCTATTTCTTCCCCTTCTTCGGTGGGTATAGACTTACGCTCAATAACTATATCTTTCGCCACTAGTTCTCTCATTCTTTGTTCTATGGAAGCAACAACTTCTTCCGTAAGTATCAAGCCCTCTTTTTCAATTATACAGTAATAATTTTTGTTTATAGAGTGTTCAACAATGACCCTTGTATCTGTGCCCAAAATTTCTTTTGCAGCGCATACCATAAGAAAAGAAGTGGTTCTTTGATAGGTTCTGTAACCGTTAGGATCTGTAATATCCAAAAATTCAATATGACAATCTGACACAATTTTTTTACCAAGCTCCTCAAGCTGATTATCTACCTTTGCCAGCAAAATAGGATATTTACATACATGTGAATACCTCTTTGCAAGATCCACAAGCCGTGTACCTTTTTCAATCTTTGTTTCGTAAGCACCTACGGTAACATTAATATATTCCGACATGTTATTGCCTCCTCTCCGTAAATCCTCTGATAAAGTTGTTTTGTTCTAAAATCTCTTCGTATCTCTCAGGTGTCAGCGGGTTCTCGTTAATTATCTTTTCATTTTTTGCAAACAACTCTTCCAAATATTCGTAAAAATCATTATTTGGATTTTCAAGCATCTCTTTGCCAAATTCATATTGAAACTGCGAATACCGCGCGGACTCACCGGGCCGTACAATAATTAAAGGGTAAAATTTAGCGCCGTCTTTTATCATGTCTTCTTTAAAAATTTCAAAGCCTAATCTATGTAAGCTTTTTCGCAGAGCCGAAAAATCCGACTGAGGCGAGAGTATCAGCTCATTAAAGCACTTGGCCTTTTCAAGCCCTTTTTCAATAATTTTAATAATCAGCATACCCCCCATGCCGGATATAACAGCAATGTCACACTCGCCTATGTCCAGCGGCGAAAAACCATCACCCAGCCTAAGCTCTATTTTATCCTCAAGCCCTTCGGCGTCTATATTAGCATGGGCGCTTTCCAGCGGCCCTTTATTTACATCTACACCAACAGCGCGATCAACCTTGCCTGATTTAATGGCAAAAATTGGTAAAAAACAATGATCTGTGCCTATATCGGCTAATTTTCTGCCTTTTAAGTGCTTAGTTATAGAATAAATTCTTTTTGATACCTGCATAGATTCACCAAAATTCGCCTTTAACTTATGATATAGTGAATCAACTTCAAAATGCGCGCGCTTGCGTGCAACATTTTAAAGCTGAACGATGATAAAATTTTACTCAAGATAGTCTTTGAGTTTTTTAGAGCGGCTTGGGTGACGCAGTTTTCTAAGGGCCTTGGCCTCAATTTGCCTTATACGCTCACGGGTTACATTAAACTCCTTGCCAACCTCTTCCAAAGTACGGGCACGGCCGTCATCAAGACCGAAGCGAAGGCGCAGAACTTTTTCTTCTCTCTCGGTTAAAGTGTCCAAAACATCCATAAGCTGCTCTTTAAGCAAAGTAAAAGCAGCGGCATCAGAGGGAGCGGGAATATCGTCATCCGGTATAAAATCACCTAAATGGCTATCTTCTTCCTCCCCTATGGGCGTTTCTAAAGAAACAGGCTCTTGAGCTATTTTCATAATTTCGCGTACTTTTGTAACGGGCATTTGCATTTCTTTTGCAAGCTCGTCCGGCGTAGGGTCACGGCCTAATTCCTGCAAAAGCTGGCGCGACACCCTTATAAGTTTGTTTATAGTCTCAACCATATGAACAGGTATTCTGATAGTTCTAGCTTGGTCGGCAATGGCCCGTGTTATGGCCTGCCTTATCCACCAAGTAGCATAAGTAGAAAATTTGAACCCCTTTTGATAATCAAACTTTTCAACAGCTTTCATAAGCCCCAGATTACCTTCCTGAATCAAGTCCAGAAAAAGCATACCGCGGCCCACGTATCTTTTAGCTATACTTACGACAAGACGGAGATTTGATTCAGATAATCTGCGCTTTGCTTCCTCATCACCGAGGGCCATGCGCTTAGCCAGATCAATCTCCTCCTCAGAACTTAGAAGAGGCACCTTGCCTATTTCTTTAAGATACATTCTAACATGGTCATCTATATTGATAGAACCCTCAACCGCGCTAAGGTCAATATCTTTTTCTGCCTCTTCCCGGGTTTCAGAGTTATCGGTTATTTCTATACCCTGACTTTCCAAAGACTCATACACCTTCTCTATTTGGTCGGCATCAATAACATCATCCAAATGTTCTTCAACTTCCTTAGTGGCAAGCACATTTTTTTTGCTCTTACCCAAATTAACAAGCTCCGCCGTCTTTGCGGCCAAAACCTTTTCATCAACAGATTTCAAATCCAATCTTCCTTTCGATAGCGCAAAAGGCCGCTTAAAATCATTGCCCATTACCTCAAGCACCTCTAACCCTATAATTAACTAAGTTACAAGCTAATATACAGCTTTTCCAGCTTATTTTTAGCTTCTATTAGCTTTAAGGCTTCATTATCATCATTTACTTGTAATAATTGTTCTTCTATGTTAGCTTTTTTTACTGCCTTAATATGGTCATTTAGTGCTTTTAGTTTGCCTTTCACATCATCAGGTGTTAAAGTGGTTATGAAGATATCCGAAACAAGCCGCTGTTCATCGGCATCTTCAAAATGGCTTACAAGCTCTGCCGGATAAATGCTGCCTCCTTTGTCATATACGTCATAAATAAGTTGCAAGAGTTTTACAAAGAGAGGCTCTGTAAGCTCGCCGGGATGAAATAGCGGTTTTATAAGCTCAGCCAGTTCTCTATCTGAGGCCGCATGGAGTATTATGCTTTTCTTAGCCTCATTTAAACCTTTTTGCCCTCGCTTGTCCCCATTTCTGCGCTCAAAAGCTCTTTGTGACCCCGGCATAACTTCCAAACTCCCAGATTGCTTAGATATCTCCGCGCTTATAGCCTCTGCGCTTATGCCTGTTATTTTTGCCGTCTCAGCTATATACACATCCTTTTCTATTTCACTTTGTAATTTTGAAAGAAGCTTTGCCACCTCAACTGTAAAATCAAGTTTACCTACATCTGTATCAATGTCATAATCTTTTTTAATTTGCTTTATATTAAATGCCACATGGCTTATTGCATTATCAAGCTGATGAGAAAATTTTTCAGCGCCGAATTTTTTTACAAAATCATCAGGGTCTTTAGCTTTAGATGATTCCAAATCCAACACTTTAACCCTTATACCGTTTTCCACCAGCAAAGGTATGGTCTTTTGAGCCGCTTTAATACCGGCACCGTCACCGTCAAAGGCCAGAATTACACTGCTTGCATATTTTTTAAGCAATTTTACATGATTTTGGTTAAATGCCGTACCGAGAGAAGCTACCGCGTTTTTAAAGCCACCTTGATACAGGCCGATTACATCCATATATCCTTCAACAAGTATTAGCTCTTTTGTATTCAAGCTCCTTGCAAAGTTCAGCGAATACAGGTTCCGGCTTTTTTCGAAAATAGCGGTCTCAGGTGAGTTTAAATATTTAGGCTCACCCTCGCCTATTATTCTGCCGCCAAAGGCTATTACATTACCCATAATATCCAGTATAGGAAACATCAGTCTGTTTCTGAATCTGTCGTAAACCCTGCCTGTACCGCCTTTGTTTATCAGGCCGCTTTTTATCAGCAGCTCGTCGCTATAGCCCTTAGATTGTAAAAACTTATATAATCCGTCCCAGCTGTCCGCAGCAAAACCCAATCCATATTTAACTCTTACTTTTAAATCTACACCCCGCTTATCTAAGTATTTGCGCGCCTGTTCCCCTTCTTGTGATACCAGAGTGTCGTAAAAAAATCTTGCGCTTAGCTTATGTATCTCCACCAAGATTTTCTTTGTTTTAGCGTCTTTAGCGGCTGTTTCCGAATACCGCGCCTCCGGAAGTTCAATACGCGCCCGCTCTGCTAAAGCTTTAATAGCTGTAGGAAAATCATAGTTTTCTTTCTGCATTACAAAGCTTATAACATTGCCCGAGGCGCCACAGCCAAAACAGTAGTAAAGCTGTTTCAAACTGTTAACCGAAAAAGACGGCGTGCTCTCAGAATGAAAGGGGCAAAGACCAAACATAGAGCCGCCTTTTGGTTTAAGGTTCACATAATCGCCAATGAGAGCTACTATGTCATTTTCCATCCTTACTCTTTCAATTACATCATCAGGGTAATACAATCTACCACACCTCAAGGTTGTGCCGTCACATGATTTTGCGAAAGTACTTTCGGTTGGTTTTCCGCCATTTTTCGTCGAGGACTCCTAGCAGTCAATCTTCGAGAATGCGTCGTCGTCCTCTCCTCAAGTGACGAAAAACCAAGCTCGAACTCCTTTTCGAAATCATGTGACGACGCAACCTAGTAAACCGCCCAGCTATCAGGCAGAAATAGTTTATTATACTGATTCATAGCAAATCTGTCAGTCATACAGGCTACATAATCAAGGGCGGCCCGCTCTATGGTGTCACCGTTTTTAATAATCTTATGATACTCTAAGGGCAACCTGTTAATGTCAGATCTGTAAAAATCATAAAGCTCTTCCAAAATTCTGGCTATTTTACGCCGTTCTTTCATTTGAAGCTGGCTCATATACACAGTTTCGTACATATATTGACGCAGATCATACATAGCCTTTTTCACATCAGTACTCATGATAATATCATCTTTATCTAAACTGTTTGCTATAACATCTTTCACCAAAAAATCTATACGGGCTATGCTGGAGTTACCAAGCAGCTGTGTAATTTCTTTAGGCAAGTCCTCTTCTCTCAATTGGCCGGCCCGTTCAGCATCATCAATATCATGGTTTATGTAGCCGATTTTATCGGATATTTGTACTATTTTGCCCTCAAGAGTAGCAGGAGAGCCGATACCGCGGTGATTCAGTATACCGTCAAGAACCTCAAATGTCAGATTCAGCCCATCACAATTATTTTCTAAAACCTCACAAATACGAACACTTTGTTCGTTATGCTGGAACCCCTGGGGCCAAAGCCTGTCCAACGCTTCCTCCCCTGTATGGCCAAAGGGTGTATGACCAAGATCGTGACCCATGGCTATAGCCTCTGTCAAGTCCTCGTTTAGTTTAAGGGCTCTTGCAATGGTTCGTGATATTTGAGCCACCTCTAAGGTATGGGTAAGCCTTGTCCTATAATGATCACCCTCTGGAGATATAAACACCTGAGTCTTATGCATAAGCCGCCTGAGGGCTTTTGAATGGATTATCTTATCTCTGTCCCTTTGATACTCGGTTCTTATATCACATTTTTCGCGGTTTTTTTTACGGCCTTTGCTAAGGACACTTTTAGCAGCGTATTCACTTAGATTTTTAAGCTCGTCCTCTTCCAGCATTTTACGGATACTCATGGGCAAACTACCCCTTTACATACTGAAATTCTATCTAATTTATATATACAACCAATTAAGATCAAACCCTTTAATTATCATAAATTTCGTCAACAAATTTTCTTCCCTTTAATATTACATCAAAATTAGCCAAGGAAATGTCAGAAGCCCGTTTTAAATAGGCCCTTGAGCGCTCATCTATTTTATATGAGAAAGCCTCAGATATCTCAGAGCTTAGTATGTACTCTATAGCATAAAGAGCCGTGTCATTAACCTTTACCGCTGTTGCATCATTTAATGAGCAAGTTTTACATATGGCACCGCTGATACAGTAATATACATCACCCTTGGCATCTAAACCACAGCCGCAGTATGCACAATTAAGTATAAGCGGCTCATAACCGCATATTTGTAAATACTTAAATAAAAAAGCTTGATATACGCAAAAGCTATCGCTTAAGCCCTTTAAAAGCGCAGTAAGAGCGCTAAGCAAAAGCTTTAAAACCGGTGGATTAGGCTCACCAACAAAAGTTGTTTTGTCAACCAGCTCTAAAAACAAATTAGCACAGCAGAGTTTTTCATAGTCTAAACCCAGCTCACCATAAGCGGTGATTTTATCTATCTGAGTGGAGGAATAAAAATCTCTGCCGCTATAAACCACAAAATCAGAATAGTCGAACAAAGCCGAACCTGAGAAAAAGCGGCTGCTTAATTTTCGCGCACCTTTAGAGTATACATAAGCCTTGCCTTCTTCCAATGTAAAAAGGGTTAAGACCTTATCGGCTTCACCCTTTTTCGTTTCGTTGATTACAAGGCCGCTTAACTTAATAACTCCCATTGTTTTACCTCTGCTGTTCTACCTTTGCTGTAAACATACTTCCTGATCATCAAGTCCATCTGATTTTTCAACGAGACATTTTTTATATGAAAGATAGCTTAAAATATTACCCGATATATAAAACTCATCCCAATAATTATTTTCATTCATGTTATGTACCCCCTAAAATTATTTGACATTATTTTTAGAAAGTACGGTTCATTTATACCGGTTAATTTTTGCCCGAGTATCCAAAATTTTTCAAAAGAAAATCAGAATCGCGCCAATCTTTTTTTACCTTAACCCATAATTGAAGATTTA
>Ga0131853_10018672_pt1 | contig 12617 bp, 8 predicted proteins | sample TergutLab28metaG_FD_92764 | JGI IMG/M metagenome (GOLD analysis project Ga0131853, IMG submission 92764) | Labiotermes labralis P1 segment gut microbial communities from Petit-Saut dam, French Guiana - Lab288 P1 (version 2) (version 2) | ecosystem: Host-associated > Arthropoda: Insects >...
AAATGCAGTTTGTTTCATAATTCTAACTTATTTGGTTCCTGTATTATTCACATTTTATATACAGGGTGTGCTAAAATTTAAAAAATAATTCCGGCGCCAAAAGGTTAATACAGAGAGGACAAAAACCACTGTGTAACAACAAAAGCATAGAGAGATATGGCTATAGCTAACAAACAGAGAAACAAGTCAAGTACAGACAACAAGCAATTGTAGCAAATGAATACAGACAGCAAATTTACACATATGAATAACATTAACATAACAATGTTAATTTTTTTTGTGAGACTTGGTGACAAAACATAGATTATTGGGACTATATATTAAGTATATTCGTCTTATGAAAGACATTTAGTGGCACATTATCAACTTGTAATAGATTTATATTGAAAATATTCTTCTCTGAAGTAAAAAGAATGTATATGTATGAATCATTTTAAGCAAATTTCAAATTTTCTGATATTATTGGATATATCTTTAATATATGGAGGAAGATTGTTGAAAATCTTAATGCCCATGTAATGTACTCCCCTTTGGTATATAGTAAAGTTAGTTATGGGCTGATAAAAATTATTAAATTGTCTTTTACTTTTAGTGTGATTCTCTGAATTCAAAATAAACAGATTTTTGTTTTTAACTACAAAAAGCATAAGTAAGAGGATACATTGAGATACAAAAGGTAGAATTTCCAACCTTCTAAACAGATTCCTACATGAAACCCTATTTTTACAACCCATCATAATTCTAACTATTCTTTTATGCATTCCAAATATTTTTGTAGCTTGGGGTAAGTTGCCCCAAAAAGGTAAACCTTAACTTATAATTGCATTAAAATAAGAATAGTAAATAGTTTTCAAAGTATTGAGAGACATAAATGGTTTAATACTCCTCATTATATAATATGCTGAACTCAGTTTTGGGATAATGTATTCAATATGACACCTCCAGTTTATTGAATCGTGTGTGTGTGTGTGTGTGTGTATGCGCCCAGAAACTAAATTTTAGGTAGAGTTGTAATAGACTGTCATTACAAACAATGTTTACATCAAGCGTGGGCTTGTTTTTGGTCTTAAATTGAATGTAATGAGTTTTGTCAAGTAAATTTGCTTTAAACCATTTATTTACACAGTTAAAAGCTGTGACCATATTAGTTTGAAAATCTTTGGAATTAGGACTTTTTACTACTATACTTGTATCATCAGTGAACAATATAGGTACAACTTTATCATTTACCGTTTTGGTCAGATCATTGACATATACAAGGAACAGCAGGGGACCTAAGACTGATCCCTGAAGAACACCGTCAGTAATTTTTTCCCATGCAGAAAAACTCGTTTGATTTAATCCTTCATCCAAGATTTGAACTCTCATATATCTGTTATTAAAGTGTGATTCAAACCATGATTTTGCTTTGCCATTAACACCATAAAATTATAGTTTTGACAGCAAAATACTATGATTTAAACAGTCAAAAGCCTTTTCAAGATAAAAAAATACACCTACTATAAATTTATTATTTAAGACATTCAGGGTTTCATTAATTAACTTATATGTAGTTTTATTTGTTGTAGAATCAGATCTAAACCCAAACTGTTCTTCTGCTAAAATACTATATTTATTCAAATGTTCCTGAAGTTGATTATATGTGACTTTTTCAAGTACTTTTGAAAGGAACTTAAAATAGATATAGGCCTGTAATTTGAGATTTTAGATTCATCGCCTTTCTTAAACAAAGGTTTAACTACTGCATATTTCAGACGGTCTGGAAAAATTCCTGAAGATAGGGATTTGTTACATGTATGGGCTAAAGGTGAGCTAATGAAGGGAGAACTTATTCTTATTAATTTGATAGATATTGCTTCATATCCAGGGGAATTTTTAGGTAAAAGAGATTTTATTATGTTTTCAATTTCTTTAGTTGATATGAATTTTAAAATAATATTTGGGAAAGGATTCTTGAAAGACTGCATTAAATAGTCTAGAGGTGTGGTGTTACCTAAGTTATGGGAACTAAGTTCATTTTGTTTAGTGTTAATACTTTTAGCTATAGTTAACAAGTAATTATTGAATGTGTTTGCTATCTCTTGGCGATCACTGATTGAGTTCCCATCGAGATTTAAGGTGTTAATCTTCTCAGTATTGCCAGTTTTATTGGTTTCTAAGTTTACTATATCCCAAATAGTTTTGTTCTTGTTTAAGGATTTTTTAATTTTGTCTGCATAATTTAGTTTTTTAGCTTCACACTTATATTCATGTATCTCCTTTGCAATGCATATTGTTACGTTCTGTTATAGAATCATGCCATTCGATATGCCATGGGACAGTAGTTCATCAACGTTGGCAACAGAGCTCCTTAATGAGAACCCAGAAGGTAACAACCAGAGTTTGTTATGAACTTGGACTGTTTTAAAAGTGCCTTATTAAATTGTTCCTTATGTGTGGTTTAAGTGGCTCTTTTTTAAGTTTATTGCTCTAGCTTCTTGCAGTCTTGTTGAATATTATGTTATCACGGGAAACAACAGTAAATGAATGCCATAATGTGTTGGAACTTAATTTTTAGCCACCTTGTTTTTGCAGTCAGCCATCTTGATTAGATGGTTTATACATTTCATCATGAAAACATCAAAAATTTACAAAACTATTTACAGGTAAACAACATTGTTAACAATGTGTATGTTCAAATGTTAATTCAAGTAAAATTCATGCACTATGTTGTTTAAAAATCCATTCTGTTTCAATTTCTATACAATGTGTTGATTTCTTAAGTATTGCCTTGTGTATAGCATACTGAACTGACTGAAGTTCTCACAGCCTTGTTGCTGAAGGTTCAAGCCTTCTGGGATGTGATGCCGTGTTGCTGGGCAGGTACTTGCCATTGTTTTCAAGGGTCATAAGGCTTTCATTTTCAGGGTCAAGCATTCCAAGAAGAACAGATGCCTGGGAAAAATAGTGTGTGTTATATACATACACTTGACTCAGGTAGTAGGTGGCCAGAAAGTGTGGTAAGCCAGTAGGGATGGTGGAGGGAAGGACCTCATTAGTGGATTTAAATTATACATTTAATGAATTTTGTTCTGAATTAACAATTGTAATATATGTGTTACAAGCAGTCTAGTATGCATATATGTAACTTTGTAAACTTTTGGTAACTTTGTGATGCCCCACAAATAAACCACAAATATTGGCATTACATAATTAACTCCTGAAGACAACAAATTTATTGATGATAATATGTCGGGTAAAAGAAATGTGGCTACTCTAATGCATTACCAAGTGCATGTATTGTTGTGTTTTATGGCAATATAATATATATATATGTATGTGTGTGTGTGTGTGTATATATATATATATATATTTTTTTTTTTTTTTTAAGAGCTGGCAGATGCTGATCTATTGAATCGCACAGATCTCATGATTACATCCAACCACTACCTTGCTTTGGAAAATGAAGTAATAGAAATTTACCTGCAGCGAATAAACCCAGACCTACTTGTAGGTAAGATACACAGTGTTGAAGTTTTGTGTTGCCTTTAGATGCAGGGGCATACTGAGGGGGGGGTTCAAACCCCCCCCCCCCCCCACCCACCCGAAATTCCAAAGGTCCTCCAAAATCTTGCCAAACTCAACCCAATTGTGAAAACTGTTAAAAAATTGCTGAATTTAGGATGCCAACACCCCAAGATGGTCAGAAAAAAGGCAGTAAAATTCTAAAACTACCTAGGTTCGCAATTGTTTTACATTAGCAATGACAAATAAACTGGTTATCATCATAAATAGTTTTAAAGTACCAAAAATTATGAAAATTTTACTATATGAAATGAAATTTCTTGTACCAAATTACAGCTGCCTCCAGAACCCCTGACTAGGGGGCTTCTGCCCCCAGGTCCCCGTTCTCTCTGTCCTCAACTGAATTTGTTGAACCCCCCCCACCGAACAAAACTCCTGGGTACGCCACTGTTTAGATGAAATGTAAGGGATTTGTTTTTCTCAAGTTATTGTGATATTTTGGATTTTAAAATAGGTCTATTGTCATAATTTCTGCAACAACTGACTCCATGCAATAGGGTACTTCTCTATGAACTAACAGTTCCGCAGCTATCAGGAAATTCCCTGCATTTTGGGGAATGTGAAAGTTCATTACTATGTTGACAAGAGCCCACCATTTGTCTCCATCCTGAGCCAGATGAATTCAATCCATTTAATCCCATCCCATTTCATTAAGATCCATTATAATATTATCCCATATGCAGTCATCCCTTCACTTTTGGTGGATTCATACTTGGCGATTTTGCAGTGTCACCCCAAGAAAAAAATACATCACTTACTCTTCTTGGGTAGGAGCATCAAAATTTTCCTCATAGGTCTTCAGAGCCATACCACTTGATGTTCAAGGCATTGAAGAAAAGAAAGAAGCAGCACCTTACACACTGTTTCTGCGAAGGAAATAAACACACTAAAATGATACTAAAATGTTGTTTTTTAGGGTGCAGGTGGGGGGCAATCAATTTGTGGATTTTTGCTTTTGTGGGGGTCTTGGAACCTAACTCTCATGAAAAGTGAGGGATAAGTGTATGCTTAGGTCTTCCAAGTGGTCTCTTTCCTTCAGGTTTCCCCACCAAAATTCTGTATGATTTTCTCTTCTCCCTGATGTGTGCCATACATCTTATCCTCGTTTTACTCGCCCAAATAATATTCTGTGAGGCGTACAAATCATGCAGCCCTCAGTATGCAGTCTTCTTCAGCATCCTGGTACTTGGGTCCAAAGGGCCCGTTTTAATCAAGGCCTAGGTGCATCGGGGCTGAGAGGCCCCAAACCCTAAAGCAAATCTATCCTGGTACTTACGGCTGTCTTTGGTCCAAATATGTTCCTCAGCACCCAACATGTGACACCCTTGCCTACATTCATATTTTACACCTATGCAAAATAAGAGGTAAAATTTTAGTTCCACATATTTTAATTTTTATGTTTTTTAGGCAGCATATTGGAAGACACTGTCTGCACCAAATAGTATGAAATATGGAATTTAATCTACTCTGAATTTGTTCATGAATACAATTTTGTTGTTCCAAAATATTTTAAGTTTGTTACATGTTCAATGGATTTATTAGGTGTTGTTATGTTGCAGTTTTATCCTGCATTCTGTTTGTGTTACATGAACATATACTTAAGTTTCCATCATTTAATCTGAGACCAGCCTCCTTAGTTGTGTCTAAAAAGCTTATGTGTTTCTCTCTATGGCATGCATGTTTTTGCCCAATAAAATCAACATCACTCAGGAAGAGAAGTTGATGTGTCACATTCATTTTCACCCTCTTCTAGTTTATGTGGATATTTGTAATGGCATATTCTAAAGTAACTGTGAAAGGTACTGACAGTAATGTTCCAGGCCATTCTAAATAGGACATTTATTTGCCTATGCAGATTTATGTTTTATTTCAACATGCTTTAATTAACCTAATTTCAAGAGTATATCCAATTCAATAAAAATATCATACAAAATCACTCTCTTAACTGAATCGCAGGCTTAATTGGCATCTATAAACTGCTGGTGTACTGCCCCATATTATTTCTTTTTTTTCTCAAGTATTTGATGCATGCAGAATATCTGATCAGTCCGTGTCTCTCTGCATTTACACTGCAGTTCTCATTTAAGTTGATTATTTTATGACTACTGTGTATATTAGGAATGTGTTATGAATGTAATTTTACCCCTGACCTTATGTGAATACTGAAGAAACCGTGCAGAAATTTAATGTATTTAAGGAGAATATTTGAAATAAGAGAACTGGAAATGGTAAAAATTATGTATGGGAAATATTCTTGGTTTATTTCCCACGGTATTGTTACTTAGTTACTTACTTAATTACATACTTACTTACTTTCTCCATGCAGCCAAGTCCTTCTTCAGAAGCTAACCAGTTCTCAGCTAGTAAAAAATTCCCCGCATTTTATGGAACCAGTCCATGCCCCCACATCCCACTTCCTGAAGATCCATCTTAATATTATCCACCCATCTATGCAGGGGTCTTCAAAGTGGCCTCTGTCCCTCAAGTTTCCCCACCAAATCCCTATATACATCTCTCTTCTCCCCCATACTTGCTACAGCCCTGCCCATCTCATTCTTTTAGATTTGATCACATGAATAATATTTGGTAAGTAGTACAGATTACTAAGCACCTCATTGTGTACTTCTCTTCACTCCCCTGTTTCCTTGTCCCTTTTAGGCTGAAATATTCTCCTCAGCACCCTATTCTGAAACACCCAAAGCCTACATTCCTCCCTCAGCATTAGCAACCAAGTTTCACACCCCTACAAAACAACAGGCAAAATTATAGTTCTGTGCACAGTATTGTTACTGGTCAGGAAATTAAAAACAACCACACCACAGCCAACCTTTACAATCACCAAGATGTATCACATTTTATATTATTGCCTTCTTTTGAAACTTATACTGGAATTTTTTTTTCCCCTCTGGCCAGCACCTTATCACGTTCTGCCTACACATTTGTCACATTAAGCTTTCATGAAGCCACCTGAGCTACATATAAAACTTGTTAGCTCATTGTAAGCATTTTGCTGTTGATGGCCATCACTGATTAAGACTTCAGTAAATGAAGCGTGAACTATGCATATTTGCACAGTACTCTTGTAGAAATTTAGAAACTGGTTGAATTATTTACACTTTATCTTATGTCCTAGACACAGTACATAAAATGAAGATTTCCATTCATGAGGCTTTATGTCTGCCCTGTCTTTTATCCTCAGAACCACTTACTGCATTTGGGTGAAATATGTTACAGAAGATACACTAACAGTTGCTACGCCTGTTCACTTTGAATGACGTTTATGTGTTGGGAATACTTTTCATATAAAAAGCATGTATTCATTTATTGTGTTTTTTAAGTATGTGAATAAAAAAGAATTTTAATATAAAAACAGATCTTAACAAGGCACAAGTTTTATGAAATTTGCATAATTTTATTAAATGAACTGTGTTTGAGAAATGTGCTGAAAATCAGTTTGAGCATACAAAATGGTGCTCAGTACTATAAACATGTGTTGCTGCCAACAAAGAGCCCATGTTAAAAACCCACTTTTTATGCAAGATTTACCTGTCCTCACATTACAATTCCTACCACAGGGATGGGTGCCATGTTATGGCAGGGGAAATGAGTGAGTGAGTGAGAGGCTGCAGTACACAGCCGGGCTCAAAAATATGAGGGTCTTAATGTCATACACTGGTGAACAGTTAAATAGGATTTGTAGGAAGGATGACATTTAATAAATCCACATTGAATTTTTAATGAATTGCTGAAGTTACTGGAGTACAAAATTGATAGTTTTTATGACACTATTACAAACAGTTCATGTTTTCACTGCAGGCAGCCATGTGTTGCCAAGTGTCTGAGTCTGCAAGAGCCCTCGGTAATGAAAAATAACCACACCATTAGTACTGAATGACTGACAAGAACTGTGAGAACTCACGTGTTCCATCATATCAGAATTTTATGTTCCAGAAGTGACATTTCTAACAAATGTGTCTTCATCTTCTGTGATTGATCGGACAACAAAAAGGGTCTGTGCTATTGGATGAAAAATTGTCCTATAGCATAATGTTCAGTGGTTAAAACTCATTGAAATTCTCCTGGGAACAAAACACCCTCAGTTAGAAATGCTGGAAAAGTCACATATGGCTTTAGGGCAAAAGGTTAGTAGCCCAGACTAATACAGTCCATTAAAATTGTGAAAGTTGCATTTAGGTATGTCCAAGTGTAATGTTCAGATCATCCAGTTTCCTGAATGAATAGTGTAACTGTCACAATTCTGAACAGAAATAAGTCAAGCTTGAAAATTTATGGGGTTTATTTGAGATTTAGGGAGAACATGTGTCCACTGATAGCATGTGTGCTTCCACTTTCATGAAACTGCATGTTAGGTTATTTTCATATTCATATACACTAAGCGGTGGCTTACCTGGGATTTGTACCCATTGTTTGGATACAGGGTATTATTCCACTATTGTAAAAACCAGTCTTTTATTGATGATTAACTTGATGGTTTTGCTGCAGGTGTGCAAGAAATGTTGAATGCAATACTGATGAGGTCATGTTCGGTCACCTCACAGTTCTTGTTGCGCCCTGGATCTACATCAAGCCATTCCATGCTAAGTTCTCGTCGAGGTACAGAAGAATCAGAAAGCTTTCGCTCCTCCAGCAGGAATTCAGGATCCACCATGTTGATGCCATATGTTTTAGAACGAGGTCCAAGGTATGTGCAGTGACTGCTGTGCACCAGCTGTGTGATATCCCATAAACAAAGGTAAACACATGAACACCAGAGAAAAATTTCATACCACTGCAAGTACAAGAACAAAATGTAAAGAAAGGACAAACCATAACACATAATACTCAGCACTCACAACTAACACCTTCATACATGTAGAATAATATTGTTGCACCTAAAGATGACATGCATAGGTTGCAACATGTCATGCAATGCACAGTCAATTAAAATAAAGTAAGTATAATATAACAGGAATATAATTATTGAAGTACAATTAAAGTATTGCTGTGGTGACAAAAAATACCCAAGCATTTTTAATTGGAATTGCATTATAAAACACAATGGGATGCGAAAAGAAAGGTTGTGGTTTGGCTTAGTTGGTTAGTCACCAGTATAGTGGTGCAGAGGCCCAGGTTGGATCCCAGACCAGTCCATGTGTGATTGGTGGTGGAGAGATTGTCACTGGAACGGGCTTTGTTGGAGTACTTTCATTTCTCCCTGTCATTATCATTTCGCCAGTGTTCCATGCTCACATTTTATTAATCTCCTAGCAATTGGCATTGTCGTTAAATAAAATTGTTTCCTGTTTATCATGTTTTTTTGGTGAAATCTGTATAGTTGCAATAATGGTTTATGCATTTAGCTAAGGCAGGCACAAATCCTGAATGCTACTTTGCTGTAGTGACTAATTTTGTATACTGGTGCCTAATATTTGTGGATACTGAGTATGGAACTTACTTCATGTCACTTGTCTGGCACCTAGGATTTTGAGGTGGCTTCTAGATTTTTGGAAACTTTCATGCTGCCCTGATGTACCTCATATTTGGAAGATAAATACATATAGAATTTTCATATGGAAAACCTTTGGAAAATGGCCACTTTTAAGACAACATATAAGAAATTAATATAGTGATAGTAAATAAGATCATGGAGGTTATGATTGGTTGCCTATATAGCTTGGATGGGAAACAAGAAAGTCTGTGGATAGATTTTAATTTCGTGGGTGAATTTGCAGGATTAACATCAATAACAAGGAGGACATTGCAAGTCGTGAGACAGATAACCTGTGTGCTGAACTTGATAAGTTTCTTTTCACTTCCGCAAAGACACGAGCCAACCTCAAGGCTGAGCTAGAAGAGACACAGATAACTATCCAGGAAGTATGTGAGGCACATGCAAAACTCAAGGCAGTTACTGAAGCTGCTAATCCCAATACTGGATCTATTCCAGCTGAGAAATTTGTTCGGTGAGTACAGTGCTGAACTGTCACAACAGGAAGAATTTAAATTCTGTGACATCAAGGGATGGGTATCCAGTACAGATATTCACATCTGGCAGACAAAAAGTTTTGTGTTAATGTTTATGTGGCATATATTCATACTCCTCAGAGGGTTGACCATTTTAAATATAGCTTTCAGGTTTTAAAATTAAGAGTTTCCATTCAAGCATGGTGCATGAAATTTATGTGAGTGCAGTTTCATATAAATGTTCCATACTTCAGAGCCGGAATTGCGTAGTCTATTTGGCAACTATGCTGCATGCTGGATAGTCCACGGTTGAAATCCTGGTAGGAGTAAGAGAATTTTCTCTTCTCCAAAACTGTCCAGATAGGCTGTGCAGTCCACGCAGCCTCTTTCTCAATGGATAACAGGGTTCTTCCCCAGGGAGGGTAAAGCCGCCAGGGCGTGAAGTTAACCACTCACCTCCTTCTACTGTTGAGGTTAAGAATGAGTGGAGCTTTACCTCCTCTGCTTCCCCTATATGTCATCATGGCAGGGACAGGGGAAGATTTTGCCTTTACCATTTTTGTCCCATACTTAAGTCCTGTTCATTTTCTAGACAACAAGTTGATACTGAAATTAAAGTTTGAACCTTATCTGTCTCCTTTCTAGTGCCCCTGGAATGACAGATGACCCATTACATTGATGTTCTTCTGGACAGTTTTTGCTTATTGTAGGCACATGTTATTGTCTTTGTTGTTGAGGTAGACATCTAGATGAGTGGCTGCAGAAAGCAGACTCAGTGTTAGAGAAACTGCATCTTCATACAAGGACACTGCGCTCTATAATGGCACGTGTCAATCACCTGTTGAAGCAGAAGGAAGAGCATGGTGAAAACCTACACCCAATTGACTTTGAGCAGTTGAAGATTGAGAACATTCAGTTCCTAGAAAAAACTGATCAGAAGAATCGCAGTCTCTTAAAGATGAAGAAGGTGGCAGGTTTGTGTCTGGCTGGAACATTCTGACCATTTTCACAGTACAGTGTACCTTAGCTTTAAATTACTTAAAATTTTTAACCGATCCACACTCTTATGCACAATCTGAAAAATAATTACTGTGAAGAATTTATAATACTGGCATTTACTAAATGCTATGACATATATAGTGAAGAACATTAAGTTAATAATCATATAATTTTATGATGCAGTTCTGTGCATAATTTAGGTTTTTACAGATTTCTGTTTACTTCACTTCAGCTGTTTAACAGTTTACTGGAGTAATAATGAAGAGGAACTATAGTGTGTATAGGCTGTTGGTTTGTCAAGCCTACTTTCAGGCCAAATGTATGTGGCCCAAGTTAATATGCCCAGTGTCTGTGTGTCTCTGTCCGTCCTGCCTGAGTTGCTAGATATTTTTCATACAGCTGTAAAATGAATGCAGTGTATATATTTCACCATCTTTATGAATTAGACAATCCACTGAGTTATGTTAGGAACTGTATTGTAGTTATGTGGCGTAAACTAAAATTTGGCCTATCCTGCATCTGCCAACATAATCTCTGTAACTGTATGTGTGAGAGGAGCACATGTTGCAGGACAGTGCAACCTGCTTCTTAGTAACCAGAAAGGGAAGGTGCTGGAGCAGATGTCAGAGCTGTCACAGATTCAGGAGATGCTGGTTGCAAAGGAGGCTCAGGTGAAAAAAATGGAAACAGAGGCAGCTCTTATGGAAGGGGAGGTGCAGAAGGCATCCTTGAAGAGGGGAAGAGCCTCAGAACTCATTGAAAACTACAAAGTGAGTGTGTTAATAGATGTTGAAAAAAAAAAACACCCAAAATGAAACCAGTATTCCTTTGCACTTTTATCCAGTTACTGTAATCATGAGTTCAGCGCCATTCAGTTTCCAAATACTTTAACCTTCAAATTACCAGCCATTTAAAGAGCCGTATACCCTGTTGGCCCAGTTATAGTGCAGTGCATGGTTTTTGGCCTGTAGAATTTTCAAGCAGTAGGCTAGGAGCAAGTCACTAATGCAACATCAGCATCATGTTTGGTCTAGTTCTTCTCTCTGTCTCTGCAGATACAGTTGACCTTGTCACACTGAAGTTCAAAGCCAATAAACACCCACCACTTGCCAAATCACCACACCCAGCAGGCCCATCCGCCAGCTCTGCTAACTCCTTCACTGGCCAAAAACTATGCACTGCATTATGAATTTGGCAGTGGTGCTACTACAGCTAGGAATACCACCACTACTGGGCCTTTATAGGATAAATTACAGGGCAAGTCTCTCGCTAGAGGCCCCAAACTATTGTCTATGTGTACAGTCGAACAGCGCGGGTTTCTCGTTTGTAAATACTGGCAAACAGGTTTGTTTAAAGCATGCCAGACAGCATTTCGAATGGAATTTGGTGAAAGACATGCACCATCGAAGTGTTGCATCCAGAAATTGGTTAAAAAGTTAGAGACAAGGGGAAGCTGATCTGACACCTGCCGACTTCTTTCTTTGGGGCCTATTGAAGGGCAAAGTGTACAAAAATACACCCCGCACAATCGAACAACTCAAAGACACTATTCACCAAGAGATTCAAGCCGTCAACATTGACACTTTGGGAAAAGTATTCCAGAATTTGGAGAAACGCATTCCAGTGTGACTGGATGTGAAAGGAGACCAGTTTCAGCATTGCTTATGAGCAGGTCCTGTTTTGCATCGTTCCTGGTATGTGTATATAAATTTTCAAATCATTATCTGAATAACATAATTTTTTACAGATAATAGTTTGGGGCCTCTAGCGAGAGACTCTCCCTGTAGTATAAGACACAGGAATGATTAGAAGTTTTTTGGCTGGCATGATACGAAGGTGTATCCAAAAGTCCCAGGACAATGCTCATAACACGTAAGTCGCTTGTAGTTCACAAGTTTCCCGCTAGGGTGTGTTGGAGTGGTGTCTTGTGAGTGAGTGTGCCGAGTGGCGTGCTTGGTTGTTGAGGTGTTTGATTGTTGCACGTGTCTTTATGTGTGTATTGCATCAGCCGTCTGCGATTTTCTGATATCGGCGGTATGGTGGAAGTTGACGAACAAAGGGTGTGCATCAAGTTCTGTGTGAGATTGGGT
>Ga0131853_10018674_pt1 | contig 12616 bp, 9 predicted proteins | sample TergutLab28metaG_FD_92764 | JGI IMG/M metagenome (GOLD analysis project Ga0131853, IMG submission 92764) | Labiotermes labralis P1 segment gut microbial communities from Petit-Saut dam, French Guiana - Lab288 P1 (version 2) (version 2) | ecosystem: Host-associated > Arthropoda: Insects >...
ATACAACCTGATGATGGCCCAGGAATAGGGCCGAAACATGTAGTTGTAAACCTTCCAATAATTAACCAATAAAATAGTTGTGTTTGACGGTAAGTGCCACGCACATATATTGCCATACTAATTCCTTACATTTACCTTACGTACAGGAAGTTACTGACGAACTGTCGATGTCCCAATACCAGCCCTAGGATAGCAGTACAGTACCTGCCTTACTGTGCGGCTCCAGATCGAGCACAGGGCACTGTATATCCGGTTTATTAAAATTGTGACACTGATATTCGTGACTTTTTATCTAAATATTTACGAATTACGGGCGTACAAACCAACTAGAAAATGTAGTGCAGAAAACACGAGTTGCCCTCCATCAGAAACGCCAGGTAAGGCATGAAAATAAACTAGAATACGTTATTTATCTCAGTATTTAACCAACTTGATGCACAAAATTTGTTTCGCAATAAGTTTTATTTCATGCCTTTACATGTTTCGAGCACATCATCACATCACACCTATAGGTGTGATGATACCAGAGACTGTGTAATACAATTTTGAACTCCTAATAATGAGCACATGTGCTCGAAACATGTAGAAGCATGAAATAAAACTTATTGCGAAAAAAATATTGTGCATCAAGTTAGTTAAATACTGAGATAAGTATACTGAGATGCACGGTCAGCAAAACGTCAAAATTTAGAATACGTTAGTTCAGATACGGATGGTACTTCAGTCTTGGTAAGGTGCACCAACCCAAACATTTGTAGGCATGTGAGTTTTCCGTCTTGCATCCGGACGATGTAAAAGTCATGAAAAAATACGGCATTCTGGTTATCAAACCCTGTATCGGTGGAGATAGAAAGATAATATTAAAATGGATATAAAAAGAGTGGGATGGGAGGGCGTGGATTAGATTAATCTAGTTTAGGTTAGGGGCAAATCACGAGATCTTGTGAACATGATAATAAAGCTTCGGGTTCCACATAATGAGTGGAATTCCGTAACTGGGTGAGGAATGATAGGCATCTCAAGAATGCCTCTGCTGCATGGGGTTAGTTATGTAGTATAGAATGCGTAATGAAGGATACACAAGAAAATGATGCATGATAATGTTAACAATGAAATTAGGACCGTCGACTGTGTAGACGTGAATTGAACTGAACGGAATCAAGACAGGGAACAAAGATAGTATTTAATTTTTCACTGGAGACGCTACATCGGGCTGTATGAAACAAAGACGCGCTGAGTAACTTGTACCTGCTTAAAGAAGGCTCTGTACTGTGGAGTTAATTAAAATGATTTATTTCTTTGTTTTGTGCGAAGGAGAATCTAATTTTCTAAGGAAATAAACTGATATTCTGTGACAATAAAATGGCGCTACAACTAAACAGCTCTCCATGCAGACATTTACCGAGGGGTAAAGTTCTGAGCACTCTTAACCTAGAGACTTCTCTTATATAAACGTTTAGATTCACGCCATGGATGCTGCACTTTTGGGGAAGAGCCCCACGGCTAACTGGATGGGGCGCTGGTTGGTACACCGAACCGATGTGGAGATCTGAGCGAAAAGAAAAAGAATGTCAACAGTAAGTTTTTGGTTTCAGTCAAAACAGATACATGTAGTGCACATTAATTGTGGACTACATGTAAAGGCCTGGAGTGGCCCAGAGGGTTCCAGGAAGTTAATGTTCCCAGATTTCATGACAACGGCACAGGATGGCGGTAAAGTCGCCTTTAACCCCAGGAAATGCTCCTGGTACTCATTTCTGTTAGAGGCTGAGTCGACCCCAGGACCATAGCGCGATCGGAAGGATTTTATGTCAATGAAAAATCCACTGACACTGGCTGGGATCGAACCACCGACATTCCGATTTGTAGCACAGCACCTTAACCACTGTGCTACCGTGCTACTACATGTAACTCTTTTAAATTTTATGTCTGGATGGTCTGAAGATGGTCTAATGACCGAAACATGTAGCCAATAAGGTAAACAAAATATTGTAGTGTTTGATTTAAAAAAATTATTGTTGTTTTTCATTTCTATAACACGAATGGATGTCCTCTAAGAAAAAAAAGATAAAAATGTTTTTTTTATTCTGAGAATTGAATCCCTGCTGTCCAAGTCGTGTTCACTGCAGTGGCGTGTCCTCCATGTGGACAAGAAACGCAATAAAACAGAGCCCACATCAAAGACAAATCTTTTTACAAGTTCGTAAAGCTGTGTTTTTTTAAAACCATCGTTTACCTTAACAGCCATGCTGTGTCGTTAAGTCTGTAATCGTTGCTTTTGCAACCGCTGATGGATGTCTGTGAAGCCGTGTGTCAGCGAAGCGAAGAAACGCAACTATGGGTCCATGCTGTCACGCCTCCTTCATGAAGTTCAAAACGCAACAATTATCGGACGTGCTGCACTTTCTGATTTACTATATCATCACGCGCACTGTGAAATGTTGCGTGGGTACCCTCCCATTTCACATAGCTTTCCCCCACTTCCCCCACTTCGACTAAGAGAATTCAAAATTTAATGCCTGAATACCACAAATTGACCGTGTCTACACTGCGTGTCACAAGTACGTGGAATAGGGGCCCAGCCGTTACCCCGCTGCGGGGTCCCACAAATTTAAAGATACATCAATGATCCAATTATATTAAAGGAAACAAAATGACACCATGAATCGTACCTTGATTTAAAGAAGTGAACAAAGTGATATATTCTTAGTAATTAACCAACTTAGCAACTCATTAAGTTGGTTAATTACCAAGATTATACTGAGATGCACGGTCAGCAAAACATAAAAAAGTGGTATGTGTGGAAAATTTTTTAAGATTAAGCCTTGTGATTTAGTTTTGTCTAGCAGCATTGCATGATTAGACGCACAGACGTAATTTTGAGGGGGGAAGGGGGAAATGCCCCTCCAATATTTTTTTCTACCTAAGAATAGTTCAGTCAGCAAAGAATGTGTGCCTTTGGGGTGATAGTGGTAAAAAGGGGTGAATGTATATTAAGAACTGGTTCAAACGAATCTTCCCCATCTTCTTAACTTCACTGTTTCGTAAATTGAAGTTCCTAACAACCACAGTCGACTCCCCCCCCCCGCACGTTATTAGCCAAGTTACGCCTATAATTAGAGGAGTAAGATAAAGATAAAGGTAAAAGTAATGTTCACCCTAGAACAGGCCACGAAGGACCAGAGGGGGAGTAAAGGTATATCTCTACTCTTTCTTTAACCTTGGCGCTAAATGGGGTGGGTGGTCTACGTCACGACCCGGCCGTCTTAACCCCGGGAAAGAACCGATACACATTGTATAGAAGGCTGGTTGGGCCTCAGGGCCGGTCTGGTCGGGTGCGCAAAATCTCGCCCAACCGGGATTCGATCCCCAGACCGTCCAGCCCGTAGCGGGTCGCTATACCAACTGAGCTATCCCGGCTCCATGATTAAAGGAGTGACTGATTAAATGGTTGATAATTAAATGATAGAATAAACTAGACGGTACAGGGTCATCCCTCAGGGATCCGTATTAAACTGTTCAAAGAATATTCGCTGTCATTATTGCACTGGTGTATTGCCTTTGTACGTCATTACAAACTAAGTGTTTTATTCGTTACAAAGTTAACGCAACACTTTGTGAGGTAGGCCTAACCCTAGTCGCTGTATGTTGCAGTTTTTAAGAAGTTATCACCAGGTGTGTCAGATATATATTTCACATCTATGATATCACCGAAACTGCACCGCGCTAAAGATTGTTTTAAGGAATGTAATAATTTACAAGGCGGATCCACCTTCTATAATATGCGATTCACCTCCGGAATGACGTAATACGTAGTGCCTTGAACTGACTTGTCTGCAGGTGATAAGGGGTCGTCCAAAACACAACGACGTGAAGCTGGCAACAGACGGGCGCGAATGAAATAAAGCAGGGAATGGACTGGGCCACAATTGTCAGCAGTGTTACTGCACTTGCTGTCTACTGCAATACTTGGGACGCGGACTTTGTCTACGACGACAAGTAAGTACAGTTCGTAACACACTTTTGCATCACTACTCCAGCTTTGACAGTCTTGCTAAAAGAACCGAACACACTTTGCCACCTATCAGACTGCATGTAAAACATACTATACCATACCTGTATATACAGTCGTCTTCCTGAAGATGAACCCTCGCGTTCGAAGCATGTACAAGACACCATAAATTAAAATATTTGTTCAGAAGAGGTGCATTGTTGTTAGTTTATATTGTAAAATTGTTTGAATATATTATTATTATTATTATTACTACTTTATCATCATAATCATCTTCTTCTTCTTCTTCTTCGTCGTCGTCAATACCATGTTGTTTGTATCTAAAGCCCAAATAACTGAATACCTTACTGGATAAATACGTGTGTAGTATATAGTAGTAATTATCTAAATAAGTATTTCACTAGTTAGCTAAAGAAACAGATAACTATACAAGCATCTAACCATTGGACGATTAGCTAAGTAAATAGGTAACAGAGTGCTCGATGTAAATCCATGGCTAACTGAATTGCTAAGTTTTTAATTAATACGTTATTACGGTAGTTAAGGGGTTGGCTAAATAGCGACACAAATCGCCAAATATTTGTCCAAATAAAACAAGGCATCAGTTAATCATGTGACTGTGTAGCTAAACGAAGTCTTAACTAATTCCTTAATTGTCTGATCTGTTTGAATGGCGCCATCTTGTGACTAAACTGTATTGAGCCTTAAATTCAGCTGAATGAAATGTGTTTGAATCGCAGCCTCCAGTGACTGAATAGTCTGGCATTTGCGCCGTGCTCTGAACTGAGTTTCAGTCGCGTCACACTCTTAACTGTTTTGCAGTCGCGCCACCCTCTGAACTGTGTTACAACTGCACCACCCTCTGAACTGTTTTGCAGTCGCGCCACCCTCTGAACTGTGTTACAACTGCACCACCCTCTGAACTGTTTTGCAGTCGCGCCACCCTCTGAACTGTGTTACAAGTGCACTACCCTCTGAACTGTTTTGCAGTCGCGCCACCCTCTGAACTGTGTTACAAGTGCACTACCCTCTGAACTGTTTTGCAGTCGCGCCACCCTCTGAACTGTGTTACAACTGCACCACCCTCTGAACTGTTTTGCAGTCGCGCCATCCTCTCTAACGACGATGTGTTGCCGCAGACGCCGCTGCTGGACCTGTTGCGCCGTGATTTCTGGGGCACGCCGTTGGCTCACAGTGGCTCCCACGGCTCTTATCGCCCGCTCGCCGTCCTCTCCTTTCGCTTCAACGTGCTTCTGGCTGGCGGTCGCGTGGGTCACGGGGCGGCACGTGGCTTCCACGTGTTTAACACCTTGTTGCATGCTGCCGCCACGGCTGCTTTCACGCGATGGGTTAGCGTCTTGACGCCTCATCGGCGCCGATTCATGACACCCTGGGTCTCTGGATTGCTGTTCGCTGTGCACCCCGTGCACGCGGAGGCTGTGGCCGGAATCGTTGGTAAATACACGAAACACACCGAGACCCCCTTTCCCCCCTTTACTGCCTCATGTTTCTCACTTATTTCCGTTACTGTTATTTTTTCTGTACTGCACGCTTTCCAGAAAATTCCCACCAAGAACTGCCCACGGACGTTCACCTAAACTGTACCTCTCATTACGTTTAATTAGGCTTCACGTTAATGCTAAGTCTCACAGCAAATATCTAAGTGCCTTTATTCCCAACTAAATAATTGACTTAGTAACCAGACACTTGGTTCAAAGAAGCTAGCGCGTTCCGAAATATTAAAGTTCATTACTGTGTTAATAATAGTCCGCCACGGGTTCCCATCATGTGCGAGATGAATAGAATCCATATTTTCAAAAAAAAAATTTCTTTAACGCCTGATTCAATCTTTATCGTTGCACCGTGCATTTTGTAGTTTATTTAATTAACACACCAACAAATGCACATATATGCTTCTTAAGAAATCAAAAATTTAAATTAAAACACTTAAAACGCTCCTACATGTTTCGATCATACGATCATCCTCAGGGAGCTTACATTGTTCCCTGCTAAAGTTATAGTTTAAAATACTATAACTTTAGCAAGGAACAATTCATGCTCCCTGAGGATGATCGTATGATCGAAACATCTGGGAGAGTTTTAAATGTTTTAATGTGAATTTTAGATAATTAAATTAATATATGTGCATTTGTTGGTGTGTTAATTAAATAAACCTGATTTAATGTTATTTGTCTAAGGTCTTCCAACATGGAGTGTTACTTTCGGATTTTTCGGCAAAGATTGTGCACGAAATTCTCACATCTGTCATGTGCGCTAGACGCACAGCTCAAATTGTTATTCTTAATGAACGGAAAACATTACAAATTACCAAGCTTCACGATTGGTAAATTTCTCCAGCCCCTTGTTACCTCCAAACTCTCAGATCCAAATATACGTCTAAGCACGCTGTTTTGTGGATCTCAGTATAGGGGATAATTAAATTTGACGTTCAGGTGACCGTGCATCGTCATAAATTCTTATAATAAAACCAACCAGATGCAATAATTTCTCAAATTTATTTTTGGAATAAAGCTCTACATGTTTCGGACAGTTCTTCTATCCATCATCAGGAGTTTTTCACTGTACACAAAGCAATGGTATATGTCATACAGGTTTGCTGACAGCTTGCGAGCAGGATCAGGACGGAACTGGTTTGTTTCTGAGCGAGCAGAACCAAACCAGTTCCGTCCTGATCCTGCTCGCAAGTTGTCAGCAAACCTGTATGACATATACCATTGCTGTGTGTACAGTGAAAAACTCCTGATGATGGATAGAAGAACTGTCCGAAACATGTAGAGCTTTATTCCAAAAATAAATTTGAGAAACTAGTGCATCTAATTGGTTTTATTTTAAGGGAATAATTGAAACTGACCGAAGACCGAAGTAGTTCTTCCATACAGTTCAGTTCAAGTCAGTTCACTTCCCATTTAATAAAGCGCTACCTGAACACCGCAATGGCGAATAACGAAACTAGTATACAGTAATAATAATAATAATACGCGATGAAGTTCAGAAGAAGCTCTGTCTGTGTTTACTCCTATGAAAACAATGTTACTTGTACAGGAAGAGCCGATGTGGGAGCCTCGCTGTTTTTCACCTTGTCGCTTCTGACTTACCACGTATATGTTAAGAGGCGCAAGGCGGTATTCCTGGGTGCGAATGTGGTGCTGGGGCTCTGCGCCATGTTCACCAAGGAGCAGGGCGTCACCGTGTTTGCTGTGTGCATGGTATACGAACTAGTGATTCACTCCTCGCGGGGACCAACTACCATGCTTCGAGTTCTGCTTGGAATTTCTCACAGAAAACTCCCCAAAACAGCAGAGGTGAGTCTGATTGCCAAAACAAAGACGCTGTCGCTCTGACAGCGGCATGCGAAATGCACTGGTAGCAGCTCAGACACAACGTGACGAAGCTGCTTAACACTACACAAATTATTAAATTCTTACAGATTATTTCCCACTTAATGTTTTAGTTTCCTGTTTGGTCTGGTAGGCGGTACTAACCTTTAGGAGTGGTACAGTGCCTCCTTTTTCAAGGTAGATTATGGACACATATACTTATTTACTTACTTACTTAGTCCATGGAGCAGAGTCCTTATTGAGAAGCTAACCGGTTTTAAGCTAGTCAAGGAAACCCCCGCATTATGTGGAATCCGAAGGTTCATTACTGCATTTACAAGTGCCTGCCACCTGTCCCTATCCTGAGCCAGCTCGATCCAGTCCATATCCCCACATCCCTCTTCCTGAAGATGCATCTTAATATTATCTTCCCATCTACACCTGGTCTCCCATGTTGTCTCTTACTCTCAGGTTTCCCCACTAAAACCCTGTATACGCCTCTCCTGTTTCCCATATGCGCTACATGCCCCACCCATCGCATTCTTCTCGACTTTATCACCCGAACAATTTTGGGGAATAAGTACAGATCGTTAAGCTTCCATTATGTAGTTTTTGGGCACATGTATTCTTCCAAAAGTTGTTATCTATATTCGCGGCATAATACAGAAAACCATAACGAGGACAATCAATGTCATGTGAATCTCCATTCTTATATCCTCCGTTTTACCGTCTGTTATTTTATATTATGTAAACAAAGCAAAGGGTTCTGCATAAGCCTATCTTAGTGACAATCTCACGTCTGTCCAAAAAATGCTTTCTGGACATATAAATTGCGTTTACTCTAAATATCACACTCTAAGAGAAGCAGAGCTTAGTATTTTGAATGTTCGGTTTGTTCCATTCTCAGTTTTACCATTGGCCTACCTACCTACATTCCTACCTACCCACCTACCTAATTACGTACCACCTCTCCACCCACCTGATAACCAACTGTCTATATACCCCCATGGCCCACTATCGAAGGAAGAAACCAATTGTAGCAGTAACAGATCTCATAATTTCAATATTATGGTTACCAACGCATGGTATTAAACGATATCCAAAGATTGCTCAAAATATTTTAATATATTTTCCCCATTCCTTCGGTAGCTATTGCTCTTAAACTTCCTAAACATTTCTTGATTTCAAACTTCCGCCGTGTTCTGAATGTTGTATCCTTTCTTCTGGGTAATTCCACGGCGTCTGAACTTCAGATGCCGGGGAATTACCCAGAAGAAAGCACATATCCTAAACATTTTCTTAAAACGACAAATTAACCGTGTCAATCAAGCCATCAGGTTATCACAGCCGTATTGTTGAACATTCAAGTCCTCTATGATACCGATTGTTACAAAATTAAGGACGCTCAAAAGAACGGTAATGCCTTCATTTACAAGAAAAAAGCAGTCCAAAACGAGTCAGGCACTGTGATCTTTCGAAACGTCCGTAACTACGAGTATGTACTAGCTGACACAGTGATGTATTCCTGAAGACTTGACTCTTTGACAGCCAGTATCTCAGAATTTCTTGAAGAAGCGTGATGTACATAAATCTGCCCAGTGTGAAAATGTATTTATTATGCCAGAACCTAACACCAAACTGTTTCACTATGAAATTGCATGCATATTATACAGTAGTTTGTCTGTGCTGGTAGATCCGTTTCTTACGTTTTGCAGGATATCCGGAGCTCTCGGAGTCTGCTGATTCTGGCGGTGAGCTCGATTCTCATTCTTGCTCTTCGCATTTGGCTCACAGGAGGTCACCTCCCCAGATTTTCCACCGCAGACAATCCTGCTTCCCGGTGCGACTCCTTCCTAACCCGTGCTTTTACCTTCTTATATTTGCCAGCCTTTAACTTTGGCCTTCTTCTGTATCCGTCCACCCTCAGCTTTGATTGGTCCATGGATTCCATTCCTTTGATCAGTCACATCCTTGACTTCCGTAACATGACCAGCCTTGTATTCTACAGTGCCTTAATATGGTCTACTTGCAAACATGTTATTTCTCTTAATGCCTTTGCCAAACATCGCCATAAACAAGACGCAGTGATAAAATATTCAAATACTTCAACCTGTCACGTGACGTGCAATGATCGGGGTGTGATGTGCACGGTGGCTGGGTCTGATCTTCAGCGTCATGCTGCCTTGAATCTCTTGTCGGTTTTCCATCATGTGCTAGAGACGATATATTCGTGGTTGCCATGTTTAAACACGAAGACAGGATCAAGGAATTGTGGTGTGTCATATAAACTCTTGAGGCTCAACTGTCACCAAAATCAGTGTCTGCGTACAAACACGTTAACATCTACTGTAACTAAACCAAAGAATATCAGTGAATACGAATGTGTGCGAAGGCAAGATAGTGTTGTGGTGGTGATGAGTGTGGCCATGATGGTGATACCTTACATTCCTGCTAGTAATTTAGTGGCTTATGTTGGGTTCGTGGTAGCCGAACGCGTCTTGTACATCCCGTCGCTCGGATTCTGTCTGCTAGTAGGCCATGGTTTTGTTAAACTCATGGAAAGATTTGAGGAGAGTAATTCTCGGAAGATGCTGTTAACGATATCGTTTATTCTCGTCCTCATTGCATTAGGAGGAAGAACGGTTATTCGAAATGTGGACTGGGCAAGTGAGGAGTCTCTGTACCGCTCGGGCATTTCAGTCAATCCAGCTAAAGGTAAGAAAACGGTTTAATTCAGTTAAGAACAAATAACATTTACAGTACAACATTTTATTCTCATGCTATAAATGGCGCCGATTCCGGTGTCCGCGCGGCCTAAGGCGTGGGTCTGAGGTCGCTTGGTTGCTGGGATTGCGGGTTCAAATCCCGCCAGGGTATGGATGTGTGTCCGTTGTTAGTGTTGTGTGTTGTCAGGTAGAGGCCTCTGCGTCGGGCTGATCACTCGTCCAGAGGAGTCCTACCGAGTGTGGTGTGCCTGAGTGTGATCGTGAGGCCTGTATGTTGAAGCGGGCCTGGCCCACTAGGGGTTGTTGCACCATGTAGGGGAGATATAATTGAAATACTGAATGAAGCTCCTCAGGTTAATTAGACGCGATACAGCCATTACTAAACCATACATGATCACAGAAGATGTTAAATTCTGCACACAAGGCGAACACATTTCAGCCGTATTTTATAAGTCACTTGGCGTCCTCCAGAAGCTAAGCGCACCTCCATTACATATATAAGGTACGTTTGGGGAAATATCTTCTGTCAATAAACGAAAAAATTCTTGTTTTAGACGTTAAGATAGGCACTGCCCGATACAGGGTTATGGAAGGGCATTTCATGTAAACGTGAAGTGTGCCAATTTATTTACAAGGCTTATGTACAGACCCTGTAGTGCCATTTTCGTCAGAAGTATTGAATAGCGCAAGGAAGTATCATTACTGCTATTTAAGTTTCAGTAACTTCATGCTAATAATTTTCAACAACATTTTCCCCCTTTTTGCAGTCTCGAGTCAAAACGGGACACTTCAAATAGCTAAAAAGAAGAATTTAAAATTACTTTACATATCACTAAAAATTTTAATCTATTTGTTAAATCATACGGGTTTTATGTGTGCTTGTTTGATGTAAGAATCCCTGACGATGAACCATGAAAATCGAAACATGTCTGAGTGGTAGTGGATTGAATGTGAAAGTTTATATTTTAATATTTGTGTATTTTCTTTGTATTATCTATTAAATTTTCCTACAGTAAATTTAGATAATGTGTACGTAAAGTACTGGTCCCTAGATTTCCATTATCTTGAACAAACTGTACACATTGCCATTGTGAAGCTTTTCTCTCCGGTCGTTTTGATGAGCGAACAGTCGACATCCTTTAATGTGCCTGGAGACACAGTGGCATTTGTCAAGCTTGTTTTGTTTTGCCGAACAGCTTACGGCAACCTGGGAAACGTCCTGAGTGCGAAGGGCCAATATGACGAAGCAGAAACCTCTTACAGGAAGGCCCTTCAGTACCGCCCCAATATGGCCGATGTTCACTATAACCTGTAAGTCCAGTATCTCAACACACAAATTTCGTATGAGTTTACAGACAATGAAAATTCTAACATTTAAATAGAAGCGAATTTGTGACATAGAAATCACTGACTAATGGTATCATAGTGAGAATTAACGGAATGAATGATGTGAGGGCGTTTGAAGTATGGAAGGAAGCATATCCCAAAAGGCTGTATTGACAACAGATTTTCATGTTTATGGTGACGATAGAACCCTGAGTTGTAATCGAACTGTAGGCCTATAAACTCAGTATTCATCAGTGCTGTTTTTAGTCGTGTTCGCAAAATCGCGAAAAGCGACTATTAGCTTCGTCATGTCTGTCCTTCTATCTGTCAGCGTGGAACTAAATGGCTGCCACTGGAGGAATTATCATGAAATTTTATATTCCAGAATTTTTCGATAATCTGTCGAGAAAATTCAGATTAATTCAAATTAGACAAGAATAATGGGTACTCTACATGTAGACCAATACACATTTTTCATTACATCCCGCTCAGTTATTCTTAGAATGACAATGTTTCAGACAAAAGTTGTACAGAAAACCAAAACACACATTTTGTATTCTGTAAATTAAAAAAAAATAGTGCCTTTTAATGTGGAAAAATGTAGTATAGCCGGGCAGGCCACAAATGACAATATGGCGCATCCACATTTCACGTTTGGTACCCAAGGCTACAAACACACACAATATGTACTACTTATTGATTTTACACTGCAAAAAAAGTTACACGAGCACGTCTCAGTGTTACGTTATACGTACAGTACACTGCCTGCCTTGTTAAATTACAAATTACAAATTACAAACATTTGACATTATATTTTACACGCCACAGAGCAGCCAGATGTTGCGAGCAGTCTCGTGGCTTAAATTCGAAATTTAGTAGCAGCTGAATTTGACTCACCGGCGTGGTTCCCACAGTTACCTTCGGCGAGATCTATAGCAGTAGGCTCTGTGTGCTTAACACAGACCACTCTTACCTAGGCACCATTCGTGAAAATCTCGTATCATTAGCCGAGATGTTAACGTCCAACGTTCAGAAGCGTCGATAATTAATCAATGAACCAATCAACAGTTTTCGTTTCCTTTACTTAAATCAAGGACCGCCTTTGTGGTCTAGTGGTCAGAGTTTCTGGCTACAGATACAGAGGTCCCGGGTTCGATCCCCGGCGCTACCAGATTTTCTGAGTAGTAGTGGGTCTGGAACGGGGTCCACTCAGC
>Ga0131853_10018675_pt1 | contig 12616 bp, 6 predicted proteins | sample TergutLab28metaG_FD_92764 | JGI IMG/M metagenome (GOLD analysis project Ga0131853, IMG submission 92764) | Labiotermes labralis P1 segment gut microbial communities from Petit-Saut dam, French Guiana - Lab288 P1 (version 2) (version 2) | ecosystem: Host-associated > Arthropoda: Insects >...
GCAACTTCTTCGGTGCATTATACCACAAGCTGTAAACACAGTCTAGTGCTCCTGAGGATGGGCGAAATTATCGCCCGAAACATGTTGAGCTGATTGAAATTACTAATAAATTGTTATTGTTGCCATCTAGTTGGTTTTTTTATAATATTACTGCTACTTTTTCTCTTCTCAGAGCACCAACAGCTTTTGCACTGCTCTTATTTTTACAATTGTACGGCCTAACGATGTTGTTTTCTTTCCAATACACCAACACTTTCACTTCAGATGCAACACGAAACTTTTCCATTCATGGAAACGCAAACATATTGATCTGACCGTTGCTCTTGACACATTCTAAATTCAGTGCCAACTTTACATTTTTCCGACTAAGACATTATATACGGTGGTTCAGTTCAATTTAGTCCACTTTTCTTGAACGTTAGACGAAACCCAAACCAAATAATGTTGGCCAAATGAACTTTCTGGTGCCATGAAAGGCGGACTGAAAGATGATTCTGTTGTAGGTAAATGATTCTCCATGAAGTTGCCGTTAGTAGCTACTGGCCCTAGACCTTTCATCAGTTTGTGTTTTATGTGTTCGTGTCTCATTGATAATGTTATAAAAAATTGTGTCATTTAAGAAAGCTTTCTCAGCTGAATAGGTTATGTAGCGTAGAGCGGGAGGATCATTGTGAATGATGAAGTAAGGACGTAGGAGGAGGCTGTCGGCTGTTTTTAAGGCATTCTCTCAATATAGGCTGGAAGTACTGAAGGTTAAGTACGAAAGACCTCGCTTTTTTAGGTTGTAGGCCCATGAACCGAGAATCAAACTAGGACGTCCCATATGGGAAGCAGAAATGCTTGACAACTGGACCGCGCTGGTCATTTCCCACAATGCAACGGATTGTGTTGTTCTTCGTTTAGCTCAATGAACAAGGATCAAATGCTGTTTGAGCTTCCGTTGAGGCACGTCATTGGCCAGTAAACTGGGTGACCGTGATCTTGGACATCTTTTGCATTACTTAGCGGTGACTTTATTCCCCCTTCCGTTACGATGTCTCCTGGCCCCCCGAAATTTGCCTTTTAATCGGAATCGATAAGACACAGATCACTTTGAGGATCTAAGCTTAAACGTGGGGATAATATTACATTCACATGGACTCAGTTCATGCGGCTGCGGATAGGGATCAACGGCGGACTCTTTTGAAAGTGATGATGGGCCTTGGGGTTGAAGTTGTTGCCAAACTGAATCATTAAGGATTAGCTGCTGAAGAAGGACTCCTTCACGTAATTTAAAATGTCGACACCCTGAACATTTTAATAGATGACAGACATAAATAAATGTTTACTGACGTCGAAGCACCCCGCCATGAGGATGTGCAGGGAAGTGGCGGTCAGTTACCAGACGTTCTTAACCTCTGAATCCGGTGGAAGTGACAGGTGAGATTATGGTTCATATCCCTTTACGCCCGACACCCACTTGACAGTAAGTGGGGTGACCACTATAAATAGTCCATGTATGGCGGGTTAGAGAAAAATTCTTGGTACTGCCGGAAATGCACAACAGTCGCGCCAGATCACAGTAGTCTTCGTCCATCTCCAAACTAACTGGTTTGCTATCCCAACTAAAAGCTGTAATTAGACTAGATAATTCCGTCGCGAACATAGAAGATACGTCACTGAGTCACAGTGCGTAACACCGTGAGGTGCGTGAAATTCAAATCCGAATTGGTGGTAAATGTTGTTGAGTCACCAGCACATATTGAGAGGGATGTGCCTGCTGCTGACATCAGGTTCCAGCAGTACGCACCCCCTATGTTCATCTTAGTCTGTGTCCTTTATCGGTTATCTGTTCTGTAACATTATCGGTAAATTCTTGCGCATCTTTCAACACGTGGTGCAGAATAGCTTTATAGCGTTCCGTAACAAACTGCACGTCTGAATTCAGAGTGAACCGAAATGTTTTTCACCATTATCAGGTCTCATTTTGAAACAAGCAGGCATGATACAATTTCCGAACTTCCAGCCTTAGTCTCCATGGACGGGGAACTTTTTGACAGTTGTAATTTTATATCTTGAGTGTTCAGATATTATATCTTGCATGATCGTTTTAAAGTAGAGGGTGGTAATGATGCAGATCGCGGTGCTCATGCCGTAATAAAGTAGTTCCGTATTCAGTCACTGACGGAAATAAGGCAACGACTGGGTAAATGAGGTAACAAGAGCGTCGGCTGGAGGTAAATTTTAACGCTTCAGTACGCCCAAAAATGTTGGTAGCTTCAGCTGCTTTGGCGCTGTTCTTCTCCTCCTCCTCCTCGTTCTCCTCCTCCTCCTCCTCCTTCCTCCTCGTTCTCCTCCTCCTCCTTTTCCTCCTCCTCCTCCTCCTTTTTAGTTGGGGCTATTCTGAATTGCTCATTCCATGCTCCGAATGCGGATTGCATTTCGTGGGGGGGGGGGGGGGGGGATCCGGAAGGTTATTTGGTAAAGAAAAAATTGTAGATTTTAATGGAGTATTGAATGACATGAGCCCATTTTCTGTCGGATGAATAATTTGTTCCTTGACAAGTATGGCTAAGTTCAGCTTGTGAGTAAAACGCCTTCAGGGTTAGAATGAGAGTTATCGCAGACTGTACGTAGTAAGGAACTAGCAGTACGAGGTTCTGGAAGTAACATATATGGTCGGACAGACGTCATATAAATAACGCAGTACTGAAAGTGCCCTTTGTTGCAGCTGGATACGGCACTGAAGGACACGTACAAGTACCTGCAGAAGTTCGCCGTGGGCATGGAGCAGGTCGTATGGGACCAGAGTGACAATAACGGAGCCTTCAAGAATGAGTTCGCCGACATCGAGTTCAAACTCAGAGCGGTGAGTGGGGTTTTACTTATAAACATGAGAATTTATTATCTTTAATAAGTGTATTACCCGATTATTTGTCTTGGTAATAGTAACGACTGGATGACACCATTAATGTAATGGGTCCAGTTTCGTCGATGCAGCTGAAGTGGCTGTCATATGTAAACGGTAGCAGCCCGAGGAAAAATACGTAATAGTTTTACTATTTGTATTTTTGTTCTATATTGTTAGAGTAATTAAGGACAAAGCGATGGGCGTGACACGTAGCACATATGGGTTATATGAGACTGGAAACATAAAAGAGACGTAAATGGCAGTATAATATTGAAATAATTGTCAAATAACTAGATTCTGAGAACTAAATTGGATTCATCTTTCCCGCGACAGAACTCAGAGTCGAGCTGTAGTACACGGTGCTGAATCTGTGTTTTCCATAAAAAGCAGAGAGTTTCTTGAGCGAGCAAGCGATCGTCAGATCCTCGAGAACTTCGCATGCCTCTTCAGCTGGAGTTGTCAGCAGTGGAGGAACGAGTTATTAATAATACTGAAGGCCTGGTTCTCTTGGATAAAATTAATATTTGCAGTGTAATGATGTCATAATTTTGGGTTTCTGATTATGATTAAAACTCAGTTAATGTTCTGAGTGGTTGATACGTCATTTAGGTCTGTATGGGCCACAGTACCCGAGCCCGTCAATAACTGATTGGTACTTGATGTTTCAAAGACGTTGTTGGAACTAGAAGTAATTAGTCTTAGAGCGTCGTATGATGGAATTGATTTATGAATTGTAAAATGAACATAATGTTAACAGAAGCGATGATGACACTGAAATATGGACAGGTTTGTGTCTTAATCATTTGCCTGGATGGGCTGAGGTAAGCCAACAGAACTCTGTTTGGTTCGTAATTCGAATCTGGAGTCTCCAAAATAAGCAGCAGCAGCAGTGATAATTATTTATGGGCCGGGATAACTCAGTCGGTATAACGACTCGCTACGGGCTGGACGGTCCGGGGATCGAATCCCGGTGGGGGGGGGAGAGATTTTCCGCGTCTGTCCAGACCGCCTCTGGGGCCCACCCAGCCTCTTATACAATGGGTACCTGGTCTTTCTCGGGGGTAAAGCGGCCGGGACGTGGCGTTGACCACCCACCCCTTCCAGCGCCGAGGTTAAAGAAACAGTACAACTATACCTGTACGCCCCCTCTGGGCCTTCGTGGCCTGTTCTAGGGTGAACTTTGCCTTTACTTTACCGTTTTAGTGATAATTATTTGTTTACGACTTTTTTGGTTAGCAGAGCGCTGGCTTCGGGTTAAATGGCCGAAGTTCTATTGCAGGGACGATTCTCTTCTTCCTTCTGAATGTCACAGGCATTCCTACGCAATGGGTACAGGGGTCATTTCTTCAGGCGTGACACTAACCACTCAGGTCCAACAAATTCCAAGGTTACCACACATTTGCTTATGATTTTTGTCTCATGTTGCAGACATTGTGTGAAATCCAAGCGGCTATGTTGGAGCGCGGTGTGACGCAGCATGAGAATATCACCCGGCAGATTATGGGAAACGAACTGCGCCACATAGGGAACTCGTCGTACCGCAACGTGCGGGACTGGATCATCTTCCGGGACTGCATGAACGGGCTGGAGTACGTGATACAGGTGTTTGAATACTTCAAGCAGAAGCTTATGACACCCTGAAGCATGCCCCTTCTTGGACAGGAGCGCCACTCCAGCATGGAGGATGAATCGAAGATACACCTCAACTTTGTTTGAAAACATCGAATTGTGATTTCAAAATAATGCGATCCACAAAATATAATTATCTTCACTTTTATTTTTAAAAAGAAGATTGGGTGAAGGCTAAGACAATTATGGTAATTGCATGGTAATGTCGACATCTGCTGGTCTTCAGTAGCTCCATCCAAGAGGGTCATGATACCGCTTTTACACAATGTTCTCTTTAACACGATGTGCAAAGTGTAAGTCAGTGTCTTCGCAGACTGCAGACAGAAACTTGGGACTCTTCACCAAAGATCAACGGAATATTGTCACTTGTGAAGTCAGACAGTCGCTCTAACTCACCATTAAATTCTGTGTACTGCTGCTGACACATTTGAACGAAGAACCTTATGTGTAGGAGGGAGTGATTATGGAAATCGTCTCACTCCTCCAGAGTATATAAATGTGCATTATAACAGGCAAAGCTTTAAATGTATGTATGTAATTATGTTTGTAAAGCCACGCTTTAGAGCAGAATATCATCTAGACTCGCTCACGACTGTAGAAGCTAAGTAGCCAGTATTTATAGACCCTATATAGAAACATTTTTACGTAATATTGATTATATTTTCTGTATGTGTCCAAACAAATAGCTCTTAACAGTTTTGTATGATACAGCCTAATATATTTATTTAATGTTATAGATACAAGTATATGCAAAACGTAAATTTTACAGTATTACAGTAATTTTGGCACCGTGTTACATGTAAAACCTCATTGTTTATTAATTGGTTACTTTTTTTATTTAAAGTGGCTAAAGGAACAAAGACTTTTGTGAAGTGCTTTTATGTTACGATTGAGTAATTTAATGCCTGATCCTGATTGTGGAGTATCTGGAATGAGAGTAGCATCTGGATTAGTTGCTGTAACGAGGATTTGCTTCTCAATCAAGAGGAGTTTCTCCCTAGATGACAATTTTCATGGTATTTAAGTCTTCAACGTTAGGTTTTTGGGGGTAAAAAAAGATGGTGTGTGCATCTGTTTTACTCACACCAAATATTGTTCCAACACGTACAATTAGGTCTGAAGTTTTAATTAAAACATGTCATCTGCAACTCTCAGAAAATACCCAGGATCTCAGCTTTTAAAATAAAAATATGTGTGTGAGTTAGTGTGTGTGTGTGTGTGTGTGTGTGTGTGTGTGTGTGTGTGTGTGTGTGTGTGTGTGTGAGAATCTTAGTTAATTGAGATCTGTATGTTGATGTTTCATACGCTTACAATCAGTGTTAATTTATTTTCATAAGCAGCTGTTCTGGTGTTCTCTCTTTACTTGGTCTGATCTAATTTATCACCACCAGTCATTATGTAACAGTGTCTACTAGCTGTTTGTGTGTGGAAAGGTGTGTGTATGTGGTCTTGCTCAGAACCGGTGTGGAAACTAAATAATTTTGAGCTACCAAAAACCTGTCTTTGTGTTCTGTAACTGTATTTGCTATGTGATATATGCATAGTGAACTAACAGATTTCCAAATTCAGTGGGAAAGTTCATACATGACTCTCTGTGCTCTGGAAAGTAAACTGTCCCCTTCTGAGTTTTGTTTAGAATATAAATGGGGGTCCTTATATATATATATTTTTTTGCGGTGGTAATTTGCATTCTGTTTTTGAAAGATCACATTTAGATTGTTTTGAATAGAAATGTAAATATATATTAACTGTTAGAATGACATGTTGGCAGTTGTCAATTTATTTGACATGTCAAGAGATAGAATGTGATTTATTTAATTAGTATACCAACTGATGCACATATATAAAGGTTTCACATTAAAACACTAAAATTGCTCCGACATGTTTCAGTCATCCTCAGGGAGCTATACTTTCCTTGCTAAAGTCACAATTAAAAATAGTCAGTGATTAACTTCCTTGTACTAATAGGGTGCTGTTGCAGCATGTCGTATTATGTGAGGGTATGTTGCTGAGAGTGCCTTACTGCGGGTGTGCGTCCTGTGCTTCGTTGCATGGTACATCGAAGTTAATCAGTGACTATTTTTACATGTGACTTTAGCAAGGAAAGTATAGCTCCCTGAGGATGATCTTAGGATCGAAACATGTCGGAGCAATTTTAGTGTTTTAATGTGAAACTTTTATATGTGTGCATCAGTTGGTGTACTAATTAAATTACTCGATGATACGCATGGTGCAACAATAATGCCCAACAGGCAAAAATCAACAACTACTACAAGAATACCAAGCTAAAGTTACTAAAAGCAAATGTGGCAGTATGGTTTAACAAGATGTGCAGAGCCAAACAGTTGAAACCAAACTACATCAACTTCAAGATTAATGGACAAAAGCCACAAGACAAGAAAACTACAATGAATGCCATCAGGTTCAGAATAAACCAAGAAATTAAATTCCTGTACTGCAAGAAACAGCACCTCAATTGGCGACTGTACTACCTATATCTGGAAGGTGCACATCAATATAACGATATTTGGCAGCGTATAGACGAACAAATAAGTAGATAGCCAGTATCACGCAGCGAAGCACAGGACGCACACCCACAGTAGGGCACTCTCAGCAACATACCCTCACATAATACGACATGCTGCCACAGCATTCTTTTAGTACAACAAATTTAATCAGTGACTATTTTTAATTGTGACTTCAGCAATGAAAGTATAGCTCCCTGAGGATGACCTTAGGATCGAAACGTGTCGGAGAAATTTTAGTGTTTTAATGTGAAGCTATTATATATGTGCATCATTTGGTATACTAATTAAATAACTCGAGGATATGCACGGTGCAACAATAAGGATAGATAGAATGTGAGTTGATTTGAGTTTATATTACTGAATTCACGACTTCTTGAAGCAAAAATCCACAGTGTTTCTTAATCCGTCACCTCATTCAGAACACTGAAATAGTTAAGGAAGACGCTTCTCTTCATCTGTGAAATTTGTAAAGCTGATTTGTTCCAGATTAAATTCTGTGGCATTCATTGTATTCACACTCTGGTTTGAGCTACCATAAACTCCCTTTTCCAACACATATACTGATTGTTCCACACTAACTGGACGGTGTGTAGATACTTGAATTTTATTGTAACTTCTGAAATTGTTCCAGTATTTTATTCATTACATTTTTACTTTCTGTTTAATTGACAAAAATGTAATTACAATGGCAACTTAACAAGTTTTACTTAATGAAAAGAGCGAATATACATAGTACATTTTTTTGGTTGAAAAGAATCACTTGGTCTTATATGTTTTAATCAGGCTTCCAATATGAGAATTTAAAGCCCTCATTACAATCTGTATTAGATGCTCTGATTTATTTCGAGAAACCATCTTGTAATTTGGGTGCTTCTCCCAGTACTATGAGTAACATAAAATAATCCTCTTTTGAGATGTGGAGTCAATCAAAACTTGTATCTTACATTTTTAGAGTCTCTGAATTATTCTTAGTTGAGTGAAAATAATGAATGTTTATATGAAAAATAATTTTTTTACTAAGTACATACTTTCGAGGCAAAACCTTTTTTTTATCATATGATGCAATCAGTTTTGTAAATTAGATTTTACATTTTATATTATCATTGAGCCTGTTAATGTTTTTATGACTGTGATATTTATGCTTTTTATATATTAATTTGATGTGACATTAGATTTATGTTATTGCCCATAATTGTCCTATTTGGTAGATCTCTTAAATGACCCAGTAATTTCTAACTTCACTAATCTCAAACTGAAACGCATTTTATAGTTGCTACTTGAAGCCTGTTGGAATGGTGCAGGACACAACAATGTGTATGATACATTCACATATAATATAATACAATACACGTCAAATTACTTCTTAATTCTCATCAAGTTTGAGATCAGTGATAGTTAGAATTGGGGAGGTTGTATTCTCAGAAAATGAGGAATGTATCTGCAACATGTGCTGTATCTCATTTATTCTTCCATCTTCGTGTAACTTATCGCATGCAGAAGAAATTTGCATTCCTACATCAGACAGTTGATTATTTGTGTGTTAATAATTGTAATGTACCCACATACACTATGTCTTTTAATAAACTATATTGTATTTATTGCAAGGAACGTGATACACATTTTACTTAACCTTTTGACGCCTAATGTCAACTATAGTGGTTGTACCACTTTAGACAATGTATTGTATATCATAAGGTGGTAACAGAACCAAGTTTTTACTACGGCTGGGCGTCAGAGTAGCTGTGCAATGTTAAGGGATAAACGTAGGTTGGGGATCAGGAGAATGAGGTAAGGCAGTGACGAAGTACATTTGAAACGGATGCGAAATACATACAAAATATTAGCAGGGTAACTTGAAAGTAAGAGGGAGTTTGGAAGACCTAGACATAGATGGGAGGCTAGTATAAAAAGTATCTTAAAGTAATGGGATGTGAAGATGTGGTTGGATTTGTCAGGTTCAGGAGAGGGCCCAATGGTCATGTGTTGTGAATATGGTAATGAACTTTGGGTTCCATGAAAACCAGTTACTGTTTTTATAGTAGACGAGTGACAGACGTGGCGTGTCAAGAAGGACTGTGCTCTGTGAAGTTTACTTATACTGACGCCACGGAACGAGTTCGTGGATGGTAGCGATGACGGCAGTGGGGACTTTCTGTTGTTTTGTTTCACCCCAGTCCCCTCTGATCCGTCACTTAGCCAAGAGGACTTGTACTGTACCTAGTGTACTGAATCCCGTGGTTGTCAGTACCACCAACACTCCTATGAACAGAATCCCTAGAAGGCTGGAGAAGAATATATGACAGTTTGCTGGAATGGGAAGCACGGCGGCTACAGAGAGTGTTGGTCCGCTGGACATTTTCCAGAGACTCAGAATACTAGAAAGAGGGCTGATATCCCATTGCCTTTACAAATAAAAAAAGAATCATCTACCTTGTAACGCGTGTTTTCTCGGGGGTGGTTTCCGTTGTACTGTAATGACTGTACCAGAGACAGCCAGTTGCAACGTTAGGCATTTGTTGCTTTCAAAATAATGATTTAACCCTTTGACCCTGGAGCTGGACATTTACAGTTTAGCACACCATTTATGTAAAATGTGAATATTTTGTGAACCAAGAAGGGTAACATTAGGAAATACGCGACATTTTGTGGAGGAATAAACGAAGATGGTGAGAGAAAGTCTAAAAAAATAATATATTTGTTGACTAAACATATAAAAAGCGTACTTTGGGGAGTAGCGGTATGTCTGTCCTATATATATATATAGGATGCATGGTGCCTAAAGATTAAATACTACTCGGTATAACTTTACGTTTGTTCGGTGCCTTCCACTAACTATTTCATACGAATGAATATACCTAAAATAAAATTTACACAGACGTTCTATTCATAAGTACCATTTCAAGTTATATGATAAACTGATATGAACCATGACTGCAACTTGTGTGTAAGACAATCATGACTACAAGTTTCGGCTAAAATTAGCCATTATCAAGATTTGATAGCGACTATTCTAGTCGAAACATGTATTCACAGTTAATGTCAGTTAATACGTATGACTTGATATATTAATAGAACAATTGTGCAAATTTTATTTTGGGCTTCTTCATTTGCAGTACTCAAAATCCTGGAAGGGTATGAGATTCTGGGATGGTTTTTGGGCACGTAGGCTGTTCAGCATTCAACCAAATTTGGGAAGCACTGGTTTGTGTTAGAGTAACGTCTTCTGTATGAACTCAAGATCTAACAATTTCATATTGCACGAGTGAGCGCTCCTACATAAATCTTTGCTGTGGAGGGCGGAAGGGAGGATACAGTACATTGAGTGTGTTCATTAAGCAGTTAAAGTCACATGTTTTTGTGTATTAAGTTTGCGAATGGAACTCGCAACCGAAACTAAACTGAAATACTTGCGCATCGCAAGGGCAGACGTGGCTACCGAAAATATAAAGAAAGCAGGGAGTATGTTTCTAGGGAAATGACCAACTTGATGCACAATTACGTTATACAATACGTTTAAATATTTGGGAACAACTTTAACAAATCAAAATTCTATTACGGAAGAAATTAAGAGCAGATTGAGGTCAGGAAATGCTTGCTATCATTCGGTACAGAATCTTTTGTGTTCCAGGTTGCTATCCAAAAATTTCAAGATTAAGATATATAGAACTATAATTTTGCCGATTGTTTTGTATGGGTGTGAAACTTGGTCGCTAACATTGAGGGTGGAAAGGAAGCTGAGGGTGTTTGAGAATATGGTGTTGATGAGAATATTTGGACCTATGAGGGACGAGGTAACGGGGGGATGGAGGAGATTGCATAACGAGAGGCTAAATGATCTGTATTCCTCACCCAATATTGTGCGGGTGATAAAATCTAGAAGAATGAGATGGGCTGGGCATGTGGCGCGTATGGGTGGGGAGAGGGGGGCGTATAGGGTCTTGGTGGGGAAGCCGGAGGGAAAGAGACCACTGGGGAGACCTAGGCGTAGATGGGTGGATAATATTAGGATGGATCTCCAGGAGGTGGAATGTGGGTATATGGACTGGAATGGGCTGGCCCAAGATAGGGACGGGTGGCGGAGGCTTGTGAGTGCGGTAATGAACCTTCGGGTTCCGTGAAATACGGGGAATTTCTTGACTAGCTGCAAACCAGTTAGCTTCTCAAGAAGGACTCTGCACCATGGAGTAAGTAATACGTTTTTTATTATTATAATCCTCTACATGTTTCGAGTAACTCTGTGCTCATCATTATGAGGTAAAATTGTATTAATACAGCATCTGGTATAGTACTCTCTGTAAGTGACCTTCCGGTGTGCTAGTTGAGAAGGAACTTCCCCAAACTGCACGCTGGACGGTCACTGAGAGTACTATACCAGATGCAGTATTAATACAATTTGACCTTCTGATGATGAGCACAGTGTTGCTCGAAACATGTAGAGGATTACAATAATAAACGTTTTATATAACGTAATTGTGCATCCAGTTGGTCATTTACCCAGAGTCATACCAGGATGCACGGTCAGCAAAACAAAATTCAGGGAGTATATTGTTACGTTTGTGAGCGACAGGTCAGCGGTACAGTAGAGAAAATTGACAGGAAAGTAACATTTATTGGATGTAGGGTCTAAAAGAGAGGAGTGTAATTGTCTCAGTACGGTGTGTGTGTGTGTGTGTGTGGTGTTAAGGTAAATACAAGTGGCGAACTAGCATTTTAGTTCTCCACAAAAACAACAATTCCGGCAGAATCGTTTCTCAGTTCCTATCTGCGTCAATGTGTAGTGCTGTACTCAGGTACCTCCATTGGTGGTATGTTAATGAGGTAAGAATGAAGGAACCCGATGTGTTCGGGTAATTGTGTCCAAAGATCGTGTGCTTCACTAGAAATGGCTCAGATCTTGTGCGAAACAAAATGAAAGAACCAGAAGTGCTTTCCGTAAATTCGCCGTTTCGTGTGTCTTCCGCAGATCACCGGTGGAAACTGATTTAACGTAACATATTTCACAGGCGGAACTAACATTGTGGGGGGGGGGGGAGAAGCAAAATCGACCATGCCTCTGTTCTTACACCACCAAAATAATCGCTCAGAAAATATTTCTAGCCAAAAAATTATTCTGAGGTAGAAAAAATATTGAAGTGGAATTTGTCCCCTTTTCAACCCCCCAAATTACGACTTTGACGTACTTACAAAATTTGTCTGCAATGATGCTGTCAAGTCAAGAATTGTTAACATGGCAATGATGCAAAACTTTGAAAATATACCTGTCGCACTTAATGCATGCAAAATCTGTACTTGGGTAATATCAAATTATAAAAAAAAAAATTACTTATATAACAACCAACGATATTACACACACACACACATACAAACACACACACACACATACAAACACAAACACACACACACACGCACATACAAACACACACAAACACACCCACACACACATACAAACACACACACACACACCACGCACACACGCATACACACACACACACAAACACACACACGCACATACAAACACACACAAACACACCCACACACACATACAAACACACACACACATACACACACA
>Ga0131853_10018679_pt1 | contig 12615 bp, 8 predicted proteins | sample TergutLab28metaG_FD_92764 | JGI IMG/M metagenome (GOLD analysis project Ga0131853, IMG submission 92764) | Labiotermes labralis P1 segment gut microbial communities from Petit-Saut dam, French Guiana - Lab288 P1 (version 2) (version 2) | ecosystem: Host-associated > Arthropoda: Insects >...
ATGTATATCTTAACTAATGTATTTTCTGAAATTATGCATATATTATATACAATTATATATGTATTTAAGATATTTACCTCATATATATATATATATATATATAAATGTGTGTGTGTTGTGTGTGGTGGTGTGTGTGGCGGTGTGTGTGGTGGTGTGTTGTGTGAGTGTGTGTGCGCGTGTCATATACGAACGCCTGTTAGTGGGTTGCTAGTAGGTATGTGTGTGTGTGTGTTTTGGATAAGTCTACGAAGGAATAGGTAGGTTGTTAGAGACAAAACAAGTGGATTTATTGACGTGTCTTTTGGTTATTTGATATTGTACTGATTAGTATGTTAACAACGTGCTAGATTTTTTTTACACGTTTAGTGACGGAGTGATGCAAAGATGTGCCTAGACTTTTTGTGCATATTAATCAGTTTCAGATACTGTGTGCTCTTGCAGTGGCACTCGCTGACTTTGTGATTAACGTGTGTGTGAAATATTTTCTCCTGAGCAACAACCTGTCATTTGGACAGCTATTATCTGGGTTGTATAGGCGTGCCCACTTGGCATCTTGTGTCGTAGAGAGAAAGACGGTCACCTTCTCAGGCCATTAACGTAAGAACAATATGTTAACGCCGACTGGGCAGTAGCAAAGACCCCTTATTACAAAAGAGCATCTTTAAAGGCGAATACATTTTCTTGAAAGAAAATTCTAGGATTTAACTTTATACCCAACGCACGAGGCTTGATATTTGCAAGCTACGGGCTGTTTCCCCTCTTACATTTTCAGTGGCAAATATATTGACCTTTCATTCGATATTATCCATCTATATTAATGCAAGAGAATATTATTATTATCCATTGAAACGGGGAACGACCATGTGACTTTTCGGGCGTTAGCCGATATTGCTGTCCACTTGTTGCGGTCTGACAATAATATTTGTAAATACGCACATAGTCACACTGCATAGAGTAGGGAATTACTTCTCCAGGCGCTTAATGAATTATACAGCACATAAAAATTCGACGTTTGAGATTGTGACCACGCTGACTATGAAGACTGTCATCGTCTTTTGGAATGTTACGCCATATAATCTGGCTCACACCTGTAAACTACACTGCGTCGCATCCCAGAAGACTATAACCTTCACATTGGAAGATATGTGAAATAAGCGTTGTACCTTTAAATGGGATACATGCTTTTTAAAAATAATCGTTCCTTTAAAGAGATAAAATGCGTTATGGCTCTTAAGTCGGAAGAGGCTTGATTGCCTAGACCATGAAAAGGAAAAAAATAGAGGGGGATATTTGTGTGCAATGAGCCTTTACGAGAAAGTCGAGAGAGTTATAATCACATTTTATGTGAAATATTGTTTATATTGGAACTTTACGAACGGAAATTGAATTCATCCGACAGGTTTTTTTGTAGACATCCAGTATCAAATTTAGTAGAAATCTGTATAGTGGTTTCACAGATGAAATATTTTGGCTGGCATAATACATGTGTTTATTTTTGTTACGTATATTTTTTCATATTTGTTGCATGGAAAGCGTAAAAGTTAGCATGAAGCTGTGCCAAACTGTCGGCATTCTGTTGTTTTATTTCTGACATGGCATTGGTATAACACGCAAAGAAATGGGCACGTCAGTCAAGCAGGGGAAAAGAGACAGAATAAATTACCGCAATTGATTTCGGTGATCTTTTTCTGCCTGAAGTATGTGAATCGCATGCATAATGTATCCTGGGGTCCCGCAACTTTTAAACAGGCCGTATCGACGTGTAGTGGATATATAACCTGACGTTTCTTCTCTGACAATTCTTAACAAAATAGTGTATGTTTTTGTAACCTCAATAGCAAATTTTGTCCTAATTGCATAGTAGAAACTGTTACAGACAGACGTATTAAAACTCTCATCAGAATGATTGGTACCTCCATATCAGAGTTTACAAAGCGATACACGTGCTAACCTTACCGATATAGTCAAGATAAGACATTTTTACCCTTTCTAAACACTCAAGTTCAGTCGATCACGCCAGATAATGTTCTTACCAATCATTTATATATCAGTGTCTGCTGTAGTGTTTTGTCTTCAGTGGATATAGTTTAATGATTTATATTTTAATGCTTGCTGTTTGCAGTTCTTTGCCTTCAGGATACAAATGGATGAGCTGTAGCTAGCTGTTTGAGGCTTATGAACTTCACAGACACTAGTGGGAACATTCAGCATTTTTTCTCTATCTGTATTTCATCGATGACCTGTTCTTAGTGAAGCCAGAGCAACGTCATTGGTGATGGATTAAGTTTTTCAGTGCCTTTTAGGCGCAAATTGCGAAAAGCTACTATTAGCGTCGTCACGTCTGTCCGTCTGTTCGTCTGTCGGCATGGAACAACTTGGCTCCCACTGGACGGATTCTTATAAAATTTGGTATTTGAGTACTTTTCGAAACTCTGTCGATAAAATTCAAGTTTCATTAAAATCGGAAATTAATAACTTGTACTTTACATTAAGACCTGCACACATTTATGATAATATCTCGTTCAGTTCTCCTTCGAATGATAAATTTTTCAGAGTTGTAGAAAAGATCGAAACACATTTTACGTTTTTTTTTTAAATCGTAAAGTTTATGGGGTAATGTGGAGAAATATTGTAGAGCCGCGAATGCCGCAGTTGAAAATTACGGCGCATGCGCATTACATGCCGAATACGTTAAGTCTACCAACACACACACGTTATGTAATACATATTGCTTTTCCACTGCAACAATGGTTAGACGAACGCGCCTCAGTGTTACGTTATATGCACATTGCCTGTCTTGTTCTCACACATACAAGTCTTAATCCCTCATCTCTGTATTAAAATGACTTTGGTTCATGGGTTGATTTTTGGCTGCTAGGTTGCTTAGTTGTTCATGTATTTCCTACAAGAATGAGGGAGATTGTACAGCGCGTGTTACTGTCTTGCCAGCGTCGAAGGCTCTGTCGTCACTGCAGTTGTCAACCATCATTGAATACATAAAGATTCAATGTCCGTGTGCAGGAGAGAGTTCTACAAGACGAATATTAAAATTTTAGGACAGAGCATAGATGCCTAGGAGGTGCATGTGTTACATTACATTACCGATAAATTGCGTTGATTCGATGCTAGCCCGAGCGAACACACGTGGCAAATTTCAGATATGACTTAAAATCCCGTGGTGTAATTAGGGCAAATAAGACGTGTACTTGCGCTTAACGTTTAGGTGTAGTTGGGACGTGGAAAACGGCAAATTTGCACATTACGTTATAGAGAACACTTCTTGGGAGACTGAAAATGGCATGGAAGTGTGGAATTCAGTAAGTTAGTAAGCTTGTGAAGTTGTGAAGTATACAGAAATGGGTTATATAGTATCTGTTGGTGGGTTTCGGTGTTAGTGACGCTGGAATGTTGAGTTGTAAGACAATTAAGAATGTGCTGTACAGAGTGTCACAGAAATATATGTACACGTTTAGTACAGAATATTACCTTGATATCCATATCCGTGTGCTCTATTTACGAGGGGGCACAACGTGTTTTGCACATGACAGACGGCACGGCGAAATATTCCCCCATGATTCGATACTCGCAGTGTTGGAGACATCATTGCGATCAAGGCAATTTGATTTGGAAGTGTTACTAAATGTGCTTCAAGTGCAAGAACAGTGAACACGTAAATTTAAAGCTAGGCCTTTAAAAGCCACTAACACTTCAAGGGGTCCTTCAAGAAATTTCAGGGTCTTGCGTAGCTGTTCGAAAATTGTTTTAGTCAGTTTGCTTGTCGCGGTTGACTGTGCGACAAAGCGGGCCGTGGTCATTTGAAAACCTGCAGTAGATTCGCTAATTCGGCGAGTTCCATTAATGGCTCCTCTTATTGAAGGTAAAGGTAAAGCAGTCCCATTACAGGCCTGGACAGGCCCAGAGGGTTCCAGGAGGTTAAGGTTCCCAGATTTCATGACAACGGGACAGAATGGTGGTAAGGTTGTCAGCCTAACGTGCCGGCCACCATTACCCCCAGAAAATGTTCCTGGTGCTCATTTCTGTTAGACGCTGAGTCGACCCTAGGGCCATAGTGCCAATGAAGAATTCCAATGACACCTGCAGGGATCGAACTAGCGATCTTCCGATTTGTAGCACAGCATCTTAACCACTGTGCCAACGCGGTCCTCTTCTCTTACAGAAGTCTCTGTATTTCATTCCTTGAATATGTGTACACTTACATTATAGTTCTCCATTCCGTGCATTTTTATATCAAAGTAAGCCGTTTGATACCCCAACAAAATGCAGTCTCAATTAATACAGTATTAAAGGAGCATCTCCAGCATGTTTAGGTACAAGTGTACCATCTTCAGGGAGAACAAAATGTCAGTTTTAAAAAGCGATTGCCTCTGGAAAGCTGTTATTTATGAGGTTCTTCGGTCTGTAGTAGCTTCGTTGTTGACGTTAAGTACAACGGTACAGATTTTGTACACATTTTTTGGACGTCCTGTACTTTCCGTTTCCTACTCAAAATTTTGTGGCCCACATTCTAAATAGAAAATATGGCACCCCTAATGAAAGCAATGAGTGGAATGTAAAATCACCGGTACTCACAATAAAAACACATTTTTATAAAGCGTATGGTTTATATTACTTAATAGTATATAGGCTATTTGAAATACATAAATACACGTTTGAGTGTATTGAGTACAAAACAAGTATAAATGTCTGAATATTTTTTCTCAGTTAGGTTGTAATACTTTAGGATTACAGCAGTAAGTACCAACGCCATAGCTTTTTCTTTAAATGTGTGTTGTATCAGGACAGAAAACACGAATGATTAACAGAAAATAAATGTTATAAAATCCTGAATTACCTTTACGACTAGCTGGCGAAAGCACACGGATGTCTTTCGGAAGAATTTTATACCAAATGAATTAATTAAATTGCTGTTTGCTATGAACGTTGTATGTGCACACATGTCATTGACCAGTGTTTCTAGGCGCCTTCGGAACACTGCATAAAACGACTGTTAGCTTTGCCATGCCTGTCTGTCCGTCCGTCCGCATGGAACAACTCGGCTCCCACTCGACAGATTTTCATGAAGCGTGATACTTGTGTAGTTTTTGAAAGTATGTCGGAAAATATTTTCATTAAATCGGACAAGAATAACGGGTACTTTACATGGCGACCAATGTACGTTTTTGATAATATCTCACTCATTTCTTCGTAGAATGAGAAATGTTTCCGACAAATTTGTAGATAAAATCGAAGCACACATTTTAGGTTCAAAAACTTTTTTCGACAATCGTGCCGTTTAAGAGATAATACCGAAAAATATTGTACAGCCGGACAGGCCACGGATGACATGATGCAAGGACATTTGATGCTGGATACGCAAGTTTACAAATACACACTCAGAATATTTAATACTTATTGCTTGTCTACAACAACAATGGTTGCACGAACGCGCCTCAATGTAACGTTATACCTACCTTGCCTGTCTTTTAGTTATTGTCGCGAGACCCTGCAGTAAATGTTTAACGCAATATTCGGCGCTTTATGACCGATAAAAGCCCGTGAAAATCACATATTAATATCGTCAAAGCTGGCTGTATGATGACGACTGGAGATAAGAAATTGCTTTATTTGTAAAATATTTCCTTGAACACTTGTTTAAAGTGCAATGAAAATAATTTTCATTTCATAAAAATGAAAAGGAAATGATTGCACCATACAGGAAAGAAGGCTAGTTTTGTGTTCGTGTTATATAAAGATTTGTAATAATGACTGGGAATAAGTATGCAGTGTTGGTTTGTTGGTACTGTTACTCCAGTTGCAACTGATTTTGACCGTGTAGGTGGATTCTTGAATATACATGGATGAGGAAATATTACTGTGTAATTCACTCACTGTTGGTATTTGAATATTTCCATCTTTTAAAATGTATAACAGAATAACACGACAGTAGCGAAAGTCCATTAAATTATGAAATATTACGCGTTAAATTAATTACTCTCTGGGACACTGCGAAATGCGTACCCACTAATTGGTGGAATGATGTGAGTGATTAATTTAATGTACCCTTGAGACCTGCATATAATTTGGAGATAAATCACATCCCCTTAACTCTGTTTACAGAAGTGGTGGATTCGGTATTTATTTTACGTTTTTTTACAAAGTCTGAAAGTAAGCTCTTCAGATTCAGCATAAATAATCTGTTTCGCTTACAGTATGTGGTCTTACGTCCTTTAAATAAGAAAAAGCGATTTATATCCGTGAAAGTATGACAGTGGGTTAGGGCATTCAAAATCGAATATTAGTTCCACTACATAACAATGTTTTAAAATGAAGTATTGCTTAAAATTGAAATTCTGTTGTGAAGTGTTATATGATATAGACCTATATGTTATCACAGGTGCACAGACTTTTCAAAAGAGTAGCAGCCACCTCAAAATTCTTGGCACCAGAAAGGCCACATGAACAAGTTCCATTCCGAGAAAACACAGATATTAGGCACCGCCGTAGGAGGCATGTTTGCCCGGGATACCTGCAATGAGGATTTTGTACGGTACACTTCTGTGTTACGACACGCGTCTTGGATGTTGTTAGACTTTTCTGTGGTGACTGGCAGAGGTACAAAAATTGTTAATTTAATGCTTGTCAGGAGTTTTGCTTGTCTCCCACGGCATGGTATGTGGATATATTATTGCTACATATATATATATATATATATTACTTACAACATTTATATTGCGCCTATCACTCCGTGGATGGGATGGGATGATGTGTAAGTACGTACCGCAATGACTAAAATACACGCTACTTGTTGTTGTTGTTGTTGTTGTGACACAATTATAGTGTTAGTAAAAAGATGTAGTGGGTCGACAATTGTCAAAATATCGGGAAACCAATTTTTTATCTTTTTTCTGACGTACTACTTGTTGGGAGTCCATTCGCAAATGATGGTCAAAAATAAGACAACCTGATCACTACAAAACGCTGTCCACTGCAGGAGTGTCACATGCAAATGAAACACTGGTATTTTCATAATATAAGTTAATTATTTGATTTTTAAAATAAACAAAACAAGTTCTGGACATCTTAATTACACTAAATTTTATCCGTCTATGCTGACTCATTTAAGAGGTAATGTTTTGCAAAATACACAACCTGCTGACGAACAGGTTACACCTACGTGTGCCTTAACTAAACTTCAGACTTGACAATAAATACGATTTTATTAACCTATCCTTCCATCACAGACGCAGGAACCGATGAAACGACGAATGTAAGGAGAGTAGCTTCCGCCTTGTTAAAGCTCAGGGTGCCACCTGATCACGTTGTTGAAGATGAATGTCTATTTCCTTCCGCTTCCCGTTTCAAGGGGCGAAAGAGCCATTACAGTTGCCGGCACTATCTTTGTTGTTCCTCCGTTTTTCCACACAACTCGTCTTTCTAGACCTGAAATACACACACATATTTAATTCTGTATCGGTTACCTATCAGGGTTGATTTTCATGTAATAATAACACTGTGATAGCAGAAACTGAAGTTTCAACTGCGTTAACACAAATTGTGTAACCGGACAATGCCCTGAACCACTTCCATTCAGTTACACAACCTTCCCCCCCCCCTAATTTCCACTTAATCCTATGCTCTCGTGCTTCTGGGGGCTCCCAAAAGGATCTTCACCAAGGGTGTCCCTATCATAATGCTGTATAGATTATCTGTCACTCTTACCATATCAATACCTCCAATCTATCTTTATTTACAACCTTAACAATCTTAGAGTAACAGGTGAATTGTATAGATTACGACGTTCCACGTTATGGTGTCATAATAACCCAAGCTTCTGACTGACCGGTAATACAGTCCAAACAAACACAACACATAAAATCCATACGTTTGTTTTTTGTTTTATACTACACGTTTCGGTTATACTTATTGACTATGATCAGGTAGATAAATACGCGCACAGAAGGAACAGTTTTACAGAAGAGTTCTCCACAATGAATCAGCTAAAATCCGAAATGCCGTAAATGAAGTTAGGGATGGTTCTATATACTTTAATTCTACTGTAAAGACAGGAGCATGCAACTGGCACTGATGAAGCAACTCCATTACCTTTGTGCTACTGTAAAAAAAAATTGTAAATAATTTGGAACTGTGAAGTCAACTATGACAGTAGAAACCAAAAGTATTACCAATTACGAATTACGCGTGGTATGAAGTCGTTTTCTATTGTACGGCCCATTAAATCCGATGCATAAATACCCAGACTCATGGGACACACTGTTTTGCTGGTACTAATGTTAGATATTTGCTGTTTTGTATTATCTTGAAGCTGCTACTTTAAAAAAACTTAGAACAGCTGTTCTTATTATTCCTTATTTTGTTATTTTATATAAGTGAATAAAAGAGAAAAAATAAAAAGTATAAAGTACTACGTTTAATTAGTGTTATCCGTTGTTCTTCGTGAAACCCAAATCCATGGTTGAGTGTGGCAGCCTTTAGCTCGCTGTAACCCATTCAACGCCGTTCTAGCGCGGCAACTTATTCAGCCCACGAGTGAAGCGGGTCCTTTAAACTTACGGGAACACGTAAGGAAAGCACATGTTGTGTCTTCTTGGTTGTTCCGGTGTTCGGTCTCGTTTGACGGGCCATATATACACGTGTGGACTCGTGTCTTGCACGTAACAACAATTTAACGTCCACCATATTTTTTCCTACACATACACCGAAGGCTGAATGTTTCGCAGTAGCTAATAAACATTTCGCTGGGTGAGTAGGAATTCGTATAATTTCTTTTCTCATAAAGGGTCTCAGCCCTTACCTTGGCAATTCCTCTCCTTCCTGCAGGGTGGCCACCATAGGTCTGTCTCCTGTTTCAGGTAACAGCAATACGCTCAGACCTCCCAAAATTCCGAAGGCTCCCAACACGCCCATCGGTACGCGTTCGTCCACACCAGACTGAAAATAAAATTATTAAACGTAAAGTATAATATCCAGTAAAGTGTACCTTCAAGCATGGTTAAAAATTGCAGTGTTCTAGTACAGCAGGTACAGTTTGGACCAAAACATCCCGGTATCGATAACGTCAGGCCATGCGCCAACTGTTGGATTTTGGCAGCAATGAAGAACATTTATACGAATGATCTATTGTGGTCTGTGGTAAATTTTCTTATATTATATACACATTGGCTTGTGGTAAAAACGGACATAACATTTCTGTGACAGCGACTGTATCTTCAGTTCAATGGGAAACCTGAGAACATCCGTACAGAATCTTTGGGACAAGGTGTTCAAGATAAGTAATAGAATAATTTCATGTCTAGAAGCAAGACTGTCGGTGACGTGTGGCGTAAAAGATGCGGATCAACCGCAATATTTTGAAACATACTATAACGCTGAAAGAACGGACTAAATGTTTTGAAATTACAACAAACATAGTTGTGAATCAGGACACTTGGCATATAATACATGCCAATTTCGGCGGCAACATATAAAGTAAAAACAAATCGATAGATTTCCGTCAAACACAACTAAGATATTTTATTTAGAAATGACGGAAATATAACGATTTGTTTTTAAGTTCAATAGTGCAACGTGATGTCCTCTGTACAGTTTAAAGTAAAGTTGTGTAAAGACTATTTTTTCAGAATTTTTACAAATTTAATATAAACGTTAAAACAAAGGCAAATCTTTGCGATTTTAGGTACTGAAGATTTTTTCATTCAAAGCTAACTTAGTCTTCAGTTTATCTCCTACCTAACCAAAATATTATTTTATGCATAAGTGTAACGCAGTCCTGCTATTTTTAACACATTTCCTAAAATGTGGCCAGAAGTGTCGTCCAGGGTAAGATGATCTATCCTAACCTTCGACCGATTGTAAACTGTGCACAAAAATCAAGCCTCAACAAAACCTTCCTCGTGTCCTAACACATCTTCGCTTCGTATCGCAGCAACCACCTGCCTCCTTGCTGGTGGATGATTTAAAAGTCTAAGGGAAAAGTGGTTGAAAATATAATTTCATATTCCATTCCACAACAATTCATATTTTAAACAATTCATTTCACACCAATACCCGAACAAGTCCACTCTACAGCGCCACCACTCCCGTTGGCCCTCCTTTTCAATTGTCTTTTCCGTCTAACTTTGCTGACAAACACATTGATCTGTTGGACTTGCTATTCTTGGTCTTCACTAAAACTGTGGCAGCCATCTTCTCCAAAACTTCGGTAACTGCATACCAGTCTACATGCTGCCATATTCCTGAAGACTGCAACCGTTATGCAGTGACCATGTTTGCCTACCATATCGTGTGCTTGAGGCCCTACTAACTACTGTAATTGACGCTGTACTCTACACTCACCAGATTCCAGAGATAAGGTACAAGCATGAGGGCAATGCCTGCAGGGACGTTGGACGACCCAACTCCGAGGTTGCGCACCACAGTAGGGAACAACTCCGCTGTGAACACCGGCATTACCGCGTTCGATGAGGACACGGAGAACTTGCCGACCATGGCAAACGCTATGGTTACCCACTGAAGGCTTTCGTTACCTGAAAACATACATTACACTGAAAAAAAATTACTGTTAAATTCATTAGCTTGGATGTGGAATCGCCGTTGGCCACAAGGTTGCTTCCAACGCACAACGTTTTAAGTTTTACGCTTTCGTTACCCGAAGAGCATGAAATATAGGCTTATCTCTGCGTCTGTAGAAATATGTTTCAGTTTTGAAATTACTCATTGATTGCAGTTAAATATTATACGAGGTTCTTTACCAAAGGCGCCAGGCAAATTAAATTTTGATTCATATCGGTCAAGTACACACATCACCACCAGTACTTGGATCTCAAGTGAAACCTTTTTAATTCACTGCAGTAATGTTTATTGTAAGAAGTAATTGGCACATAAAATCAAACGTAGATCGTTGTGAGATCTAAAGTACGTATTTGGAAGACGATGTTTGTGCCTCGCCACCAGAATACGGGGAAAACAGCAATAAAAATAGGCATCATACTTTTTAAATGTGCTAGAAAATATATGAGAACTTCAGTAATAAATCATAGTTACATTCACTATAGAGAAAGAGAAGGCTGCGTTGTTGTAGGGTGTAACTTTTGTGGTTTGTGAGATGGTTATCATAGCTACGGAGAAAATGCTGCAGCGCCATTAGGGTGGATGAGAGCAGTAACTTCTCCCGAAGCTTTGGTGCATGTCTACAAAACATCACGACGTTACCTAAGAGATAATAATAATCTTCATATAGAACCTCAAACCTCATACGCGGGAACAATGTTGATGAAGCTTCAAAGTTATGCAACCACGCAAATTCTAAACTACATGTCACCCAAAATGGTGCCACATTAACGTCACGCAAGTTAATCTACACTAATCCAGAAATCTAATAACACTTAAATGAAGCTCATATGGCGCGATATAAAATAAAGCGTAAATGTTTACGAATAGCGTACAAAGTAGAAGTAAAGGTAAAACTTCTGTGGTTGCCCAAGTAAAATTCCATTAAAGTACATGTCAAAGTAAAGAAACATCTCCATGCATTCTTAAACCCGCTAATATATTGACGTAAAAATTTTCACGCTTTAGCTGCCATACACTCGGTAAAGATTATTCATCGCCGATTGGACAGGAGCCTGGATGAGACCCAGAGTCGTTCTGGACGGTTTAGAGGAGAGAAAAAAATCTGTCCCTGACAGTAATCTAAATTCGATGCCATGATTATCCCGTACTTCAGATACTACAGTAAGTGAGCTAAAAGACGAGCAAAGTTTTGCAAAAAGACGTTTGAAGGGTAAAGTAAAGAACGGGGGGAAAACATTGCCCAAAGATGCAGAAAATTCGAAGTGAAGGAAAGTTTAGACAATTCATACAATAATGTAATGGGGAAGCTGAACATTCAGAAACTGATATCGATGTTGACATTACTCGGATTCCCATCTGAATTTTAACAATGAGCTACGAATTTTTCCTTTGACAGCATCAAACAGTTAATCTTTGTATTGGAGGGGCAGTATTTTTCCTGTGAAGCAGGGGCTCTTTTCGTAAATAGTTTATATGGACATAAAATGCTTTGATATTAATCAGCAAATAAAAATTTTATGGCCCTTAACTCAAAATTCTAAATAGATTTTTTATCAGAAGGACGAGCGGACAATGCTTGGAAACTTTCTAAGTAAGTGATGTTGTTTCTTCTGCAACCTGCCCGAAATAATAGTGTCAGAGCTCTGTCATGACCTTTTTATCTCTATTTATCTCAGGCTTCAAAGTCGTAAATATTCTTAGATTCTGTCCCAGCGCTTGCAACCTACGATTTATCTTTTACGTGCTCTATAATGTTTAATTGGCTCTACGGTCGTGAAACTTTAAATAGCACTGTAAGATGGGTTTCGAACTCACAGTCCCAACAAGCGAGCGGCCGTAAATTCAAAACTTAGGCAGTGAAGCCGTATTATTAAAAAGGTAAAGGTAAAGTGATCCCGTTAGAGGCCCGGTGTGGCCCAGAGGGTGGGTAGAGGTATAGCTCTACTCTTCCATGACCGCGGTACTAGAAGGGGGTGAGTGGTCAGCAGCACGCCCCGGCCGCACTTTACCCCCGGGAAAGACCCG
>Ga0131853_10018680_pt1 | contig 12615 bp, 13 predicted proteins | sample TergutLab28metaG_FD_92764 | JGI IMG/M metagenome (GOLD analysis project Ga0131853, IMG submission 92764) | Labiotermes labralis P1 segment gut microbial communities from Petit-Saut dam, French Guiana - Lab288 P1 (version 2) (version 2) | ecosystem: Host-associated > Arthropoda: Insects >...
AGCCCCGGAGTAGACGAGGTTTTGGCAAGTTTATTGCGCTGTGCAAGCATGTTAATAAAGGAAGACTTGCCTACATTACTTCTTCCCATGACACAAACCTCACCGCACGGGTAAGTTTGACTTACCTCTTTATATACAGAGATATCGGCAATGCTGGTCATAAAGTCAGCAGATTGAATTGTAAATGTAGAGCTGGCAGGCATTTTAAAAGTATCTTATCCTTAGGGGTAAGAATAAGATACTTAATACTGTTTTGTCAACCAATATTTAGACCCTATCACTTTGATGTGACAATCACACAAAATGATATAACTACCGTTTGATTTGCATCAATATTTAAAGTATGATTGATTTCGTTACCAATCATAATTGGCTTGATAAACTCGCCGTCAACGGTAAATGAACCCTCGACATAGGTCAGATTTTTAGCCAACATATCACTAAATAAATATTCTACAAGGTCAACATTGTTGTTATTTTCTATAGTAATTGTATAACAAATCCTCCCTCCAACAACAGTTTTGTCACAAGAAGGAATTTTTTTAATTTGAATATCAAGAATCTTAGTTTTAACGGTATTGCTACTAAAATTAAACGGACCTTGGCATTCTTTATACATATTTTTTTCTCCTGCAAAAAATGCAACTACTTTCTTACGGCGTTGGTTGATTTGGGTCTATTAAGATAAGAGTCAAAGTAAATTTAAAGGATGTGCCGTTTTGTGCATTTTCGTTGCTTGTTGGTTGAATATAAATTCCTGTTGAGTCTACAAAAATAGGTAGAGCCTTTAACCCAGAGCTGCCTGTAAACCAAACAGTTCCGATAGTGGCCTCGCCTTGATACCAAGCAAGTTCGGGAAATTGTGCAACCGTTATAAGATAATATTTGCCGCCCTGGCTCCAAGTATGCGCGCCAACAAGAAGCCCTTCACCCCAATAGTTATATGTCGGTCCTATGCTTATAACAGACGCACCAAGTCCATTAAACAACTGATTAGTACTTTTCTCACTTCTTACATCCGAAATAGCAACGGACTGCTCGACAATAGTAAGCCTGTTATTTATTATGATAAGCTCATTTTCGATATTTGTTAGTCGCTCGTCCAAGCAATCCTCAGTCTTTTCGCAATTCCATTGATTGTTTTCTAATTCGGTCAATCGTCGCTCAATTTCATCACAGTCACAATCAATACTGCGTCCGCTAAGTCGTGCAATATTTATAATTTTTTCGTTTGGCATAAATTTTTCTCCCTTTGACTTACTCTAAATGTCCTCTTCTAGTGTGCAGAACAACACATTTTCAACAAAAGCAGTATTCTCTATAGTCCCCGCCGCACCCGTTGTTACAACACCCTTTAGATGCAAAAAACCTACACTTTTAGGCTCCAAATCGTCAAGTTCTATACTTCCCGTCCACGGCATCCAAGTCTGCATACCATCAAGGGAATACGAAAGCGATTCGGGCTTATACAAATCAGAAAGATTATCCCGTAGAGTCATATTTGTAGCCCAAAATTCAGTTGGATTTTCAACCGTTATTTGATAATAAATGGTGCCGCTTTGCGTGGCATAACCACAACTGACCTCTTTAGTGATAATTAGTTCAGACATTGTTTACACCTCTTACACTATAGGCAGCCCCAAAACCCTCACGCAGAATGTTATGACAGTTGTATCAATTGGGATTGTCATAGGCGTATAGATAATAACTCCGCCAGCGGTAGATGTTGGTGCTGTAGGCACTCCGTCAATTTCAAATGAACCTGTGATATACTCTAGGTTGCTATCAAGCGGGTCACGAAAAGTAACATCCTCTATTTCTTCACCGCAGTTGTTGGAGATTGTTATTGTATAACAAATCCTGCCGCCGACTACTGCTCTAGAACAGCTTGCAACCTTTGTAAGGCTTAGGTCAATTATATTAACCTCCGCCTGATTACTCTCTACACTAACTCCTTCTTCGCATAGGTCAAAATCTAGGTATGTTGTGTTTCCTAATGTTGCCATTTTATTCTCTCCCATTTTAGGCTAACAACAAAATGCACAAAAGAAAACATAAACAACAACGGCAAAGGCAAGGACAAGGACAGCATTTTTTAGAAATAACGGTAAAAACCGTATTGCTTTCAACTATTTGCTTTTTTCCGCAAACCTCAAATTCCAAAGCCGACTTGTTTTTGACTTTTTTTCTGCACAAATTACTCATTTGTTAAACCTTTATATTAGTCAGAGTAATAACTCTGCTATTATTCATGGTATGCAGCGATGATTGTTTATGTTATAACTAAGGTCTCTAGCCTTTTGGAAAAAATGCTAACGATAATCAGCCCACGATAATTGTTGACCGCCTAAGATATGAATATGTAAATGAAAAACAGATTGACCTGCGTTAGAGCCTTGATTTATAACTAAGCGGTAGCCATCTTGTAAGCCTAGATTATCTTTTTCTTTTGCAATAGTGGAAAAAATATGACCCAAATTGTTTTTGTCGTTGGTTTCCATTTCATCAAAAAGGCTGTATGGATTTTTTGGAATTGCTAAATAATGCGTCTTAGCTTTGGGGTCAATATCGCGAATGATAATCATAATATCATCTTCGAAAAGTTTTTCAGCAAGGATGTTTCCTTTAATAATTTTGCAAAAAATGCAAGGTTCAGTATGCGTATAAGAAGTTTTTTTCATGTTATTTTACCTCTAGTAAATAAGTCTTTAAGCTTGTTTGCGCGTTCTTTTCTAATGGTCTTACTAACTTGCGGCATATCATAGGCCACTGTGCCTTTTCTTTCTGAATACGGAAAAATATGCAAATTGTCTAAATTGATGGTGTGTAATACATGCACAGTTTCTTCAAATTCTGTTTCGCTCTCTTGCGGGAAGCCTGTAATGATATCGGCAGTGATAAAAGAAGCAGAAAAAACTTTTCGAATCAATGCAACTTTTTCTATAATGTCGCTGCTTATGTATTTGCGATTCATACGGTTTAGAACAGTATCGCTGCCGCTTTGAATAGAAAGATGAAATTCCGGGACAAAATCGTTTTCTTTGAGTGCTGTTAATAGTTCTTCGGTGATAATATTTATTCCTAATGAACCTAAATATTTTTTTGCAGTGATTTCTTTTAAAGCATTAACCAATTGCGTAAGGGCGGGCTTTTGATTAATTCTATAGTCAGATAGATTGATACCTACCAAAACCAATTCTTTGCCGCTTTCTGATAACTCCCGCGCCTCTTGTATAATTTCGTCTAAATCCCGTGAACGGCTTTTTCCGCGTAAAATAGGAACAATGCAATAGCTGCAATATTGGTCACAGCCATCTTGAATTTTTAGGTAAGCCTGTTTTCTCGTAGTAAGCGGTTTACCTAAATTTTCAAATTTTGTTGGTAATAAGGCAATATTACTTTCAAGTTCATGAAATTTATCCCGCTGTATCATATCCAAAATTTGCGTTAAAGTTGCTTTTTTAGATGCAGCACCGCCGACAATTTTTACATTTTTCTTTCCTTCAAACACAGTTTTATCTAATTGAGAAGAACAGCCAACAACATAGATATTCGCTTGTGGATTTAGTGTTAGTGCCCTAGCCACACTTTGGCGGGATTTACTATCAGCTTCACTTGTCACTGAACAAGTATTGATAATATAGTGCGCTGCAGGAACTAACTCTAATGATACCGAAAAATTGTTTTGGGTTAATTGTTCGGCTAAAGACTGACCCTCAACTTGATTAACTTTGCAGCCTAACGAAAAAACGCAAAAGTCAGTTAATTTTTCCGTTTTCATACCATTTCCCCTGCCTCGTATAAAATTGCCGCAATAACTACTGTGCAGGCAGTGTCGGCGCGCAAAATGCGCTTACCTAGCGAAAGAGGAACCGCGCCAATATTTTCTAGCGCGCTAGCTTCTTCCTTAGAAAAACCGCCCTCGCTGCCTATAACGGCTGCAACTGTTTGGATTTCTTTTGAATTAGTAAATTTATTGCGAAGATAAGACTTTATACCGTTTTCTTTAGCAGATTCGAACGCAAATACCACAAGGTCAAATTGGTTTTGTAATTGTTTAATTATGTCTATAAAAGCAATAGGTTCATATATTTTAGGAACTTTTCCCCTGCCTGACTGTTTTGCTGCCTCATGAGCAATTTTTTGGATTCTCTCATGTTTATAACTTTCTTTTTTTGTTTGTGTAAACTCGGAAGTAAATGGCTGGATAAATGATACACCAAGTTCGGTGCAAGTACGCGCTATAGTTTCATTTTTATCAGATTTACAAATAGCAGAAAAAAGTGTAAGTTGTATTTTAGGTTCGGAAATATTTTTAGCTTTAGATTGTTGTGCTAAAATAGTTTCATTTTTTGTGATTGAATCAATCTTATAGCAATAGTCATAGCCGTCACCGCAACACACGGTGATACTGTCACCTGCCTTTGCGCGCAAAACAGTTGCAAGGTGTTTATGTTCTTCCTGTGTGATTTTTAGAAAAGGCGCAATTTTTTCTACAAAGAGTTTTCGCATACTATTTGCACTCCCATAACATTGCAGTCCAATCATTTTGTGTTATCTGTTTTTGTAACACAAGTTTTTGTGAAAATGCATTTTTTACACCATAGGAAACATCGTTTACCGCTATGTTTTTGGTGCAAAAAAGCCGAGCCTGTAGCGAGGGCAGTTTTCTCGCAGAGAAAACCTTTTTTACTTTTTCGGCATACTCGTTTAAAATGCCGCTGACAACAACTTTGCCGCCGTTATTTAGATTATTTAATAAATACGGCAAAAATTCTATCAATAAATCTGCAGTGAGGTTTGCTAAAATTATATCAAATTTTGTATCAAACTTTGTGTCAAAACCGCCTAATGTTAGATTAGCACGCTCTAAAACGCCGTTAAATGCCCCATTTTCGCATGTAGTATTGATTGCATTACTTTCTATGTCTACAAAACAAGCATGTGACGCGCCTAACATAAGTGCACAAATACCTAAGATTCCGCTGCCGCAGCCCATATCTAAAACAGTTTTTTTGGCATTGTCTAATCCCTGTAAAAGCTCTATACACATGGAGGTACTCTCATGATTGCCTGTACCAAAAGCATTTTTAGGGTCAATAAACACCGGAATTGTCTTATTGTCCTTCGGTTTTAACCACTGAGGCACAATGGTGATTTTGCCAATTTCAAGAGGTTTATAGAACACCTTCCATGCGTTTTGCCAATCCTCACTATCCTCGTCTTTTGTGATAATTTCTAAACTGCCTGTATCAAAATCAGCATGATTTTTAAGATTTTCTATTTTTTGCTTGATTGCAGCATAATCAAAGTCGCACGAAAAAAAACCGCTTACCACAACACGAGGGTCGGCTTTTAATAATGACTCGTCGATATAATCAAAATACCTTTTTTGCTTTGCTAGACTAAGAATGTCGTTTTTGTCATAAATCGCAACACCCATGCTGCCACAATCCCACAGAGTGTTGGCTACAATATCCGAGAATTCGGTTGTTGTTGTAATGGATAAGCGCGTGTATTTCATGCTGTTTTCTTCGTACTACTTTTTCTTTGCGCTATGTGCAAAGTGACCGGCTTTTTTGTATTGACTAGGGTCAATCATTTTTTGTAAATCAATGATTTTATTTTTTTGTTCTTTCGTAAGATTTTTGGGCATTTCAACTTCAATAGTAACAAGTAAGTCACCTGAAATTCCTTTTTTAGGATTTTCGATACCCTGCCCCTTTAGTTTAAAGATAGTACCTGCCTGCGTATTTTCGGGTAAAGGAAAAGCAACCTTCTCTTTTTTAAGCATGGGTACCATGATTTTATCGCCCAAAAGTGCTTGTGTAAAGGTAATGTGACATTCTACCAATAAATCCAAGCCCTTGCGCTTAAATTGTTTGTGCGGCATGACATTGATAATCAAAATCAAATTACCGTTTTTTGCACCTGTTTTACTGCGCTCGCCCTCACCGGGAATAGTCATTATTTGACCATGCTCAATAGCAGCAGGAAAAGACACACGCAATTTTACATTGCGTTTTAGTAGTGCCCTGCCGCCGCAGGTAGGACAAGGGTCTTTAATAAGTTTGCCGCTACCCGAACAATTAGGACAAGTACGCATACTGACAACCCGCCCAAACGGTGTTTCTTGCGCCATTCGTACTTTGCCTGTACCACCGCATGGAGTACACTTTGCATACTGTGTGCCGCCCTTTGCGCCCGTACCGTTACAAGCGCTGCAAGATTCTTGGCGGCTTAAAGTTACATCTTTTTGTACGCCATAAGCAGCTTCTTCAAAGGTAAGAGTAACATTAAGAGAAATATCACCGCCACTAGGCTGTGGTCCCTGCCCCCCTGCACCGTCATGAAACATATTTACAAAATCATCAAAGAAAGAGCCTGGACCGCCTGCACCACGAGGACCTCCACCAGAAAAACCGCCCATCGAAGGTCCTGCCTGCGTTCGGTCGTATGCTTTCTTTTTATCTGGGTCGCCCAATGTTTCGTATGCCTCGTTGACATCTTTAAACATCTTTGCCGCTTGTTCATCACCTTGATTTAAATCGGGGTGATATTTTTTCGCTAAATTACGAAAAGCGGTTTTGATTTCGTCATCAGAAGCCGATTTTGCGACACCTAAAGTTTCATAATATGATTTTGCCATATTTTCTAATAAATTACCTTAAAAAAATTAAGTAAATTACAGTATTAAAGTTTTAACACCGTTTTGTTAAAAAAGAGGTATTGCTCGGGCGGTTTTAGCCGCCCTTACAATAAAGCAAGTTTTTTTTATAAATATTATCTAAACAGCTTTTTGCCGCCTTTCTCATACATAATCACTAAATTACTTCCGTATCATCAACCTCATCAACGACTACATCCTCGTCGTCGCCGCTGCCTTTTTCGTAAATATCAGTAAAAATTCTGTTAGAAAGTTTTTGCAGTATATCCATCGCATCTCTGATGGTTTCTAAATCGTCTGTAGATAGTACTGCTTTAACATTTTTCATTTCTGCTTGCAAAGAATCTTTGTCTGCTTCAGAAACTGACTCGCCGTTTTCGGATAGAAATTTTTCAATTGAGAAAACCAACATATCGGCTTGATTTCTAGTTTCCACTAAATCTTTCCTTCCTTCGTCCTCTTTTGCAAATTCTTCCGCATCTTTGATAGCTTTTTGAATGTCAGTTTCAGAAAGATTTGTAGAAGAAGTAATTGTAACTTTTTGCTCTTTACCGGTACCTTTGTCTTTTGCCGAAACATGAACGATACCGTTTGCGTCTATATCAAAGCTAACTTCGATTTGAGGAATACCACGGGGCGCAGGAGGAATACCGCCTAGTTCAAAGCGCGCTAGTCGCTTATTGTGCGCTGCAATTTGTCTTTCGCCTTGCAAAACATGAATATCAACCGAAGGCTGACCGTCTGTAGCCGTCGAGAAAATTTGTGATTTTTTTGTAGGAATCGTTGTGTTTCTTGGAATCAATACTGTAAAGATTCCGCCCACCGTTTCGATGCCTAAAGATAGCGGTGTAACATCTAATAGCAATACATCTTTAACTTCGCCCGCTAAAACACCACCCTGAATAGCCGCACCTAATGCAACGCATTCGTCTGGATTGATACCTTTAAAAGGGTCTTTGCCTGTCAATTTTTTAATCGCTTCAACAACTGCCGGAATACGCGTTGAACCGCCAACTAAGATAACCCTGTCAATGTCATTGTTTGAGAACCCTGCATCTTTCATAGCTTGTTGCGTCAATTTGATAGTTTTTTCGACAAGCGACGCAGTTAGTGAATCAAACTTTGCTTTGGTCAACTCATACTCCATATGAAGAGGACCAGCCGCACCGCTTGTAATAAACGGCAATGAAACAGATGTTTTTTGCAAAGTTGACAATTCGATTTTTGTTTTTTCAGCTGCTTCTTTTAGTCGCTGCATTGCCATTTTGTCTTTGCTTAAATCAATAGCGTTATCATTTTTAAATTGTTCTACCAAATAATCCATGATTTTTTGGTCAAAGTCATCACCGCCAAGTTTGTTATCACCGGCTGTTGCTACAACCTCAAAAACACCGTCGCCAATATCAAGAATTGAAATATCAAATGTACCGCCGCCTAAGTCATAAATAAAGACTTTTTGGTTAGTTTTATCTTTTGCTTTATCTAAACCGTATGAAAGCGCTGCTGCTGTAGGCTCATTGATAATTCTTAGCACTTCTAATCCGGCAATACGCCCAGCGTCTTTTGTAGCCTGTCTTTGTGCGTCAGAAAAGTACGCGGGGACTGTAATAACCGCTTTTGTGACTTTTGAACCCAAATATGCTTCAGCATCTTGTTTGAGTTTTGTCAAAATCATCGCCGAAAACTCTTGCGGCGTATAATCTTTTTTGTCAATTTTGACTTTTTTGTCTGTACCCATCGCAGTCTTAATAGAAATGATGGTGCGGTCGGGATTAGCAACTGCTTGCCTTTTTGCGACTTGACCCACCAATCTCTCGCCGTCTTTAGCAAAGCCAATAACGGAAGGGGTAGTTCTTGAACCCTCTGCGTTGGGGATAACAACTGGTTCTCCGCCTTCTAGCACCGCTACGCACGAGTTTGTTGTTCCTAAGTCAATACCAATAATCTTACTCATTTTTGAAAACCTCCAAAAGTTTTTCTGTGAAATATTTTTTTATTTTTTTGTGATTTGATTTTTGTTTTTAAAACGATTGAGATATGCCTTACCTACTTTCCTACCTTTACGATACTATATCGTATCACAAGGTCACCCATGCGGTAGCCCTTTTGCAAAACCTCTACAACTAAATCAGCCTGAGCTAGGTCTTTGACCTTTACTTGAGCAATCGCGTTATGGAAATTGGGGTCAAATGGCTCGCCGAGTGCTTTAATTTCGGTAACACCGATTTTTCTAAGCGACTCTTCGAATTGCCGCAGCACCATACGAATACCTTCTTTGCTTTGTTCATCATGAATCATTGCAATAGCATTGTGCAGTGTGTCTGTTAGCGGAAGAATCTTTTCGATAACATCAGTAGCCCCCTTATCTTTTTGTTTTTTGACATCTTCCGCCGTTCGTTTTCGGTAGTTGTCAAAATCCACTTTCAGTCGCTCTTGAAGATTGTTTAATTCTTCCGACCGAGATTTCTCTTTGCTAGCAACCGCTTGCGCGACACTCAACTGCTTGTTGAGGGTTGCTATTTGTGCCTGAATTACTTTGAATTCATCTGAGTTTAGCTCGACTGTCGTCAGCTTCTGCCCGTCGCTTGACATAGAATTACTTGCCATTCAGAATATCTCCTGTTCTAGTATTTTTCGTGGGTTTTGAGAGGCTTTTAAAAACTCTCTTACTTTGGTTAATGTATCTCATACAACTATTGTATATAGTTGGACGATTCGTTTCAATAAGGATTACTTTTTCTTTTTTGTACTGCTTCCCTTCTTTGGCGCGCTCTTTTTTTTATCTATACTGCTCTTTAGTGAGTCTGCCAAAATTTTTGAAAAGGTTTCTGGGTCTTCTTTGTATTCTAGTGTTTCTTCAAACTCAGCATCAATTTTAGCCTCTGACTCTTGATTTTCAACAGATTCACCTGCAACAATATCGCTAGAGATAACTTCGTGTGTTGATTCTATAGGCTCAGGTTCTTTTTCTTCTTCGTCATCTCTTGAGGCAAAGTTTTCGTCATCTCTAGGTTTTTCTGTTTCGTCAGTTTGCGGTTTTGGCTCAGGCAAGAGATTTATCGTTTTACCTATATAATCTAATACCGAAATGACTTTTGGATAGTCCATTCTGATAGGACCTATTACACCCGCTTTACCTATCGAAACACCCTTGACCTCGTAATTTGCAGTAACAATCGCACATTCAGGCATACCGTCTTTAATTTCGTTATCTTTACTAATCAAGATGTTAAGACTCATATCGTCGTTATTTTGCAGTACCGGAATCAGTTCTTCTTTTGCGTCTAATAACTCTAGCATCGCCTTTGCTTTTTTAAGATTAGCATATTCCGGCTGTTCTAGTATTTTTGCGCTGCCCTCTAGGACAATGTCAGACACAATTTCTTCGTGAGTGTTGTTTTTAAGAATTTTTAGCACCGTCTTAAAAACATTCTCGTATTCTTTTATAGTGCGCTGAATAAGTTTTTTATTATGCGCCGCCTCGTTGATTGACCAACCGGCAAATACGCTGGTAACAAATTTGGCAGCCTTATCAAAGTATTCGTCCGAGATACTAGGAGCAATGTTAGCACCTACATCTTTTAGGATACCGCGGTCGGTTACAATAATAAAAAGCGCTGTATTGTCCGAAATTTTTACAATCTTGATATTTTCTATAATTGCAGTTTCGAAATTTTGCACATACGCAACCGAAGTAAGGTTTGTAATCTCTGATATTACCTTTGCCGTGCTTTTAAGTATATCATCTAAATCAGTAATTTTACGGTTAAAGTACCGTTTTACAATTTTAAGTTCGCTACGGGTCAATTTACGGCGCGGCATCAATTTTTCAACATATAAACGGTATGCTTCTGCGGTTGGAATTCTTCCCGCAGAAGTGTGTGGCTGGGTCAAATATCCTAAATCCTCTAAAGAAGATAATTCGTTGCGAATAGTAGCACTAGACACAAGCGGCAGAAAATTCTTTTGAATGTCTGCACTTGAGATAGGCTCACAACGGTTGATATAGCTATCTACCACCGCCTCAATTATTTTTTCTTTTCTACCGGATAAACCCAATATTGTTTTCCTTTGTGTCTTAGACACTTTTGTGTGAGGTTGGTTTTTTGTGCATTGTACCTTGTTTAGTAGTCACCTAAAACGACTGCTAGCAGTCACACCCCTAGACTGCTAAATATAAGAATAACATAGGCTTTTTTTAAAGTCAACACTTTTATCAAAGGTTTTTATTGGTAAAATGTGGAATTATTTTTAGCTATCAGACCTATATATAGTGTTTGCTACAGTAATTTCATCAAAATAGAGTCTAAGAGATAGTATGCATGAGGGGCAAGATATAGTATGTCTTTTTTTTGCACAAGCAATCTAAGCGCCTTTAAATCCTTAATTTCGGCTGCTTTTTTTGCTTTTAAATCCCACCCTGTGTCATTTTTTAATTTTTTCAAATTTAGACCGCTAGCAGTCCTAAGTTGCAGCATGATAATTTCTTTTATTCTGTCAGCATTAGAAACTGCTTCTCTTTTATCTTCAAACCTGCCCAAATTATACTGCGCAATGTTTGGATTGTTTTCTATACGAATATTTTCTTTAGTCAAAAAAGAGTGCGCCGCCGCACCAAAGCCTAAATACTCTTCCCCTGTCCAATATTTTTGATTGTGCTTACTTTCAAATCCTCTTAATGCAAAATTGCTAACTTCATACCGCGTAAACTTTTTTGCCTTTAACACTTTTACTGCATCTTCATACATTGTCGCTTGTATGTCTGGGTCGGGAGCAAATTCTAATTTATATAATTCGGTGTTTTCTTCTAATGTTAAAGCGTAGAGTGAGATATGTTTTACGATTGGATTTTTTGCAGCAACTTCTATGGATTCAAGCAGCGACTGTTTAGTTTGATTAGGTAAACCCAAAATCAAATCAACGCTGACATTGGCTATGCGGCTTGTTTGAATAAGTTCTATTGCTCTTTCAAAATCCGCTTGCGTGTGCTTGCGCCCAATATAGCGCAAAATTTTGTTATCGTGCGATTGCAGCCCAATACTTAAACGATTGACCCCATTATTTACACACGCTGTTAAAAATTCCTCTGTTAAGCTTTCCGGATTAACTTCCACAGTAATTTCTGAATTGTCCTGCACCGTAAAATTATCTTGTATTTTTGCAAAAATTCGGTCTAATGCGATTTTAGGCAAAATTGACGGTGTTCCGCCGCCTATATATATTGTATCTATGGGCGGCTTGTTTTTCGAAAAGTCTATTCCTCTTCTACAATCAATTTCTTTCTCTAATGCAATTAAAAAAACAGGTATGCCGCTAGTGTCAAAACTTGATACAAACGAACAATACCTGCATTTTTGTTTGCAATAAGGAATGTGTATATAAATGCCGGTCACTATTTATCACCGTCAAGTTTAAGTATAGACATAAATGCTTCTGACGGGACTTCAACCGAGCCTACCTGTCTCATGCGCTTTTTGCCTTCTTTTTGCTTTTCTAAAAGCTTCTTTTTACGGGAAATATCGCCGCCGTAACACTTTGCCAAAACATCTTTGCGTAATGCTTTTACTGTTTCTCTTGCTATTACTTTATGACCAATCGAGGCTTGAATGGGAATTTCAAACATTTGCCTTGGAATAACTTCTTTTAATTTTTCGGCAACGGCCCTGCCTCGTTGGTAGGCTTTTTCTCTGTGGACAATAATGCTTAATGCATCACAAATGTCATTGTTTAATAAAATATCTAACTTAACCAAGTCCGATGCTTTGTAACCAATTATTTCATAATCCAAGCTGGCATAGCCGCGCGTACGCGATTTTAATTGGTCAAAAAAGTTGTAGACGATTTCATTAAGCGGAATTTCGTAAGTCAATTGTGTACGGGTTTTATCAAGATAAACCATGTTTTCATACACACCGCGTTTTTCTTGGCATAAATTCATAATTGCACCG
>Ga0131853_10018682_pt1 | contig 12614 bp, 8 predicted proteins | sample TergutLab28metaG_FD_92764 | JGI IMG/M metagenome (GOLD analysis project Ga0131853, IMG submission 92764) | Labiotermes labralis P1 segment gut microbial communities from Petit-Saut dam, French Guiana - Lab288 P1 (version 2) (version 2) | ecosystem: Host-associated > Arthropoda: Insects >...
TAAGCGGGGTGATAGTATTATCGTCTTCCCCGGCAGTTGTTTGCCCGGCCTTTAATATGACCTCCAGCCGGCTAACATTATTATTAATTAAATAGCAACCAATGCCGGCTTCTTCCAGCTTGGCCAAAAGCGGCAGCTCGGCTTTAAGCGGAGTAAGCCTACCGCCGGCAGCCCGGCTTATTATTAATATATCACCACTTTGCAGCTCGCTTTTATCGGCATACACCACAGCCTCGCTGTCTGCTATTGCCATTTGCAAAGGCAAACTTATCAGTTGCCCGTCTTTTAAAGCGGCCTCGATGGCTTTACCATCGGCTTTAGTTATTAAATTTTTAAGAGCGGTTATCTGCGCGGCAGTTAGTTTATCGGTTATACTCATTGTAGTTAAGTATATAGTAAGTGGAGTAGAGTGTCTAGTTAGCGCAAACTACGCTACGCCATAAATAACTACCCATTTGACAGACACGGCTGTAGCCAGTAGTATAATATAAAATGTTAAGCTATTCTTAGTAGAACATATATTTAAACTTTTATCAATACTTTTTTAAATTAAATCCCCATCTTCCTTATTCATCTTTTTTTCCTAATATTTTAACCAACGCCTCCGCCGCATAGTCCATATCCTCCTCCTTAATAGTAAGGAGGTAAATCAGTAATCTATCCTCTGCTACCCGGCCAAGAATAGGCACCGGCAAATTATGCAAAGCCGTTACTAATTGATTAACTTTAAGGCTAACCTTACAGTTAATAGCTACCGCATAACTTGGGTAAAACTCGTCGGGCAAGCTGCCACCGCCAACCTCTACATCGGCCTCTATCACTTCAGCTAGGCCAACGGGTAAAGCCTTAGCCAGCCGTTCGGCTTGGGCTTTAACTTTGGTCGGTTTAATGGCAAGTAACTGGGCGGCATAACCTATCGGCCTTTCGCTATCATTTAGTTTATCTATTAAGCTAGCCTCAAGTAAACTTAAAATAACCTTGCCGCACCTAAAGGCACGCATTAAAGGGTGGCCGGCTAATCTATCAATATAAGCTTTTTTACCCACAATAATACCGGCCTGCACACTGCCTAAAAATTTATCGCCACTAAAACATACTAAATCGGCGCCTTCTTTTAAGGCTTGCTTAATACTTATATCTTCGCTTAGCCCGGCCTCTAGTACCCCGGCCCCTTCATCGTATACTAAAGGGATATGGCTAGGTAAAGCCGCTCGCAGCTCTTTAATTGATGGCGAAGAGGTAAAGCCGCGTATTTTAAAGTTGCTGCTGTGCACCTTAAGCAATAACTTAGTATGCTCGGTGATGGCATGGATATAGTCGTCCACGGTGGTTATGTTGGTAGTGCCTACCTCAACCAGCCGGCTGCCGGCCTCCGCCATAATATCGGGGATACGAAAGCCGCCGCCTATCTGCACTAGCTCGCCGCGGCTAATAATTACCTGCCCTTCGCCGGCTAAAGTCTTTAAAATTAAATATATCGCCGCCGCATTATTATTAACCACCAGAGCTGCCTCTGCGCCGGTGAGTTTACAGAGTAATTCATTAACAAAGCCGGCCCGTCCGCCGCGTTTTTGTTGATTAATATGGTATTCTAAATTGATATGGTTCGTATTTAAAAATTCGGCTTGCCGCCATAACTCCTTGCTTAATGGGCTGCGTCCTAAATTGGTATGCAAAATTGTGCCGCTGGCATTAATAATTTTTTGCAAAGGCCGTTTTATTTTAATTTGTAACGCCGTAAGACATTTAGCTACAATAGCATCATAATTGTAACTGGTATCTTCATCTGTTTCGGTCCGTAAGGCAGCCAATACGGTACGGATAACATCGGCACAGATGGGCCGAGACAAAATTAAATGCAAAGGTTTTATCCTTTCGTCTTCTAACAGTTTATCAACAGAGGCAAAATTTCTCATTAAAGCAATTATAGCCCATTAGCTATTATTTGTCTATTTTATATAACTCCCTTTTGTTAATAATAGCCATCTATTAATAAGTTGTAAAACAGTTATTTAGTTAGCCAAAGCCATTGCATTTTAAAGCAGAATATAATATACTAATAATATTATTGATATTTTTTAGGGATTTTATATGAGCGATAACCATAATAACGATAAAGATGATGAAAAAAAGGGCGACGATAAAAATGAAAAAAATAAAGATTTTTGGAAGAATCGCCCCAATAAAAACGATAAAAAAGGCGGCGGAGTACAGCCCACGCCTAACCCGCAGCCTTTTAGGCCCAGTTTTATTGTTTTAGCTAGTATACTTGGCTTAGTTATACTGGCTAACTCTTTTTTTGGCAATAGTAACAGAGGCAGCGAAATTGCTTACTCCGATTTTAAGGCCTTGATTATAAGCGGCCAAATTAGGCAAGTGCGTATCGCCAGTCCTTTTATTTACGGCTACGCCTTAACCGATAGCGAAGCCGCAGCGGCAGCCAGTACCGAAGCTCCGGCCCGACCGGCTCCTTTTTCCGGCGATTTTTTAGGCCGTCCGCGTGCCGTTACTAACGAAGTATCTTACCGGGCCGTATTGGTAAGCGACCCTACTTTACTACCGTTACTAGAGGAACATAATGTTATTTACCGGGCCGTAGTGCCGCGCAATAACGATTTTATCTCTAGCCTTGTAATTATGGGTATCTTTATTGCCATATTTATTTTAGTATCGCGCTCACTTTTTAAACGTATGGGCGGCGGGGCTAATGTGATGAATTTTGGCCAAAATAAAAACCGTATTGTCGCCGAAACCGACCTTAACACCCGTTTTAATGATGTGGCCGGCTGCGATGAAGCCAAAGGCGAACTGGTCGAGGTAGTCGATTTTTTAAAACACCCCACGCGTTACACCGATATTGGCGGTAAAATCCCTAAAGGGGTGCTTTTAGTTGGGCCGCCGGGGACCGGTAAAACTTTGCTGGCTCGGGCCGTAGCTGGAGAGGCCGGCGTAGCCTTTTTTAGGGTTAGCGGGGCCGATTTTGTGGAAATGTTTGTGGGTGTAGGCGCCGCCCGTGTGCGCGATTTATTTGGCCAAGCCCGTCAAAAAGCCCCCTGTATCATCTTTATCGATGAGATGGACGCTATCGGTAAAAGTCGGGCCAATAACTTTAACAGCAACGATGAACGTGAGCAAACTCTTAACCAACTACTGGTAGAGATGGACGGCTTTGATAGCACTACCGGTGTTATTGTACTTAGCGCCACCAACCGCCCCGAAATCCTCGACCCGGCCCTGCTGCGCGCCGGCCGTTTCGACCGTCAAGTGCTGGTAGACAAACCCGATGTTAAAGGGCGTGAGGCTATCTTAAAAATTCATAGTAAAGATGTTAAATTGAATGATGATGTAGATTTACATAAAATTGCCGAAGGTACGCCGGGTTTTGTCGGTAGCGATTTAGCCAATGTCGTCAACGAAGCGGCCCTGCTAGCCGTACGTGCCGGCCGCAAAGAAGTGGCACGTGTCGATTTTGAAGAGGCCATTGAAAAATCGGCTTTAGGCCTTGCCAAAAAAAGTAAAGTAATGAGCAACTTTGAGCGCGAAACTACTGCCTTTCACGAAATTGGGCACGCTTTAGCCAGCGTTTTTACCGCCGGTACCGACCCGCTGCGTAAAATTACTATTATTCCGCGCGGTATGGCTTTAGGGGTTACTTGGAGCGACCCGGTAGAAGGACGTTACAGCAAAACCCAAGACGAATTTATTGCTATGATTGATATGGCTTTAGGCGGCAGGGCCGCCGAAGAAGTGGTTTATGGACGTATCACCACTGGGGCCGGCGGTGATATACAACACATAACCGATATTGCCAAGAGTATGATTATGCGCTATGGTATGAGTAAAAAATTTAAAAACGTGGCTTTAACCCGCAGGCAGGGCCTCTTTTTAGATGGCGGCGAAAGCAGCCCCGAATATAGCGAAAAAACCCAAGAGTATATCGATGATGAAGTAAGCCGCTTAATTGCCCAGCGTTACGACAGGGTTATTAATTTACTTAAAAAACACGAAGCTTTACTTTACACCATCACTAAAGAAATATTGATTAAAGAAACTCTATCCTCTGAAGAATTTTTAGCGTTTGTAAAAGCCGATGAGTTAGGCAATAACGAACTAAATACCGTAAAAGAGCTGGAGAAAAGCAACAGCCGTATTTTAATATTAACCGATGAAGACGAAGGTACTGTAATTACCAAAGCTGCCAAGATAGAGATTACTTTAACAGATGAAGATAATAAGGCTGTCGATAATTCACCTAGCAATACCGACAGTGATAATGAAAATAATAGTTAAAAATTTATCTATAGTTAGGAGAGTAAACTATGTCTATTTTATTAACAAGGCGCAGCGTACGTAAATTTACTACCGAAGCTGTGAGTGATGATAACATTCGTCATATATTACGCGCCGCTATGTATGCGCCATCGGCGGTAAATAAGCAAAACTGGCAGTTTTATGTGGTAAAACGCGGTGAAAAACTAGCCGAACTAGCAACTATTTGGGACAGCAAAATTTTAGATAAAACCACTATGGAAAAAGAATTTTATACCAGCCGCTCGGCTATCTTGCGTAGTGCGGCGGCGGCTATCTTAATTTGTGGCGTATCAGAGACTGAGTTAGGCGAAGGCGAAAGCTGGCCGGTAAATTGCGGGGCTGCCACACAAAACCTCTTATTAGCTGCTCACGAACTTGGCTTAGGGGGTGTTTGGCTTGGAGTTTTTAACCTAGCGCCTCGCATTAAAGAAGTTATAGAGTTTTTTAACTTGCCGGCTAACCACCGTCCCTTTGCTTTATGCGCCATTGGCCACCCAGCCGCCGTGCCGGCCGAATCAAAGGAACGTTACGATGAAAGCAAAGTGCACTGGATTAAGTAATTATGGCTAAGGCTGTAGATGGTGCTGCCGCTTTTGAGCTTTACTATCAAAATTTGTATGGCAACCGTTGGCCCGGCTTAAAAGCTGCTCTGTTAGCCCCTAAAGAACAAACAGCCATCACTTTAACTAACCCGCCTTATTACTTAGATAAAGCCAGCCTACAAGTAGTTAAAGCTTTACAAATTGATAAAGATATGCAAGTGCTGGATATGTGTGCGGCACCCGGCGGTAAGAGCCTTGCTATCGCCCAAGCCTTACAGGGTACAGGATTGTTGATGGCCAATGAGCTACAGAGCGATAGGTTTTTTCGCTTAAAACGGGTTATTAATAACCTCTCTGAAAATTATCATCAAAATATTAAACTTACTAAATATGACGCTACACGTTTAAATTTTTTTATTAATAATACCCATTTCGACCGTATTTTATTAGATGCCCCCTGCAGCAGTGAGGCGCATGTACTAGCCGATAATAAATATTTACAGCAATGGAAACCCAGCCGCAGCAAAAACTTAGCTATTAAACAATTAGCAATGTTGTGCTCTGCCCTCGAGTTATGCCAAGCAGGCGGCCTCATCGCCTATAGTACCTGCGCCCTTAGCCCCACTGAAAATGATGAGGTGATAGAAAAATTTTTAAAAAAACGAGCTGGCCGCCTTAAGGTTATTCATATACCTTTGGTTGGTGAGGCTACGAGCTATGGGCAGATTATTTTGCCTGATAACCCTAATACGGCCGGGCAAGGGCCGATGTATTTTTGTATTATAAAGAAAATAATCTCTGATTAAATTCAATTCAAAAATTAATCCATTAATTTAAACTTTTAACCAGCAAAAAAATCATTAATGCCCTAACTAATCTTTTGACATTCCCGTCAAAAAATGCTAAAGTTATTTAAACAAATCATCTTAAACTGTAAAATAAAAGGAAAAATTATGATAGTAACACCAAAGATAATGGCTAATATCTCGCTCACCGCTCACCCGCTGGGAGTAGCTCACGAAGTAACACAACAAATAGATTATATTAAAAACCAGCCCAAACTTAAAGGGCCCAAAAATGCCCTTATTTTAGGTTGCTCCGGCGGTTACGGCCTAGCTACCCGTATTGCCCTAGCCTACAGCAGCGGAACGGTAACTTTAGGTGCCAGTTTTGAGCGTGAACCTACCGATAAAAAGATAGGCAGTGTAGGTTATTACGCCAACAAAGCCTTTAGCGCCGCCTGTAAGGCCGATGGCTTAAGCGAGCAAACCCTTAACTGTGATGCCTTTACAAATGAGGCTAAAGAGGCCGTTATTACTGCTGCTAATCAGCTATTTAAAGGCGAAAAGATTGATTTAATTGTTTACAGCTTAGCCAGCCCCATCCGTACCGACCCAGCAACAGGTATTACCTACAAAAGTGTACTTAAACCGATTGGCCCGGTTTACACCGGCAAAACGGTAGATATTTTTACCGGCGAAGTTAAAGACGTTGAGGTAGTCCCTGCCAACCAAGAAGAGATAGAGGCCACTACCAAAGTAATGGGTGGTGAAGACTGGCAGTTATGGCTTGAAGCTCTTAATAAAGCCAATTTACTAGCGGATAATGTTATAACGGTAGCTTATAGCTACATTGGCCCGGCCATCACTTACCCAATCTACCGCGAGGGTACCATCGGCAGAGCCAAAGACCACCTTGAACAATCTGCTAAAGCCATCACCGCTAGCTTAAGTGCCCTTAATGGCCACGCTTATGTCTCCGTCAATAAAGCGCTGGTTACCCGTGCCTCCAGCGTGATACCGGTGGTGCCGCTTTATTTAGCTTTACTCTTTAAAATAATGAAAGAAAAAGGTTTACACGAAGGTTGTATTGAGCAAGAGTACCGCATGATTGATAAACTTTACAACCAGCCCCTTCAGTTAGATAACGAAGGACGCTTAAGGTTAGACGATTACGAAATGCGTGAAGATGTACAGGCCGAAATAGACAAACTGTGGCCTACCATCACTACCGAAAATCTAAAGATACTAGGCGACCTTGAAGAGGTGCGGTTAAACTTTATGCAGCTGCACGGCTTTGAAGTGCCCGGCATAGATTATACGCAAGATGTGGATATAAGTTAATGAAAAAGCCGGTGAAAGCCGGCTTTTTCAAGTTAATAACGAACAGTTAATAGTTAAGAATTAAAAAAGCTAGATTTTCTATTCGTTACTGCTTTTCTTATTATAGTTATCCAACATATTTTGCCAAAGCTCAGGTATCTCCATACCATCTTCAATAGCATTTTTAATCATATCTATACTATGATAGTTACAAAGAGTAAAATCACCATTTTCATCACCACCCATTATAACTTGTTCCCCAGCAACTAATCGTTTGCCACATATGCTACAAATATCGCCATTTTTTATTAAATTTTCTTTTACCCTTTTTCGTATCGATTTCATGTATTTGCTCCCCTTTACCAAGTTTCCCATATTGTCAATCTAATAGTACCTCTACGCTCGTTCCTATCTATACTCATTATTTGATGAGTTATTACTCTATTATTACGAGTAAACCCCCAATAACCATCAAGATAATGAATAATGTTCTCTACTACCTCTCCTTCATTTCCATTCATAAGCCATGTAAAGAAATCCCGTATTTCATCTCTCTCTTCATCATTTTCAGGAATATCTGTAAAAAAACTATTTACAGTAGAAAAAGTGCTAGAATTAAAAAATGTTAAATTTATATTATGACCTACCATACTAATTTCCAACCAGCCTTGTCGTCTTTGCGTTTCTTGAGCACTTATAAATACTGGCAAAATAAACACAAATAGAAGTAATAATCTTTTCATTTGACCCTCCCTTAAGATATTATAACATGATATTAACTAAAAAAGCTAGCTTTCACCAGCTTTTTTAGTTAATATCATGTTCTTTATTACTTTTCTTTTAAAATTTTTGTCTGCTCTTCAATATTTCTATCCATATTTAAGACAGTCGCTATAAAACCACCTACAATAATATTATATATTAAACCAATAAATGCTCCTATAATTAATCCGCCAACAAGCCCTAAGCCTCCATGCAAATGAAAGCCCCTAACGGCTCCACCGATAGCCATAAAAATAAAGACAAGCCAAAGAATAGCCCCAAAGAACTGCCTGAAGGCATTTTTAACAAAATTTAACATAACTAAAGCTCCTTATTATAGCAATATACTAAAAAATAAGGAGCTTTAAATAAAAGGTCAACTAAAAAGAGCAGGACTTAACTCTTAATATACTCCACAATCTTAGCACGTATATCTTTTAACTTAATAATCTCATCGATACTGCCAACCTCTTTAGCTCGCTGGGCACTATGAATCTCATCAAATTTTTTAGCCCATTCTGTCTGCTTTTCGGCGTGGATAGTTTTATATAGATTATCGTAACCGGCTATATCTAATGTACCGGCTTCCAGCTGCTTTTGAGCTGCTACCAGCCGCTCATCACTATAGGTAGCTTTAAGTACTTGCCCGGTAAAAACAACGGCCGCTGCCGGCGCACCGCCGATGACGCTGGCATAAGCGCCCTCTAAGGCAATACTGCGCAAATTAGGGTTAAGTTGCTTGCTAAAAACTACATAAGCCCCGCCATGGTAACGGCCGACCACAATAAAAAGAATAGGCCCGTTAAAATTGACGACCGCTCGGCCAATCTCGGCACCCCATTCCAGCTGGTTTTTACGCAAACTTTCGGGGCTGCCATCAAAGCCCGAAAGATTAGCCAGCACCACCAGCGGCACTCGGCCACTAAAGCTATTAATCGCTCGCGCTACTTTTTTACTGCTTTGCGGAAAGAGGGTACCACCGGTATAACTTTCAGGACCATTATACGGCACCACACTACGGCGCACTAAGGCATGGCTCTCTATCCCGATGAGGCCACAAGCCTCACCGCCAACCCGGGTTTGCCAAACAATAGCTGTTTCACCGTCTTGCATAAACCTAAAGCGTTCCAGCGGAGCAAAATCGTTATCTATTACTGCCGTCATTACCTCACGCATTGCAAAAGGTTTTTTACGTTCGCTATTTTTAGCCCCAAATATATCACCTATGGTGGTAAAACCCTGTCCTAAAGTATCGCTGTAAGAGCTTAAACCTACATCACGGCTAATTAAATCACTGGTAATTCGTTTAGCCGGACGCTCACCGGCTTTCGCATAAAAGCTGCGGTAATGCTGCATAAGCACTTTGTAAGCTTCCTCTAGGCTTTCTACCTCAATTTGTGCCTCGCCATTAGGAGTCATTATCTCTTTTGCACCGCCAATAGCTAAATTATCTTTACCCGATACGGCGCCGGCAAAATCCAGCGCTCGTTTACCGGTAAGCAGCATTGTTCCCTGCGTAGTCATAATAAGCAAACCACGACAGTGCATTAACATAGTTGCTTCGCTATTCCAATAAGATTGCGCGCCCACATTAATACCGCTAACGATAATATTAATTTCACCGCCGGCCTCTGTAAACTGAATGATACGTTTTAGGGTATTAGCCGTCCAATCAAGATTTTCAGTGCCGCTATCCATATCGATACGCGCTCCCGAGCTAATCGGCAGCCACTCCACCGGCAATTTTAAATCGGCGGCTAAATCGAGGGCGGCATTAACTCGGCGACACTCGGCTTCGGCTAAGCTGCCCATATCGCCGGTAGCTTCGCTCATTAATAAAACACGTTTGTAAGACACTTCATCTTCTTGAGTGCTGATAAGCCCAAAAACAATACCGGCTTTATTTTGACCATACGGGCGGCCTTTGACCGACCGATAGCTAACGGCCCCATCTTCACTTAAATCATATTCTTCAAAGCAACTTTGCCCAAGTCCGGTGCTGCCATCACATAAGCCATTAATAAGTTCATAAGGGTAAAATAAGTTACGGCTACGGGCTTTAACAACGGCATTTTCGTAGGACGACCGTGCTTTTAGTAAATCGCTGGCAGCCTCACGCCACACCATATTAACATTGCTGCTGCTAAATTGATTAATAAGTAATTCTTGGCAGCTATCTTGGTTTTTACGCATAACTATACTAATACGCTCTAACCCCATATCATTGGTGATATAACGTTTAAATAACCGGGCCACATACTCTTCTATTTGGCCGGCTTCAGCACTTAACTGCGGCCAAATGGCTATAGTTAATCTGTTCCAATATAAAGGTTTTTTGCGTAAAGCCTGCTTCGTACGCAAGGCCATTAAGCCTTCGTTTACCGCATCTTCAAAACCCACTAAACTTTTAATTTTACCTTCTTCATCTAGCTGCACTTCGGTAGACTCTAAATTCATAAAAACAAAAAAACGTTCATCATTTTTATTTTCTTTAGCGACAGCTGTAACAAAAGTTACATTATTATTAATTTGTTCAAATTTTTTATCAAAATTTGCTAAGCGATACAATCGTAACTCACGGTAATTTAAAGGGCTTAAAAAAGCGCTGTTTTCATCGGCTTGCCAGCCATTAGAAGTTTTAATATAATTTTGATAAGTTATTAATTCACCATTATCATAACCAATAATTAAACGTTTACTCGCTATATTAAGGTTATTAATTTGCTCCATAGTATACTGATATGATACAAAAACAAGAGTAGTAACGGCGTTGGCCTGCGGTAAAGTAAATCCTTTTAAATCTCTTGGCACCAATATAAAGGTAGTTCGCTCTTCACCATTATGTTTTTTATAAGTAACTAAAGCAGCTCCTTCATTAATAAACTTATAATTAGTAATTACCCCACGATAAAGACGGTGAGAAAGTACCTCTAAAGCAATGTCATTTTGCCCAGATGCTACCTTATTTACCAATAGTCTTTCACTTTGCTCGCCATAACTTACCGCCCGCTGCATTAAAGTGTTACGTTTGGTGGTGTCGGTTTCGTTAGCTAAAAGCGGTAAAATACGCTCAAGTCTTTCAAGCCGGCGGCGGGCAATATCACTTAAAGCCTCTCTATCAAAAAGCTGATAACGCATATTAAGAGCCAGCTGCTTTAAATTTAACGCCAAACCAGCTAAATCATCTAGCTCTTCATCTAAGCCGCTAATATCTTTGCCTTTATTGATATTAAGATGGGGTAAAGCTAAGTTAAGTACCTGCTCCTTTTTTTGCCGAGCAAAATGGGTTTTATAAAGACGAAAAACCACCCTATCTATCACTCGCCGCTCATTGCCAGTTATATTATTAGCTTTTAAAACATTATTTACAGCATTGATAAAAGGTGCGGGAAAGCTTTCTTCATTACGTTCGTAGCTTTTATAATAAACAGCTAACCACTCGGCAAAACTTAAAACACTAGCTTCGCCAAAACGGGCTAATTTTTCTTCGCTAAATAAACGCTCTACAGCATTAAAATAGCTTATTAATTTAATAAACAAAGCCTTATCATCGGCCTTAATTAATTCTTTGAGCTGAGCAACCGGTAACGAATCGTAGCCCAAAAAGAGGGCGCAAAGCTCGGTTTTTGGCTGTAAATTATCGGCCGGCAGCTGGGCAAAACCATCAATGCTATCGCTGTTATTACCGGCAGAGCTGCCTACTTTATCTAAACGCATAAGCACTTGCCCGGCAGTTACGCCATCGCCGGCTTTTACTAAAATTTCGCCTACAATGGCCTCTTCTGCGGCAACCAATGGCAGCTCCATCTTCATCGCCTCTAGGCTAGCTAAAATTGTACCTTTAGTTACCTTATCACCGCTTTTTACCTTAACGGCCAGCACCAAACCGGCGCCGCTGGCTTTAATTGCCCCGCCGCTATCGCTTTCGATAATATAAGCAACGTTATCTACCTCTACCCTAAAGTTGTCGCCTTGCCTCGTAACTAAAAGCTTAGGCTGCTGCCCGGCTAAAGTTAAACGGCCATCAATATTATAGCGGTAATTAAAATAATATACCTTATCACTATAATTAATAGCAAACAAATAACGGCTAAGTCTACGTACCATAAGACGATAACTGCGACCAAGATATTGCAGTTGCAACTCCTGCATCGTGCCGGCCATAGCGCGTACACGGCCGGCTAACATCATTTCGTTATGAAAAAGCCGCTCGTCATCATTTTCGCGCTCGCGATAAATCTCGGCGGCTACCGCACAAAGTGCATGAGCTACCTTAGCCTGAGGCGGCTTTTTACCAGTTAAATATTCTTCTACAAAACGTGTGGTAACCCCGCCGGCTTTAATTTGCGGAATATTAAGTAACTCTAGTAAAAAAGTACGGTTGGTTGTCCCGCCGTCAATCTTAACTTGCGTTTCGGCGATGGCACGCTCTAATCTCGCTAAGGCTTCCGCCCGTGTAGGGGCAGTAACGATAATTTTGGCCACCATACTATCAAAGTCACCGGGAATAACTGAACCTTCGGTGATACCACTATCGATACGCACATTAATCCCACCGGCCGGTCGCCAACGGCTAACTTTGCCCGGTGAAGGTCGAAAACCTTGTTCGGGGTCTTCGGCATTAAGACGTACCTCGATAACATGGCCGCGCGGTTGGTTGGGATAGCTTTCTATCGATTTACCCATTGCTACATCAAGCTGCCCGCGCACTAAATCTATGGCATAAAGCTGCTCAGTTATGGGGTGCTCTACCTGCAAACGAGCATTTACTTCCATAAAGTAAAACTCGTTACGCTCGGTATCGTATAAAAACTCGACCGTACCGGCATAGTGATAACCAGCTGCTTTTAATAATTTAATAGCTGCTTGTTGTATCTCTTCGAGAGTTTCTTCACTA
>Ga0131853_10018684_pt1 | contig 12614 bp, 4 predicted proteins | sample TergutLab28metaG_FD_92764 | JGI IMG/M metagenome (GOLD analysis project Ga0131853, IMG submission 92764) | Labiotermes labralis P1 segment gut microbial communities from Petit-Saut dam, French Guiana - Lab288 P1 (version 2) (version 2) | ecosystem: Host-associated > Arthropoda: Insects >...
CAGTTACAGTTTTGTGTACTCCTGATGATGGGTGTGGTTGACACCCGAAACATGTAGAGTGAACTTGCAGAATAATAAATAGACTGCTTTGTGTTGCATCTCGTTGGACAATTATTAATATAGTACCTGAGTTACTTGTGTCAACGGTGTTTATTTCTTTATTATCTGATCTCACGAGGACACAGCGGGATGTACAACTGTAAAACTGCTTTGTTGGAAGGTTCCCAGTCTTAACCCCGCTTGTCCTTCTGATAAGAGCAGTAATAAGATCAAGACGAGTGTGGAACTTTGCTGCAATGGTACTTACGGAAAAACGAAAGGACTCGAAAAAAACTGCCCTAGAGCAGATCTGACAACCCCTAATGTCACATGTACTGGCTCAGCATCAGATCCGGGCCTCTGCTAAATTTCTTGAAATGAGGGTAAATAATACGTAAAAATACAGATCGTGCCTCACAACAAACACAAAACAGCTCCATTACACAGGTCTATCGATTAAATGTTTAGTCCCTGTTATTTGTGAGAATTGCACGGAACGACGAAACGCGCTATTTGGGCAAAATACAAAGCGCCTTAACGCTGAAGCCGATGTTACTGTACAAACTGCGGCTGGCTTGTTGAAGCCAGTAACCGCTTTTTTACAGACGGCGGTCATCGCTGGTCGGACAAGTTGCGGTCTGCATCTCAGCAACGCAACCTTGGCGAGGCCTCTCAGAAGTGACATCACCTCATGACGTCATCTCGATGCGCACACATGCACAAAACAAATGCAGCAGTTAATCGATATCGTCTGAAAGGAAAGGGTTCGAATCTTGGCTGGCCTCGTTTACCTTCGACATTCACGGCTGTGATTACTAAGCGACACGGTCAAACGGTACCGCGCACAAATCTCGCTGTGACCACGTTTTCGTGAGTTTCCTCTGTCGCTCCAGACATTCCGGTGCAGTACCTCTTCCTATCACACCGTCCCAGTTCACTATTCGCCGATCGCCCCGCCATTCGACGCTACAAATCCTAGGCTATAGTTTGTTTGTTTTTGTAGAGGGCATTCCGTTGTGTTAATAAACTAAGAGACAACAAAATAATATTTTGGTTCCTGTCAACACAACAATATATTCAATATATTATTTTATATATTTACCTTGATGACTACATGTTGCGGTCATTCGGCCATCTTCAGGTTACCTTGACAAAACTTAGAATAAGGTAATGTCCACTGCATGTTACCTCATCCTAAGTTTTGTAAAGGCGACCTGAAGATGGTCGAATGACCTAAACATGTAGCTATCAAGGTAAATATATAATATCATGAATTGTTGTGCTGACTGGGACCAAAATAACATTTTGTTGTCTCCTAGGCCAGTGTTTCTCAACCTTCGTGAGACCGCGGCCCGGTAAATTCTTTTTTCATAAGACGAGGGCCCGGTCCCAACATATCTACTCGTAAATACCTTTCCATTTTTTTAAGTTCATACATTAAACTAACATAAGTATTAATAATTCATTATGGCATAATCATAAAGAGTATTAGTACACTTATGTATACGGTGTGGCATGTTGACAAATATAAAATTATATTTAAATTAGTTATCAATCATTGGACTAATGAAATCTTGTAGCATATTGTAGTTTCCTCAGGCCAACATCTGTGTCTGAGCTTTTAGACACATTCAAGAATATTATTCTCCTCAGAATATATCCACTATAAAATAGTTATTCATGAAAAATTCTTGGAAAACTAAAATGACAAATTCCAGGAGAACCTCTCGCGGCCCGGTATAATTGATATCAGGTCCTGGTACCGGGCCGTGGCCCAGCGGTTGAGAAACACTCTCCTAGGCTATAGCCTAAGCTGCTGTACAGCTACGAACAAAGTAAACTCACGCCCTTGACCCGTCTTATATTCTTTCCCTCCCATGTCACCTTCCTGTACCCCATGTCACGATGCAGAGCTAGCAATACTACACACATTTGGCAGGCAATCGGCTGTCCTAACATTTCGTTTCGTGACCGTCCGCACTCCGTCCAGCCGAACCGATCTTTCATGTCGCCTTCCCATTGGATTCTACGAAATATATGCAGCTTTGACAAATTCACCAAGAACTATTCATGCTCAGACACTACACTCCGGTCTCTCTACTGATCGATCTACCAGCTTCAGCCCTTGCGGCATTCGAGTTTCATTTTGCTCGCAGCACCACAAGTACCGTCACTGATGGTATGATGCCTGGTCCTGACTGACGTTCCTGTGAAGGTAGTCAAGTTCCTCCGAATTGTTTACCAGACTGCAGCGATCTCGGTGTGCATGACTAACAGGGGCCAATAAAAGCGACACGAACATCGAAATCACCAGCACCGGAATCCACTTTCAATTTAAACCGCCTAGTTCCAAGAACTTACGACATACCACCGGCATATATATATATATATATATATATATATATATATATATAAAACATCAAAGAGCATAAAATACATCAAACGAATGAAGGACAGTCTCACTGCAAGATGCACGGAAGTAACCGACTTCGCTTAACGCAAAGCAGCCTCACTGGGCTGAGAGTGGCGTGCGGAATGGTCAACTGTGCAGCGACATGTCCTCTTACAGATTGCCTGAACCAATCAAGAACTTAACAATGGCACTCAAATGGGTGCTCACGAAAGATCTAAGTACAGAACACAAAGAATTTACTGCACATGGATCACAAGCTAAGTATGAAAACAAAAAAGACGGTAATAGCTACTAAACTAAACAGTAACACGGGGCTTGGGTGCGAAAAACTGAAGGAAAGAAAGACGTAAGTGTAGTTGGAGAGACAATACTAAAACTGATGCATGGTGTCAGCTAGATTCACCAACGTAGCTCAGCACTGAGGCCAGTGAAAGGCTCTTGAAAGCATGGCCGTCAACATTCAGGATGTGTTGAGTCTGCTCACTAGCTGAGGAACTGTTAGCTTCTCGGGAAAGATTATGATTCCCAGAGACAGCCACAGCAAAAAAAGCACGCCCGAATTTATCGCTCACTGAATGAAATAGTGGCAAAACTGAAAAATTGCCTGTTCGGAGTTAAATACTACGATTGAGCTCAAATATATAGCAACTACATTTGACAATACCGGCGCACTTGTTAGTTGAAACATACCCCGCTAGATGCTATTACTGTAGGACGCAGTTGTTACATTTTTCAGCTCAATCGCAGCATTAACTCCAAATGGGCGATTGTTGGATTGTGCCACTATTGTATTCAGTGAGCGGTATGACTGATTATCCTGTGTCCTTGAGGAACCGGGATAGCTCAGTCAGTATGGTGAATAGGGTACTTGTTGGACGACAGTGGAATCAGTGTTCGATTCCCGGTAGCAGAGATATTTCTCTTGTCCACGGCACCCAACACAACAGAGTATCCATGGTGACACGTGTACTGGCTGGTCGATAGAGAGCCGCGCCTGCGAACAGCGAACTGCAACACAGGGCCCTTCTTATTGCTGCATTTCGTGGATCACCAGCACCTCACAACGTTGTAGCAGACAGGCCAGGCCACGCGTCATCCCGATATCGTGACGTTTTTGCCTCCGAAAGGATTCCTTATATCCGCTCAGTCAGCAACGAGGGGAGGCGAATCATACGTGAAATTATGAAGTCCGTACAACGCCAAAGTCCATCCCAATAACACAGTGTCCCTTTTGTCGTGTCCTCAAGCACGGCAGCTCTATCGCACAGAAAGCCCGCATCCGCCGGGACATACCGTGAGTCTTCGTGCTCAGCAACACCACAGAAAGAGCACCGGTATGTAGGAACTAATATTCTGTCTCTGCAGCACACCACTCACACCATCCAGTGCCAACGTTAAGAATGCGTCGTCCTGTACCTTCAGTGTTCCATATGCCTTCATGTTGTGTATAGAGACAACCTTAACTTTCATAAGTAGAAGGTAAAAAGGTAAAGTGGTCCCGTTACAGGCCCGGCGTGGCCCAGAGGGTAGGTAGAGGTATAGCTCTACTCTTCCATGACCGCGGCACTAGAACGTAGTGAATGGTCAGCAGCACGCCCCGGCCGCACTTTACCCCCGGGAAAGACCCGGTACCCATTTTACAGCAGGCTGGGTGGGCCCCAGGGCCCGTCTGTACGGGCGGAAAATCTCGTCGCCAACAGGATTCGATCCCGGACCGTCCAGCCCCTAGTCAGTCGCTATACCGACTGAGCTACCCTGCCCACTAACTTTCATAAGTACAACGAATAAATACCTATAATACTGTACATTACAACCACGATTTTTTAAAAACAAGATAGGCAATGTACTTATAACGTAACACTGAAGCGCGTTGGTGTACCCACTGTTGCCGTAGAAAAGTAATAAGTACTACATATTCTGAACGTGTGTCTGTAGCCTTAGTCATCCAGCATACAATGCGCATGCGCCATATTGTCATCTGTGGACTATCCGGCTCTACGATATTTTTCCACATTATCTCACAAACGGCACGATTTTCGAAAAAAAAAAAGTTATTGAAGGTAAAATGTGTTTTGATTTTCTATACAATTTTTGTCCGAAATATTTCTAATTCTAAAAATAACTAAGCGAGATGTATATTGGTCTTAATGTAAAGTTCCTGTTTTTATGCTTGTAAGATTTTAATGGAACTTCAACTTTCTCGACATATTTTCGAAAGCCACTCAAATATCATATTTCATGAAAATCCGTCCAGCGGGAACCAAGTCGTTCCGTGTGGGTGGACGGACAGAGATACACGACGAAGCTAATTTTTTTTTTCGCGAAATTCTGCAAACGTACCTACAAATCGAAAATTGCGATTTGCCCAGTGTCTCTACATTTCATTACTAGAGCCAAAGATGAAACTCTATTACTTCCGTATGTCCTGCGATGAGCTACTAGCATACGCACTGCACTAGACATCAAGAGAGTACTGTCTTCAGCAATGGACAGAACACATGCAGAAGATCAAGCCCATACGTATGGAGAATCCAGACAGGCGGAGAGACAGGAAACTCAGTAAGTTCTGCCTAGCTACAGAGTGGAGGGAAGAACATGGAGATCTAGCTGAAGGAGAAGCTGACAGTAGATCAGTTACTTAAAAAATCTTAAGTATTTTATACAACCAAACGGTCACAGCTTTAACGAGAGCCCACCCCCACTGGGTCCTATGCTCGGCGACATGAAACCAACGCACATTCCCATACCCTGTTTATTGACAACATTTTTAATACCGCCGTACCAATTTCAAACCGTACCAATTTCAAACAAAACACAGCTTTTAAATGTTAGACCGCTTTAAACCGCCGAGACCCGAAATTGGTCTAAATAAATTTTCAAACGCAGTTAAAATCTCACAGAAAACACAGTACATTTACATTACCGAAAACAACCGATTACGTCGATGAAAATAATCAGTAAATATTACGATAACCATTCGAAAACACACAAAAAACACTGTACAGATAAAATGTGGAGTTTACCTTCATATGTCAAAGAACGTGGTACATAGAGAAACCACTGGCTTAGCAGGCCACTGAACCTTATTGCCAATACACCAATTGACGAATGGTTTACGAATGATTAAACACCTTAAGGCTGGCAACCCTTATTTGTCAGTGTTATGTTCTATCGACAGACGTCATTACGTAACTGCAGCTCAGCAATCTGCACCACTTACAGTCAGTCAGGTCACAACCGGTTCACAGGAAGAACGGAGCAAGGCGCGCTGTCAGCTGCTGCTTGTACGGTATGCCCCATACAGGTGACCATAATTTAGTCTGTAAGAGGGATTTGGTTTGTGGGGTGGCGTGGGGACATAAAGACTTCACAGAACAGTGACTGCATACCGCCAACACAAGGTATTTAGGTGCTGCCAATATTGTTTAAAGTACACACAGATTACGCAAACCGTATTAACCGATTCGCCTTTGCAAAGGAGCCGAAGTGTTTTCTATGCTATAGGTCTTTGATTCTTAAATATTGGTCTGTTCAGTTGAATTAACTCTCCAAATTACACGATGCACTATTAAGACAAAATTCAGTGGAACTTGTCTAAGCCACTACCTTATGTAATGGTCCACAACACAGGCGGTCAAAACGCGCAGTACATCGTTCCTGTGAACACTCTGGCTACTGACTTTGGATGTAACAATAATGCGAGACGCTGACGTGCCAAACTGTTTGCCTATTTCTTCTCCCTCACCATTTATCATCGTGTCTTATGAATTTTAGACGGATTCGCATTCACACGGCTGGGGATGTCAGAGACAATCGCGAAGTGCACACAGTCGTGGCACGACGGCTAATAACGTAGGAAATGAACTGATATCGACAGGGAATGGAAATGATCGTTCTAAGATACGACGAATGATGAGGGACTGTGGAAACGTAGGTGGATTGCAGTGGAATTAAAAGTGAAGTGTTTTTACTAAGAGCTGAATATAAGGACACCAAACATGTGCACAGTAACAGGTAGGGGCGTCTGTACAGTGTCAAACGGAGGCAGCTCCAGATCTGATTACAATACAGTTGGATCAAAATGCGGTATGTGTACATGCAAATTAGGTAAGTGAAACAGTACGGTAAATGGACGTACGTAGGGTACATAGGATTAAAAACAAACGTCCAGGACACTGCCAGAAATGACCAATTAAATAAACGACCAATGCAGGGAACAGATATGAAAATAAATCCAAAATACGCCATGTAGATAACACAAAGGCATATTATCATATGCGGATGGCACGGATTTATCAAAAACAAAATTCACTGAAATCTATGTAGAATGTGTGTGGCTCTACCATATTTTTCCACATTATCTCATTAACGGCACGACTTTCAGAAATAAAGTTACTGAACATAAATTGTGTTTTGATTTTCTATACAACTTTTGTCTGCAACATTTCACATTCTAAGAAGAACTAATTGTGACAGATAAAAAATGTACATTCGTTTTCATGTAAATTATTGCCAGATTTTAACGGAACTTGAAACTTATCGATTTTCGAAAAATACTCAAATATCAGATTGCATGAAAATACTTCCAGCGGGACCAGAGTTTTTCCATGCGAAGGGCCGGACAGACAGACAGACAGACAGACAGACATGATGAAGCTAATATTCGCTCTTCGCAAGTTTTCGAACGCCCCTAAAGCCACAATAAATACCCTGGTTGCATTACATTATCTGCGGCACGCAGTCACTGTTTACAACGCATGCTAATCGGGGCGGGAACTGGAATCACAAACACTGACCGATTAATCGAACAGTAACTGTGTAATGACACAGACGAGTACAGAGTGGCCGCACGTAGTGGAGGAGAAGCGATAATGTTTTATATATTTCATATAAGCAGGAAACTGTAGGGTGAAGCTGTGGTTTGTGTTCGTCTTACTTATGGCGTGTAGCCGCAATGGCTTGGAGACATCTGCGGGCTGTCATGTCTCTGATGTTGAACATGCGATCGCAGTGCAGCTACGTACGGGTGCCACAGTCACAGTGTCCCACGCTGCTGCCCCACCTAAGGAGTATGGTTAGTCACTAATTCATCATCATCATAAAAGGCAACTCTGCCGTCCGATACGGCAGACCTAACTCGCCGCTCCCTGTCTTCGGCAGACGTTAGGCACTGCATGCATTCCGACGAAGTCTCGCTGATAGCCTGATTTAACTGCCGGTCATATACGAACATTCTCTCAGTGCTACTGGCATTACGCAAGCGATGTTACTATCGGAAGTCGGTTTTGGTCTCATCTGCTCCTTATGTTTTAGGAGCTAAGCAATTTACTTCGAGGTCTGTACAATAGTTCCTGAGCACAATGCAGTTCATGGCAAACCAGTAGATGCAGCTGCGTATGCTGTCGCAACAGAGGACAGCAAGACGCAGAGTGATGTTCACTGATAACCTAAACGTCGCTTCACATACGTATTTATCACGTTCGAGGCACACACTGTGCTATTTAAAAGCTGCCACCAGCACGGAGAAACAATGAGCAGCTACAGAAAATGTTCGGGGTGTTGTCCACCCTGCGCAATGTAAGTTTCACATATCCTAAGCACTGATTCGTAAATACAGCAGTGATTTCCTGCAGTTCAGTATAATCTCGATACAGATACTTTACAAGATGTCATTACTATGAAACTTATGGGCAGTGAGGGAGAGAAGAGAAATTCATGCTAATTGGTAGATAAAAAAAGTGATCCCGTTACAGGCCCAGTGTGGCCCAGAGGGTGAGTAGAAGTATGGCTCTACTCTTCCATGACCGCGGCACTAGAAGGGGGTGAGTGGTCAGCAGCAAGCCCCGGCCGCACTTTACCCCCGGGAAAGACCCGGTACCCATTTTACAGGAGGCTGGGTGGGCACCCGGGCCGGTCTGGACGGACGGTACTTGGTAGATAACTGTTGTAAATACATCAACAAATGCCAACGTTTGACACACGTCGTCATGTCTTTAAACAGTCTTTTAACAGACTGGGGGGTACAGTATATAGCTGATGGATAGCCAGAGGTGCAATTTCTATAAACGAATCGCGTTTGGTGCAGATCAGCCGATCGCCCTTCGGCTACCATGACTGAGGTTTTCTGTGATTTTCCTCAGTTGTAAGGCAAATGCCAGGGTATTCGGTGCAAAGTCGTGGCACGGCCCGCACTCCCCTCCCCCAGGCGCGGCGGCTTCACCCAAGCCCCTGACAAACGTCACATAACTCCAGTATGCGACAGAGCCAGGCTGGGCTCCGAACCCAGACAGCCAATCAACTAAAGTTTATCCTTTCCATACTTAGTCCAGGGCAACCTAGGCCCTAGTCTTTGGCATGATCAGTCAGGGCCCTCAGCCTGACTTCAAAATCGTTATCGCAAGCAGATTCCCCTGTTAGTGTTTAGGTGTCTGTTACTGAGCCTAGCAATGCGGTCAAACGCAGGAATGGCTAACAGAGAGGGGGACGTCGACTTGCGCGAAGCGCAAGTCGACGTCCCCCAGTTAACATTTTGGTTTGGCTTGGTGCAATTTCTAGATATTTCTTCCTGGGCTGTCTTGTCGCAAAATGTCATCGGCTGTCTGAGAACTTTGAAATACACTGAGGAACTGCCGCCGAACTACCGCAATTTCGGTATCGGCTGTCGCTCCTTAATTCCGGACTTACTTAACGTAAGGTACTGTAACGGCCTGAACTGTTCAACTCATGTTTTACACACGTGAAATTTGTAACATATTCAAGGAACAAGTTCAGTGACACGCCTGCTGAGGAGTAGCATGTGTTTAAAGGAATCTGACCTACAACATGTTTTATTGATCCGCTGTTTTAATACCCAGCAAACTGCTGACATTACGAATGTTACACTTTCAGTTCCGTACATTATAATTAAATTTATGCAATTTTAACCAACAAATAACACGCAAATGTCATTTTATTCACAATGATATTTTAAAAACATTACACTTCCACATGCTTCGGTCCTTACTGGTCCATCTACAGGGAGTAAATTAACTGTTGTTACATAAATCATTTACTAAAATATATTTTAGGAACTGATTTGTACAACATATAAAATATATTTTATACAACATATAAACTATATTTTATGAACTGTTTTATACATCGAAAATTAATGTACTTTCTGTTGATGGACCAATAAGGTCCGCGACATGTAGCAGTGTCTTATTTCACGCATCTGCCTCGATGTAGATGAGATGTGCGCTCTTCGGGGAAATTACGCAAAGTATAGTGGTAATCCATTACCGACACCCTATCGGTCCCATCTTCACGGGTCAAGAATTCTTGACCCTTGAAGAGGGATCGATAGGGTGTCCCGAAACGTCGGTAATGAATTAACACTATACGCTGCGTAATTTCCCAAAGGAACGCAGATCCCACGTAGGGGCGTAAACATTTTTAAAAACATTATTGCGAATCAAATGACAATTGTGTGCATTTGTTGGTTAAAACTGTAGATACTGACATCACGTTGGTACAGTCTGTAGCGCGTAAGCAAATTGTTGTCTGGCATTGATTTAGTAACAATTTTATTCTTATGTCTTACATTGAAATTATTTTGACTGACAAAATGCAGAATTTCATTTCTGGTGACGCATTTCTTTAAAAAATAGGCAGTAGATGAGAAACAAAAATGCGACTGTCCCAGCAAAAACAAAGAGGCCTGTATTGTCACAAAGCCTCGCGTCACGAAGAGGTTTACACCTTGTGCCCTTCGCCACAGACGACAATAGTTCGACTGAGGACGAGCCTGGCCGCGATATCCACGCGTGACAAAACACGCCAATGCGCATAACATTTTGCTTGAATAACGTGAGTGGGGGAAAACACGTGAAGCACACACGGGCTCTTCATTGTACACTCAGCCGAACAAAAATCCATCGGCCTGATATTTCGTACGTCCCGCTCAGGCAGTGACGTGCAGTGCAGTTGCCATCATAATTCGAGTCGTTTTTCTTTCCCCATATTTGCGCATTCGTGGTGTTTCTCCATCTTCCATTCATTACAGTCAATCACACCGCATATATATTAACAGAAGACAACAATACGTTTGCTTAATTTGAAATTAAAAGAATAATTAAACTTCATTAACTTTCCCAGGCGTGAGGCTAGCTAGCTGTGCTGCTACAGTGGGGATGGATGAGTCGACTGGACCGTTCCGTTCTTTAGTCAGCAGGCTTAGCCCAGACAGTTGAACGCGTGCTAGCAGTAGCCTTCGGAAACAAACTATGTTGGTTCGAGTCCCACTATCGGCATATCTCTTTATGTAGCCCAGGCAGTTGAACGCGTGTTAGCAGTAGCCTTGGGAAAGAAACAGGCCGATGGGTTTTTGTTCGACTGAGTGTACCAGGCCACATTTTAAAGCCGGAAGGTCGTCGAGTGACATCTGAAACGTGTCACAGAATAACATGACTGCAAACTGAGTGGGCTTTAATTACTCCGTACGCACTCAAAACAGACAACTAACCCTCGTCCTGTTGCTCACCACAGAACCGTGCAATTCTAACAAGGGAACCAACAATCAGACATGCGTCGACAGACGGTAGTTTACCTTATAATTCGTGCGACCAAACTGAGCACCAGAATAGGGCTACTGTACTGTAAAAATGTGGCCTCATATTTATACTGCAAAATGTATGAAGCCATTGGATAAAACTCATGAGCACCAGCAGTCGGGCTCAGGCACAAACGTACGCCAGCGTCGCACCGTCTTCACGCAAATCGTACACAACATGGCGGTCTGCGACTAATTAATAAGAATTTAATTCTGTGAAAAAGAATATCCCAGTAGTATCAGGACTCTTTACAATATTATCACAACCCTCTATAAAATCGCAGTACCCTCGCAGTCCTTCATAATATCTAAATATAATCGCAACCCTTTAAAATATTGCAACCTTGTCGTAAACTTGTGCAATATCCCAAGAGTATCACAACCTTTTACAATATCCGAATATTACAAAAATCCTTTGCAATATCCCAATATTATCACAACCCATTTCAGTTTCTCAATAATATCGCAACCCTTTACAATAACCCACATTTATCACAAACATTTATAATATCCTAATACTATCAAGACCCTTCACTAGAATATCAGTAATATTTAAAATATCCTAATATACAACAACCCTTTGCCATATCCAAATATTACCAAAATCTTTTACAACATCCCCATATTATCACAGCCCTTACAATGATATAAAAAATCTTTACAACCTCCCAGTATTATCACAACCCTTTACACCACTTTACAATAATATAAAATGCCTTTACAACCTCCCAGTATTATCACAACCCTTTACACTAACGTCAAAATCCCATATTATCAAATCCCTTTACAATATTATCACAAACCTTCACAACATCCCAATATTATCACAATCCTTCACAACATCCCAATACTATCACAACCCTTCACAACATCCAAATCTTATCACAACTCTTCACAACACCCTAATATTTTCACAACCCTTTACAATAATGTCAAAAAACCTTAACAACATCCTAATATTATCACAACCCTTCACAACGCCCTAATATTATCACAACCCTTTACAATAATACAAAAAATCTTCACAACATCATAATATTATCACAACCCATCACAACATCCCAATATTATCACAAACCTTCACAACATCCCAATATTATCACAAACCTTCACAACATCCCAATATTATCACAAACCTTCACAACGTCCTAATATTATCACAAACCTTCACAACATCCCAATATTATCACAACCCTTCACAACATCCCAATATTATCACAAACTTTCACAACATCCCAATATTATCACAAACCTTCACAACATACCAATATTATCACAAACCTTCACAATATTCCAATATTATCACAAACCTTCACAACATCCCAATATTATCACAAACCTTCACAACATCCCAATATTATCACAAACCTTCACAACATCCCAATATTATCACAACCCTTCACAACATCCCAATATTATTACAAACTTTCACAACATCCCAATATTATTACAACCCTTCACAACATCCCAATATTATCACAACCCTTCACAACATCCCAATATTATCACAACCCTTCACAACATCCCAATATTATCACAACCCTTCACAACATCCCAATATTATCACAACCC
>Ga0131853_10018685_pt1 | contig 12613 bp, 7 predicted proteins | sample TergutLab28metaG_FD_92764 | JGI IMG/M metagenome (GOLD analysis project Ga0131853, IMG submission 92764) | Labiotermes labralis P1 segment gut microbial communities from Petit-Saut dam, French Guiana - Lab288 P1 (version 2) (version 2) | ecosystem: Host-associated > Arthropoda: Insects >...
GGTGTGTGTGTGGTGTGTGTGTGGTGTGTGTGTTTTGTGTGTGTGTGTGTGTGGGTGTGTTTGTGTGTGTGTGTGTGGGTGTTTGTGTGTGTGTGTGTGTGTGTGGTGTGTGTGTGGGTGTGTTTGTTTGTGTGTGTGTGTGTGTGTTTGTGTGTGTGTGATCCAGATACTTCAAAACGAGGCGGCCTAGGTCTGAGGATGACTGTAGCGCCACAGAAAGGAAAGAAGTTACCAAAGTGTCTTGCAATAGAAGAGGAAGGCGGCAGTTTTATCGAAACATCTCTGCTTCACATCTCAGACGATACGGTCCTCGATCAAACCGTGTACCTAATATTACGACTGCCCGTTTTTTATTACACGAAGCAGAGGCATATGCAAAATACTTTGTAGCAAATAATACGACAACGCACTGTCTAGACCTGTTAATCACACATTTACTTACAAATCTAAAGTACGTGAATCCGAAACGCCACCCTCTCGTGTTTAAACACTTTTAGTTCACGTTCCGGGATTGGATTTCATACACGAATGTACTGGCTTATTTGTAAGCGTGTTATGGACCGTGAATATCCGCATTATCACACGGTAACTGGGCCTTGAGGTGAGATGAACAAGTGTTTGCTCTAACACAAACAATTGGAACCCAGGATCAACAAACAGCTGTTGCTGGCCTGTAATGCCTTCGTCATCAATATCAGGCAAGTCTTCCTCCCTGTGCTCTGTGTATTGTGTGCCTCTGAACAACAGGCTGGGAAACCTAAGTGCCATTAAGTTCTCTTCCTTGGTCGTGCCGTCAAAATACTGTTGTCTCTGGGAGCTCTTGGCGAAATACTATTGTCTGCACGAGTAAACAATATCCAGGGCTGTCAGAAGTACAGTATTGAGTCAAGTGAGACGCCTTCTACTTCATGTGTGTTTATACGTACTTACTTAACTTACTTACTCCATGGAGTCCTTCTTGAGAAACTAACGGTTTGCTGCTAGGCAAGAAATTCCCCTCATTTTATGGAACCCGAAGGTTCTTTGCCGCATTCACAAATGCCCACCACCTGTCCCTTTCCTAAACTAGCTCGATTCAGTCCATATCCCAACATCCCACTTCCTGTAGATCAATCTTAATATTATCATCCCTTCTACGCCTGGGTCTCTCAAGTGGTCTCTTTACCTCGGGTTTTCCCACCAAAACCATGTATACGCCTCTCCTCTCCATCATACGCTCTACATGTCCCGCCCATCTCATTCTTCCGGATTTTATCAATCGAACAATATTTGATGAGGAGTACAGATCATTATGCTCCTCATTATGTAGTTATTCTCCATTCCCCTGTTACCTCGTCCCTCTTAGGTTCACATATTCTCCTCAACACCTTTTTCTCAGACACCCTCAGCCTACGTTCCTCCCTCAACGTGAGCGACCAAATTTCACACTCATACAACCCAACCGGAAAACTCATAGTCCTGTATATCTTAATCTTTAAATTTTTGGATAGCAAACTGGAACATAACTTCTAAAAATAATTTCCCCCATTTTACATTCTCTTCTTAACATAATAATAATAACAATAATAATAACAACAAACAGATGTAGAAATTCATAACAGTCACGCTGTTCACACCACCACAGAGAAGCTACAGAAGTATACAGACTTGAAAGAATAGCTAGTAACAGTATGAAAACTGAAAAAGGCCATTATTATACCACTAGGAAGCTACTAGCTACAGACGGTATCATTCCAAACAAACTACACGGAAGTTTAAAACTGCTTAATCTCCGCCCTGTACTGTAATTCTAATGCAGAAGGCAGTAATATCGTGCAGTTAGAAGGTTTTGGGCAGAACAGTGACAGAGAAGTGCTTGGTCAGTGAGACCCATACTGTTCTGAAAATCATCAACGCTGTGGTGAGTGTTCCGAATACACGAAGTACAACTGGTCAGATTTAACCGCAAAGAATTATCTCGCTGCCATCTTTAAAACTCTTAATTCACAAACACGATTTCATACATACTCTGCAGATATATTCATTATGTACAGTCATACCAACTTCCACATGCCTTTCTCCACCGGTTTTATTCCTCACAAAAAACTGAAAGTGACGTAGCCTATAAACAGAAACTTGACAAAAATCAATATTCTTCAAGATATACAATTGCATGTCATTTTATTATTGTAATAGCGACTGGCTACGGACTGGACGGTCCGGGGTTCGAATTCCGGTGGGGGCGACATTTTACGCACCCGTCCAGACCCGTCCTGGAGTCCACCCAGCCTCCAACACAATGGGTACCGGGTGTTTCCCGGGGGTAAAGAGGCCGGGGCGTGACCTAGACCACCAACCTCCAACAAGCGCCGAGGTTAAAGAAAGAGTAGAGCTATTCATTTACTCCCATTGTGGATCTTTGTGGCCTGTTCCAGGGCGAACTTCATTTCATTACCCTACAGTTAGCGGCTCTATTTCCGTCAAGTTCCATAAGCTCGCACGTCCGCCGGGCAGTTATTATCGAGTGCAGGAAATTATAAAAAGCAGTTGCGGGGTGTTCTCCGGTGGTGCAATGTTCACAGGTTTCAAGGGCGTCTATTAAAAAGAGCTCAGATTTTCAAATGGAGGAGCACACAGGCACAATCACACGCCCACAGCACATTGATTTCATAAATGTACTTTTATGCCTGGGAATAGGAAAGACTGTTCAAAGAAGACACTTGGTTCAAGGCGCATATTCTATGTGTCTCTGGACATTTTATTTTAAATGTTTCTCTAATAAGATATTTAGTCATTCTGGGCGAAATGAGCTCGAATAATATTGTGGACGCGCCCAGAAATGCGTGTAAGTCTTCACGTAAAACGAAATGTTACTTTTCGCCTATTTTAACCGGAACTGGAATGGGTAGAAGATATGCCCCGCTACCAAACGACATAAAAATCTGTTGCGCATATACGGAAGGTTAAAGCAGCCATACCAGTTGTCCTGCAGGGATAAGACAACGTCTATAAACGTCCTTGTAAAAATGAAGCAGGGGTCAAATAAAACTGTATGTTTTCAGGAGAGCAGAAAATGTGTGAGTAAGATGAAGAACTTTCGGGTTGCAAAAATGTTTCTTGCTTTCTTGGACACCAGATGAACTGTTAAGTTCGCAAGAACGCCTCTACACACGCCTCTAACATGTGCAAGGCCGAGGAAACCCAAGGATCAGTACAAATCAACACTTTTTCTGGACAGTGTGGCAGATCGCACTGGATAATATGGTAAAAGGTAAAGTGATCCCATTACAGGCCCGGTTTGGCCCAGAGGGTGGGTAGAGGTATAGCTCTACTCTTCCATGACCGCGGCATCAGGAGGGGGTGAGTGGTCAGCAGCACGTCTCGGCCGCACTTTAACCCCGGGAAAGACCCGGTACCCATTTTACAGTAGGCTGGGTGGGTCCCAGGGCCAGTCTGGACGGGCGAAAAATGCGATCCCGGACCGTCCAGCCCGTAGTCAGTTGCTATACCGACTGAGCTACCGCTGCATAATATGAAGTAACAATAATTCTAGGAAGTGATTAGTAAGCATTTAGTAGTAAGGAGCCGTGAATCTATGACACCATTTCCTCTGAATCGTGGCAGCTAGGGCAGCACTTTCGAACAATGAGCAATCAAGTACTGGAAGTAAGCACCCGCGGGCTTCCTCTTGTGCCGGCAAAATAGTCGCAGGAACACCACGATGACTGATTTCGGTAAGACCCATGCAGAAACAATGTTGTTTGTACGGCATGAACAGCAGTGATAATAAAACAAACATTTCATGTAAAATATGGTCATTCGAAACACTAGCCTTTAGTGTAATAATTAACTCACTCCATCAACAAAGTCATTCTCAAGAAACTCACAGACTGTCTAGAAATACCTAATTTTCAGGAAATAAAAAAAAAAAACACTTCACCAGTGTGATGATTGGACATCCTCTTCTGTTTCTTTTGACCATAAATAAAAGCATTTTCAACCACCAACATAAATTTTATTATTTATACAATAATTTGTGAATTACTTTAGTAAGATATTTCGATCCTTGGTGTTAAAATACGGTTTATTTATTACAAGTTCAGTACCTTGCTCACAAAACTACGCTACTTGACACTACCCTTAGCCAGCCGGATTCATTTCACACTGTCATACCCCATTTTTTTTAAAAAAAAAAATGGCTTTCAACTAACTTTTATTCCCTAAAGAGCAAAAACTACGCTTTCTAATTCACGTTTTGCCTCTGTGTGTCCGAGTGTGTTTTTCCTTAGTTTCATGTTTTGAAACCATCCACCTGTTCCTACGAAACTTCGTATTAAAATTATGCCGCTAGAGGGTAGCAGAACAGCTGAATTTTTCGTGCAATAATAATAATAATAATAATAATTACTACTATTTCAAAGTCATTTAGAAAATACGTGAACAACATACCAGGAAAACATGAAGTCAAGGTACTCCAGAAAACAGCCATATTGGGCACTGCACACATACTTCGGAAAGTACTAATGTAAAGTACAATAGATTCAACACTGAAACTAACGATATAAGCACCATGAATAGTAACAACAGAATAGCTGCAACACTGTATTCCCTAGCGACATAGTTTGTCTCAGGAATATAAGTATAAATACCCTGCATGAAGGAGATGAAAATGATGATAATATGGCGGACGCGCGAATATGTGAGAGGAGTGATACAAGCGCCACTGCTTCTTATGTTCTTAAACTATGACGAACTTTAATGCACCTAGAAAGAATGACACTTTCAGTTTAGGCAGTGTTGCTTGGAATATCCAATATTTTTGTACATTTTATGTTCATGGTTCCGTGCATAGCTGATCTATATTAATAATTGTCCAACGAGATGCAAAACAAAGCAGTCTATTTATTATTCTGCAAGTTCACTCTAAATGTTTCGGGTGTGAACCACACCCATCATCAGAGCAGTACACAAAAGTGTAACTACAGCCTTCGGTACTGTGCAGCTACCTTCCCCCCTCCCCCCCTCCCCAACGTGGCCAAGGTGGCCTGACCACGTTGGAGGGAGGCAGCTGCACAAAAAATATTACCAGTACCGGAGGCTGTAGTTACAGTTTTGTGTACTCCTGATGATGGGTTTGGTTGACACCCGAAACATGTAGAGTAAACCTGCAGAATAATAAATAGACTGCTTTGTGTTGCATCTCGTTGGACAATTATTAATATTTTTGTATATGTTTAAGCTCAAGTCTAGACCGGTCCTCCTACTGACTAGCCGCATCGGACAGTTTAAACAGAGTTCAGCTACCGAGGAATACAGCTAATAACTCCTTTTCATATAACACCTAGCTTAAATAGTGTGCAGCTTCAGCAGCTTCACCCGAGCTGCACCATACACCTTCATACTGTTCAAAAGGCCAACATTACTTTTACATTATCATGTGTAGTAGAAGTTAAATCTGACTTTGAAAATGCTTATAGCGACACGCGAAACAAGATGGAGGTGTTATTTTTGAAGTGGTGTTGTACCAACGTGTAATTATTTAATTCTTCTGCGGCCTTCAGTCACGGACGAGAAATGCGTCATCCAGTCGCATCTGAAGTAAACAAGTCCCTCATTTTTATTCTCCCCGCGAGACAATCACCCTGCTACCGGCAGATCTGAGGCTCTCACAGCGGTCTTGAAATAAAGAGTTCCCAACAATTCGGAGAACTGTGGTGGCTTCACCAAGGTTAGGCAGTCCTTATTGTCGACAGGCAAATAATTTCGAAGTGTCATGGTAACTTCGGCTTCAGGCTTTTGTTTATTCCGTTCATAAAACTGGAGTCAAGTAGACCAAACACAAAGATCAAAGGACTCCACTTCCTCTGACTTTTGACAAGAGGACGTGGCAGTAACATTTATAAACGTCGGTCTGTAAACTAATTCCAGTTCGAAAATTGCTGCCTTTTGGTTTTCGAGATCGTGCGCAGGTTGTTTACTATAAACCAATGTTTTACAGAAACTTGAAGCCCAATTCTACAATTTAGAATAACACATCAATTTCCTACAGAACATTAGTACATATGTATTAGTATACACGGCGTCACATCTCGAAACACACCAGTCTTCACATAGTAAGGCCCGTGAGAACCTCGAGTCCTAATTAATTTGTGTTCTGCCATAAGGATGCAGACGACAAAGGCGATATTCTTGATTCACCGCATTATATTATGATATACCGGCAATTAAAACAGATTATGACAGATTTAGGCTTGCTTCCGAGAAACAAGACGTCTTAATAAGGTGAAGTGTAATGTCCACAGTGCTTGTGTCAAGTAGGCTATGTGACGATTTTGATTGAACTCGTCAAATAATTACGCCAGGGGATCATAATCCAAACGTCGTAATTATTTAAGCCAACATATTTTGCTGTACTGAGTGGGAGAGATTGGGGCAGAAATAGTCGGAGAAAGAGAGAAATAAGCAGTATGAGAACCGCCAGTGAAACGAAGATGAAAATTAAAGAAGGAAAACAATAAATAAAAATGGGAGAATAAAATACGGATCAGGAAATTAAAAAACTATAAGGAAATGAAAAATTTAAAACAAAAATGTGGGGCCAAAATGAACAACAAGACAGGCATTACACGTGTAACCTAACTTTGTGGTTCGTTCGCGTGACGTTTATGTCTCCTTTCCTAACAGACTGACGCCATTTCACTAGAAGAGAACAATTTTATGGCGATTTAATGTGGCAGCAATGAAACATAGTGACGTCTTCAAGTGAAGTGCCACATATTTTTCTCCAATTTAAAGAAAAAAATCCTTCATAGATCTTTGTTCTGAGAGTCCTCAAAATAAAATTTCACGCAAATTCGACCAGTAGGATCTGCGCCCACACATGCGGACAGACAGACTGATACATGTGACAAATGTTATACGAGCTTCTCTTGACTACACGAAGGCGCCTAAAGTAAAATGGAGTAAAGAAATAAAACAAAATAAAGTAAAGCAGTAGATAAAGAATAAAGGAATGAAGAAGAGTCAGTCAAACAAGACGTAAATGAGACAACTGAAAGGAAGTGAAAACAGGTTAAACGACTTGGAGGAAAGGAAAGAAAGAAAAAACAGTAAAGGAAATTGAGGAAAAAAAGAAATAATATAGTCCAATGTTTATGAATTTTATGCAGCACTGGATACAGAGTTGCTAAACACACGGTAGATCGAGACATGTGATTTGTGTGCACCACAGAATGAACTGAATGACAAACTGGCATTTTGGCTACAAATGTAAGCAAGGAAGTCACTAACTTGCTCACGGCAGTTCTAGTTTTCCACACCAGAATCTGTCGGCCATGTCACAAGGCATTATGCTACTCCGGTTTCGGTGTGATCTGGCTGCTTCAAACATATTCACTCCAAGTCTCAAATTTGACTTGTGGGCTGCCAGGAGCAACACTGGGGTAGTACAGAACATAAAACTAATTGAGTGGGGATTGGGGTAAGTTTGAAATTTCTCTACGCCAACAAGTGCAGTAGCAATAGGATTACCTGTAACATCCCCCAATCTCTGTCACTACAGAAATCCACCTTCTCACCCCCCACATAGGGAAATGTAATCTGTACTCAACCAGAACCCCTCAAGCTACCATCCCTGGGAGAACTATGAACCTACTTAAGCCTTGTAAACTAATCGAGCACAGTGCACTTTCGTAATGTGAGGGTAGCCGAATGTGAGAAGCAGACAAACCTGTATATTCCACCCACAATAAATTGCTAACTTGCAGCGTATAGATTTGTCTCTATGGCGACAGGGAATTCAACCGTAGCTTGTTAGGTGACTGTAAACGTGCAGGCATTATTTAGAACAGAGGATATTTCCAATCACAGGCACCGTCTGTCACATGTCGAAACGCCAAAATATGATGAAACAAATCCGTAATGACAACAAAGCGATACGATTTGATGACCAGTGACATGTGCTATTATGAACAGCAACGTACGTTTCTGTTCCAGCAATGAATTCTAAATGCTGCGCTTTACTGTTACAAAAGTTCATACTCATATTTATTTTGTTTGAATTTCTTTCTCTAGCTACTCCGACGTGAATTGTATCGTTCCGTCTCTTATACACAACTTTAAGACTTAAACACACAGTCACAAATTTACTAGTGATTTGCAGGCAATGAAGCTTAGTCTCTGGCCCTGAGGCAAGAGCTCAGATTGCGAGTGTTCGAGATTGGGGTTCTGACAGATTGTACGGAAGAGAGGGATGTGACAACACTGCATAATGGGAAGCATCAAAATTTGTCCCTTTCATCGCATATTATATGGGTGTTAAAATAAATATGGATGAGGTAAACAGTACATAGGATACGCACGAGAAAGACGATATATATATATATATATGTGTGTGTGTGTGTGCTTAATAAGTATATTAATGAACACAAAATTTTGGTAAAACAAACAGAAGACAAGAGGGGATTTTGGATATGAGCAACTTACATTTGATCTTGAAGGGGATGAGGAGATTATTACTGGATTAAGTTGGCTCAGGATGGTTCCCAATGGCGGAAGTTTTGAACATGACAAGGAACTTCCGGGTTCCGACAGCTGGGCAGAGGGAGATTCTTCACTAGTTGTGTACCGACGTATCAGCTTCTCACGAAGAACCCTTCTCTGTGGAATTAATTGCGTATGCATGTATGTATGCATTTTTGTATGTACATAAGTTTGCACTATGTATGTACGTATGTACGTATCCACATATGTGTGGTTATATGTGTGTGGAATTGGACGATACGGACAAACTCCACACCTGTCAAAAGCTATATTTCCTAGCAACTTTCGACATAGCCAAACGTTTGCCTAAAATCAGAGTGACGGACATAAAATGTGTCAGGATAGTTGGGATGGACGATACGTGAACCCGAAACTTTTCAAATGGGATGCCGAAGTGTGAACCGCTCACCGGCTCTCATGTGATTTGTTGAAACTGTAGTGTCATCTTCGACCGGGGAAAGAAACGGACAGGGTAATTTGGGGCACTATCCAAGCATTTCTCTGGAGGGAGTGTGGGGTTGGGGGCGGAGTAAAAAAAGTCACTGGATTGGACCGGCATATTGGCCGGGATTTGTTAATTACAACACAATGGACCATGATGATGTCATTTGCCCTCCTTTACAATCTGCACATACCTGTTCTGCCGAACTGTGATTTGCTCAGGGCAAAAGAACGTATTGTGTTTCTTGATTCAACAAAATTCAGATCGGCCCAAAACACAAGGCTGCATCGCGAATTGCCCGAGCCTTTCTATGTGCTCGTTACATAGGCCCATACATAGTTTATGTACGTGATTACATTTGAGACTACATCTGTGCACTAGTGGCCTTAGGGCAGGGCGAGACGCAAAGCAACTGCAGCGCAATCGGTCTTGCAACACAACAAGAGCAGCAGAAATATCAGAAGTGGTCACACTTGTTTTGTCAGAAGTGGCCAAACTTTACTTTATCAGAATTGGCCAAACTTACTTTATCAGAAATGCAAAACAAAAATCCCTCTTTTCTTCTTTGTTACAGAACAGCTGCAACTAGTAGCCTATATAAAGGTGTTTAAATTGGTATTTATATAGTATGCTAATACACGACTTAACTGAAAGAACAGTTGACGCACATGTGTGTGGACTCCTGTAGCATAAATGGACGCATATAGAATACCAGCAAAACAAACTGCGATATTAATATTTAAAGTCATATTGTGGATGTGAAATGGGACACAGATGCGGCTGAGGTATCTTGGCTCCACTTGCGTCCCTTGTTTCTGTGATTTCCGGAATGAGTATAAGAATACATATACGAGTATATGCTTTATGTAGGAATGAATACACACTATAATAAGAATTTGATTTTGCGAGATCAAACCAAACCTCTCTGTTTTGTCTTTGAACAAACAGTTACGGATGTGCAAGAAGATTTAATTTGATCAATGTTTACCGACCGCGTCTTGGAACAAGGAAAGAAGCTCTCCACCTATAGAGGGATATTTTGAAGAACAGAAGCTGTGGCATAGAAAGATATTTAGAATAAAATTTCTCTCGCATTGTCAGGACCCTCGCGACCGTACTGACGAGTTGGATCTTCTTCTGTTTCAACATTTCTCGCACGTAGAGCGAGAACCGCCACTTCATGTGCAAAAGTGCTATATAGGATGTATTCATTTGGGGTACAAAAACCAAAATATAACTAACATTTTGACGCATGTAGGTAACAGTTACCCACGCTTAGGTAGATTAAAGTCATAATTTCACTGATAACTTTTGAGTGTAATGTTTACTAGGGTGAGGTAATTTTCCAAAGAAATGTATAGCACATGGTGTTCTATTGTAGTTGCTCATGATGTGCTGCAGGAAAGCTAATAATTGTATTTTATTCTGTCTTAACGTATTTGATGGATTTACATAGTAAAACCAACCAGATGCATCAATGTCTCAAATTTATTATATTGGAGTAAAACTCTACATGTTTCGGACGGTCTTCCCGTTCATCATCAGGAGTTAAAGACTGTACATATTGCAACAGGCATATGTCAAACAGATACTGCTGACTGCCTATTGCAGTCTGCACAGTCTTTAACCCCTGATGATGGACGGAAAGACCGTCCGAAACATGTAGAATTTTACTCCAATACAATAAATTTGAGACATTGCTGCATCTGGTTGATTTTACTGTAGAAATATATTACGATGTACGGCCCTATGAACGTCAAACTATCTGATGGACAAAATCATAATTTCGTAGAAACCGAGTGTAATCATTGTATGGTAACAATAATAAAGACTGATTTCAAACTTTCGCCATGTTGAGAATGTTGTATTTCTTCTTTCGGCAATCCCCTGGCTTCTGAATTTTGTGTATCGATATTTCGGTACCCACCATTCCATCTTCATAGGTCGTCTCGCCTACACGACCTATGAAGATGGAACAGAGTGTTCCAAAACGTCGGCACATAAAACTCAGACGCCGGGGAATCAACCAAAATAAGAAATAAGTCAATAATAAAGCCTTTTGTTTTGTAAGTCCCTTCTCTTATGTCAGAATTAATTACGTCGCTACTTGTGCAGTATAAGCTTGTGAGATTTGGGGTTCTCACAGCGCTGTTGATGGGGGAGTGGAAGAGAAAGTGGTCTATTTATTGCTACGATTATACAGCGACGGTGGTAATGTATGGCGCAGTTTTGGAATGATACTGACAGGCAAAAGCGACGTACTCCAAGAAAATCATGTCTCGGTGTTAAACTATTCACAACAATACCCATATGCACTGGTGTGGGATCGAACCAAGCCCTCTGTAGTGATAATATGGGAGATGCTGACAAAGACTGAAGTTCTGTTAGAAGAGACGCCCTGTCAGTTTACGAGGCACACGGCTTCACATCCCACACGAGCTGTATTCTCAAAGACACCCTTGTTCATTCCGCATTCCTTGCATCTTTGCAGCTACTGTATGGGAAAATACACGACCGTGGATAAAGACGCTGCCTGCTTTTCTCAGCCTTGTGCAGATTTACCGGAAAGCATAGTGTACTTATTTACAGGCATGTGTGCCTCAAATGAAGGGATACCATAATGTTCACGCACCATTCCACGACCCCTTTTGTGATAATTTCTCTATTCTTATACCAGTCTAAGCATTAAATTCGTCTATCGGAGAATTCAATATTGGTTATCCTACATTCTATCATATGCTTTGTGATCAACCATTTCTTCTGGCGCTGCTCGTACCCCAAAGAGAACGGTCGATTGCTGAACTCTTCTTTGGCCAAACACGACAAATACTCACCCACACACTCACACACTCATTCACTAACTCACACAAATCGAATATTAATTTATTGTCATTGAACTTTCATCTGCTTCAGCTAGGAGTGCCACCGATTAATTGCCACATGCTTCTTACGTGACTTGGCTGCCACAGTTTTTTCATGAGCCACTACAAAAGCAGTGCAACCAAATGTTGAAATGCACAATAATGGACAATAATCGACATCGATCCATTATTAACAGGAACAAAAGAACCGGAGAGTAAATCAACCACTACCTTACCGAAACACTGCAAACTTCAACTGTAATCATTACCGAATATTATCGATAATTATCCAAGGGTAGTGTGTTTCAGCACAGTACCGCGTGAATGTTATGATGGATTGTCGTGGCTGGTAACTGGCAGTAATAGGTTCTTGTGTATGCTACTGGACTATCGACAGTAGTCTATAATTTCTGATACCAATAGACTGTCGATAATAACGAACCGGGAGTGACTCAAACACTCACAAAGTCCTTGCAGACACACACACTACACACACACCCACACATACAAACACACCACACACACCAGACACACACCCACACATACATAAACAGCACACACACACCACACACACACCCCCACACACACACACACCCCACAAACACACCACACACACACCACACACACACAACAACACCACACACAAGCCACACACACACACACACACACGCACCACACCCACTCACACACACACACACCACACACACAACACACACACACCACACACACACACACCCACCCCCACTACACACACACACCACACACACACACAACACACAAACACAAACAC
>Ga0131853_10018686_pt1 | contig 12612 bp, 15 predicted proteins | sample TergutLab28metaG_FD_92764 | JGI IMG/M metagenome (GOLD analysis project Ga0131853, IMG submission 92764) | Labiotermes labralis P1 segment gut microbial communities from Petit-Saut dam, French Guiana - Lab288 P1 (version 2) (version 2) | ecosystem: Host-associated > Arthropoda: Insects >...
TCCTCATGTAAAGTTCGCCACACCTGCATACGTGATACGCCGATGCGAGAGGCCATTCTACAGGTGGACAGACGCGGACTTCTCTGAACCATCTGAAGAATGTTCTCTCGTGTGTTAATCGTTTGTACCACCTCCCTTTCAGACTGCAAAGAAACACTCGAAAGAGAACCAGTATTACGGAATGTCTGGTGAATTCGCGTAAATACACTTCGAGACGGAATCCTTCGATCGGGAAAACGCCTTTGGTATTCTTCAACAGCAGCACGAGCAATGCCATCGCAAAATCCATACACAAAATGCATGTCACAATATTCCACGTGGGAAAACACAAAAGGCATGTTAGCAACTTGCCTACCAACCATTCACAACGCAGCCGTAACCAGCACTGCATTCACCCTGAAGGAAGTACATGTGCAGTTCAATGGCTAGAGTGAGCTGACTTGCAGTAATATGACACCACACTCAAGAACAGAAATGGATAAGATTGTCAGCTGACAGGTACGGTGCGTGGACCCGCAAGAAGACCACACTTTTCTCTAGCCATTATCTCTGTAACCGTTCAACTTTGGACATAGGTGTTTTGGGTTATATCGGTACACTTTAACATAAGGAACACCCTCCCGAAGTCTGGCACATTCCTCCTGGGACACCCTGTATAACATCCTATCACTAACAGGCTCTTAACTGCTGATACTCTTCTGTGGTGTACAAACAATCTTGTTCCCAATTGATGATTTTTGTTTCCTTTTCAACAGAAAAAATTATAATCCCCTGCTCTTACCATGCCCCCTTTTTCCCACCTAACCTCCTGCATTCCCATTAAATCGAATTTATATACTCGTATTGCTAATTCCCTGGCTGCTGCTGTGAATGAATGTGCCTTATACAGGTTTCTAACATTCCATGTACCAAACTTCACGTCTCTTTTCCGTTGCTTATGTCATACCAGAGAATCAGTCCAGGTATGAGGCTTTCCTTGTAAATATTTTGTAACATGATACATTTTTACGGTAAGTTGTTAGCACCTCGCCTAACCCCCAAGCTGGAGGACCACCCTTTGTCCGCTGTCCACGACCTTTATTCAATATATTCGCAGCTACCCTCCATATTGGAGGCCATTCCTCCATCTGCCACCTGAGGATGCGCCATGCCATGGTGACAAGGACCCACTCATCAACTATACTTAGAAATATTAATAGACTGAAATGAAAGAAATAGAGTTAGAAATTATTGACTTGTAGGATTTAATCTTCTATCAAAATTAATCTTCCTTTGGAGAAAAATTGTATGTCAAAGACAACAGATTAATGATGGGGACTCCAACCCCAACCACTTATTCTCAGTTCTATCTGTAGTACAGGGAAGATAAACATTTCCTGGACATATTGCTAGAAGATCAAATAATGAGAATGAGAATGAAAAATCTAAAGTGAATTTCAGTTACATGTTCTAAGAATTTGACAGAATTATTCAAAACTGGAAAAGTATTAAGCAACTTGAGAACAATGCCAAAAGTAATTACCTATGCAAGGTTACGCACAATAACAAGGGAAACATATTTTTCAATATTCTGTAAATCCACAACAATGGTTACCATCATTCCAATGGATTCATGCCATTCTATTCAGCACGAGCAACCTACAATGAGGTTCCTAATAAACAGATGAATTTAGTACCCTCTGAGCATTAACCTTTCAAGTTGGTTCGATGCACACAAGTACGTTCATGAATAGTTTATGCTACTGGTGGTTCAACAAACACATTTACTTTTCATTTGGCTTTGTCAAAAAAAGTGCAGTCTAGTGGGCCTCTTGGGCTTCAGTGGTTTCTAGGCATAGCACTTAGTGCAGGAAGCCTGGTATTTTTTGACATGTATAATTATCTGTGGAATCAAATCAGTATTCATTCTAAATGATATAAATCAACAAACAAGATTTAATTCAGAAAAATGGCTAGTTTTTCGGATTTGGGTGTTGCAGGTGTGGATAAAATGGAGTGTTAGTCGAAAGTGGTCATGACAGTTGGTTTATGAATTTTAGTGACAATGGTGATAGAAATGCAGGGATTGCACAAGAAGACAAGTGGAATGAAACTGAAAAGTGGTGGCAGAAGTCAACTATGATAATGTAGCACAACAGCGATGTACAGTGGGTATGGCACACCATGCACACATCACACAGGGAACAAAAAATAACACTTACCGGACAATTTGAACCACAAAAAAAAAAGTTGCAACTCTTTTATAGGCATTTTTAATGTTCTGTGCCCGATTAGAATTGATCATATTGTTGCTGAGACCAAGAGGTATGTAGATTACTGTATTGAAAATTATGTGTTGAAGGTTAGGTCATGCATGAGGAGTTGGCAGCAAGTTACAAGTGATGCAGCATATTTGGTCTTAGGTCTAATGATGCCAATGGGCACAGAAGCGAAATCTACCCTACAGTCTTATTTCAGCATGAATGCATTTGTAGACACCATGTGTAGACACCATGATACTTTTACAGATTTAACCAATTAAGAAATTTTTACATTTACTTCAAATCAGTACATCAGACATTAATATCAAAGCAAAAAAAAATAAAAAATTCACCATTTACTGGAAATAAAAATGTAACTAAAGTGCACAAGGGTCTGCACAAGACGTAAGTTTCAATGAACCCCTAACCTTATGCCCAGGTCATCTAAGCCAGTGTTTCTCAACCTTTGTGGGACCGCAGCCCAGTAAATTTTTTTTTTATAAGACAAGGGCCCAGTCCCAACAAATTTACTCATAAATACCTTCTCAATTTTTTTAAAGTTCATACATTAAATTAACATTAGTATTAATAATTAATTATAGCATAATCATAAAGAGTATTAGTACACTTATATATATGGTGTGGCATGTAGACAAATATAAAATTACATTTAAATTAGTTATCAATCATTGGACTAATGAAATCTTGTAGCATATTGTAGTTCCTTCAGGTCAACATCATTAAATTAATCTGTGCTGATTTTCATTGACATATTCCAGTCTGATCACCAAAAATTTATAATATAATTCAGCGTAAAATTGATTATTGTATTATTAAATTGATTTTAATGACGTTGGTTTAAAAAAATGGTAGTGAGAAAAATATTTATGCATTGTAACTCACCATAGAAGTCAGATGAGCAGGGGAAACAGCAGAAAAATGTCAACTTGTCAGCAAAATACTTATTATCACATACACATGCCAAATATTTAAATGTGCAAAGTATGTAATTTAATAAATAAAAATGTATGAATCTCTCAGTTCTAAACACCAGTTCTGACACTAATTAATATTTTTAAGAATGCAGCACTTTAACACAGCAATTATAAGTTATTGAAAAAGTTGAACTTAATTTATTTTATTACAACTGAATTTTTGAAGGTTTGGTTAGGCTAGTGAGATTTTTGTCGCTGTTTTCTCTCCATTAGCTTATTAATTCTGGAATGAATTGAAGTGATAGCCAAACAGAGACAGTCAGAAAGTTTCAGGCAGTTCCTCTGTTTCATTTTAAGCACAGTCATAGCAAAAAATGCAGTTTCACAAAGATATGTGGTGGAAAAACATAGAAGAAATCTCATTACTATTTCATGTAAATTTGGATATTCATATTTCATTCTTATCCAGAATTTTGAATCACTCATAAAATTAAAAGTACTTTCCATTCCTTTGTTCGATGATAATTGAAGGGTTTCTTCATGGGAAAGGGCTGTCTGTTTGTGTTCAAAAAAGGGTTCACAATCCACATATTTTGCCTCCAGGGATCCTCATGTTTGGGACAATACTTTTCAAATGATAACAACAACATTTTCAAGTGAGCTGCAATAATATCTGAAAATTAAATCTGTGAATAGAAATCATCTGCTTCCATAATATTATCTGAGTACGACTGAAGCATTTCATTGTTTCCTCCTGCAATCATATTAAGCCAGAGTTTGAGTTTCTTTTCGAATGATTCAATCTTGTTTCAAGCATTAAATATTTTTGTATCTGTACCTTGAAGTTTTAAATTTAACTTGTTTATGCAAGAAAATATGTCACTGAGATATGCCAGCTTGGCTACCCATTTCTTATCCTGGAAATAATGGGACAGGTCACTTTTCTTGTCAGTTAGAAACAGCTCAACTTCCTTTCGGAGTCCATATAACCTCTTGAGAACTTAACCTCGGGACAGCCAATGAACTTCTGAATGGAAAAGAAGATTTTGATGATCAGAGCCCATTTCATCGCACAATGCTTTTAACAGCCTTGTATTTAAAGTACTGTTTTTTGTGTAAGTAATAATTTTAACAAATTGAGACAGGACTTCATTAAGCTCAGGTGCCATTTTATTGGAGGCCAGTTTTTGCCTGTGAATGTAGCAATGCATTGACAATAAGTTATTGCCTGTCATATCCTTAACTTTAGTGACTAAACCTTAATTTCTACCTGTAAGACAGGCAGTGCCATCAGTACAAACTCCAACACAGTTTTTCCATTCGACACCTCTCTCTTCAATGAAACCATTTAAAACTTTGAAAATTTCACTGCTGGTAGTGTGCGTATGTAATTCAGAAACACTTAAAATGTCTTCCTTCATGTCACTTTCATCATGGTCAATGTATCGTACATATGTAAGTAAGTCTTTCATTTTACTTGCCGCAGACTGGCCTAATACTTCATTACAGGCAGCAATCAAAGAAGGCTCAATCAGTTCTTCACCAATGGAATATGGTTTTTTACATTTACCTATCTGTAATGATATTAAATTGGGAAATAATTTTCTTTTCTATTTTAAGTGCATCTCTTTTACGCATAAAGAATTCAAAGGGTTTGTTGACTAGATAGGAATGTTTTGTGTTGAGATGTCGGATAAGCTGTGATGGCTTCATAGCTTCATTTCCCAGAACAGTGGCACAAATGACACATTGAGGTCATGGCAACTGGTCAGTGTCAGGGCATTGTATAAATCCAAATTTTAAATAGCTGTCCATGTACTTACGAGAGAATGCAGACTTTTTCTTCTATGTACTGGTAGTTTTCCCCTCCTTTTAAACATCTTGGAGATCACTCTGTAGGCTTGAGGTGAATGAATCATTATTTGTTGCGTCACAAACACCTTCAGTACAAGATTTCTTCACACCAAAATTACACAAAGTCCCTTGTCTCTTATTCGTATTAAAATTTAAATCTGTAGGCCTATTAAATATAAAAAAATCACAGCACTCTTGTTTCGAAACAAGCACTTACACACTGCAATGCAAAACTGCGAAGATTTGAGAACTGGATACAGGCTGCCTTTATCTTCAATTTCAGTGGAAAATTTTTCTTTACACTTCCTTACTGATTGGTCACCGACGTTTGCAACACAGATGTTATTTCGTTCAGTTTGCAATACAGATGTTATTTCATTCAGTTTTGAGAACAGAGGATATGCCGCCCATTGTTGTAATCGGCTCACAGGCAATTTTTATGACCAATCATAAACAGCCATAGTCTCTTCCCGAATGTTGAAAGATTTCAATGTCTGAAAATTCCCAAACAATCACGAATACTTCCATGTTTAAAAATACGTGGCTTGGTCACAGACATTTGCTACACAGATGTTATTTAGGTGTTCTGGGTCTGTGCTTTTCAACACATTCACGAATATTATTCCCCTCAGAACATTTCCACTACAAAATATTTATTCATGAAAAATGCTTAGAAAACTAAAATGACAAATTCCAGGAGAACCTCTTGCGGCCCGGTACCGGGCCGCGGCCCGTCGGTTGAGAAACACCGAACTAAGCTACGAACCACACATTCCACTGGAAGCCAAAATTTCTGCACAAAAACTTTTGAACTCTGTGAGTCCTCCACAGGTTATTTGTGGAATTTCATTTTGGTACAGGAGCTGGAAGTGATATTAAAACTACAATTAATATGCCAGATAATCTACAGAGCCCTAAGATCAGCATCAGACTTGTACAGCCCCTTGACCAACTAGGCGACACTTTTTGGATGGATAATTACCATGTTTACTCAAATACAAGATGAGGTTTTCCCTTAAATTTGGTGCTCAAATTATATTCAAGTATGAAGTGCCGAATTGGACCAAGCCAAACTGCATCACTCTGAACTGGACCTCACAGAGCCCCACAAAGGCATGCATCACCATACCATCATTGGTAAACAAATGGGAGAACAGAGCAGACTGAAGTTAACTTGGACAATCTTCTTTTTTGGGAATTTGTACACAGTAAAATTTTGTAAAGAAACATGATATTTAGGAAACAAGTTCAGTTCCTGTTATCAGGAAAAGGAGCACCTAACCTGGTGGACCTCTTAGGGTGAGCTATTATTGCTCACTGGTCACCATAGAAACAGTAACATATTAAGATAGGCACCTGACAACACATCTAGTTCAAATATTGTAACAGGAAAACAACTATTGAAAAATTAAAAATTAACTACAATACACAAAAATAAAACCTATACCAATCCACAAATTGAAAACTATATAAAAGAGCTATGATGTCTGATGATCATAACACAGGCACAACTCAGGAGACCAGAACACATGTATTTAAAATTCTTAACACCATCTGTGGAGAAAATTGTGAATCTTCATGAGTTCAAGTCGGTTCATAAAGCAAAAAATATAAATGTATTATTTAGTCAATATGGATCAAAACAGCATGTCAGTGCCTCTCACCAGATGCGATTGTGAAGGGTTTTAAGAAGTGCTGTAGATGCAATGCAATGGATGGGACTGATGATGATATGTTGTGGAATGGCAGTGAAGAGGATAGGGAATGTTAGGAGTGAGTGTGAGGAAGATGAAGGCACTTACTGTGAAGATGGAGACAGTGACACTGATTGGTAAAGGCAGATAGAATATGACATGCTTCGCATATAAATTGTATGAAATTAATATTAAAATATTGTTTTTCTTAGCAGACATTTTATTTCTGGGGGGTCATCTTAGATTTGGACAAATACTTTGTCCCTTGGCAGACATCTTTATTTGGGAGTTTGTCTTAGATTAGAGTCATCTTGAATTCAGGTAAGTATGGCACGTGCAGTTATTAATGACATTTGCAGTTCTAATAAACAATGAAGATAAAATTTATTTGCTGATAATATCAAAATCTTTCATATCACAAGCTCAGTAACTGAATGCAAACATCTAAAATCTGACATGATTCCCTACATGTTTGGTGGGTTAAACCACATGAAACTTAATACTGTCAAAACTAGAGTCATTACTTTTACATGGACAACTTTTTCAATTAAGTGCAATTAAAAACACTCTACTGTATAACAAATGTAAAACTTTACAAATTCCATCATAGATTTAGAAGAAAGTTTCAATCCCAAACTCTTTTTTCATAACCATGTAGAAAACATATTTTCTCAATCACTCAAAATATTAGGGATGATATGCACTTCATCCTCCTTGTTTCTACTATTGAATGTTTAATACTGTTATATTACACCTTAAATAGCCATGATAAGTGGGTCCCCGGTCACCGTGGCATGGCACATCCTCAAGTTGAGGATGGAAGAAAGGCCTCCTGTATGGAGGGCAGCTGCAAATATATTGACAAAGCAGACAAGGCAGATCCCTCCAGCTTGGGGGTTCAGTAAAGTGCTAACAACTCCTCACCGTAAAGACTGGCCTTGTTACAAAACAGATACATATGCCTCAGGCCTGGACTTATCCTTTCATGGGATCTAAGCAATGGAAGAGGGACACAAGAATGGGTACAAGGAATGTAAGAAGCCTATGCAGGTGAGGTTCACTTACAATAGTGACCAGGTAATTAGCAAGGTATAAATTAGATTTAGTAGGTGTACAGAAGGTTAGGTGGGACAAAGAAGGCACTGTAGGGGCAGGGGCTTATATACTTTTCTATGGAAAAAGGAAATGAAAATCTTCAATTATGAACAGATATTTTATATGCCACAGAATAGCATCAGCAGTTACAGAAGTAGAGTTTATTAATTGTGATACTTATCACCATCTGGTGGTTGCAAAATTTGGCAAAAGACTGTTGGTAAGTAAACAAACAGCATAGAAGTTTGGCATGCAGAGACTGAATCCCAAGAAGCTAACTGAGGTGAAACTTAGAGAACAGCATCACAATAAAATCCCAAATAGGTTGGCAGCTTTGGAAAACTTCAATGATAGTGAAGACATAAATATGACTAGGGAAAACACAAAAAGAGAATATCAAAATCCCAGCCAAACAGAGTCTAGTTTTGTGGTTAGGTGAAAAAAGTTTACAACTTTTAGATCAAAGGAAGCCACCTTATATGCCGTAGTTAGAGGATCCAAACTAAACCAAGTTTGTAGACATTTCAAGAACATAACAGAGGGAAAATCTGGAAAGTAAAATTAATTAACTTGAAACAAAAAAGTAAGAACAAGAATGTCAGAAATTTGTACAGGGCATCAATGAATTTAAGGAGACTTACCAGTCTATAACTAATATAGTACAGGATGATAATGGCAATCTGGTTGCAGACTCACACAACATGTTGAATAGGTGGAGGAATCATTTCTGTCATTTACTGAATGTACAAAGGATTAATGATGTTAGGCAGACTGAAATAGATACAGACGAACCACTAGTGCCTGAGCAGGGTGCCTTTGAGGTTGTAATGCCTATTGAACAGCCAAAAAGATATTAATCATCAGTTATTGATCAAATCCCAGCAGAAATGACTAAAGCATGAGGTTGAACAATTCATTCTGATATCCATAAACTTATTTGGAATAAGGAGGAATTGCCTCAGCAGTAGAAGGTGTCAGTCATTACACCAATATGCAAGAAGGTTTATAAAACAGATGGTAGTAATTATAGAGGCATATCACTTTTGTCAACTACATACAAAATTTTATCCAACATGCTGTTCTCAAGGTTAACTCCATACGCAGAGAAAATTATTGAGCACCATCAATGTGGATTTCAATGCAACAAGTCAACTACTGACCATATATTCTGCATACATCAAATACTAAAGAGAAAACTGGAATAAAATGAAGCAGTGCATCAGCTATTTATAGTTGTCACCATCGATGTTGTTTATAAAGACTGAAATGTTTGTGTGTTACACATCAAAACTGATTTTAACTTACATTTCCCACAGACAGTCAGGATCTAGAATATCAGATTGGAGATCAGTAGCACCTTGCGTGAGCTGCTTCAGTGTCATGTATAGGGTGGCATGGTAATTACACAGCAAACCAGGCATGTGTCTGAGCCTCATTTCCCTTGAGGTGCAGCAATACAGTAGGTTTACGATATCAAGAGCCGGTGACCCATATCGGGCAAGTTGGAAGTCTACTAGACATACCTGGAAATTGCAGTACAATATCAAATAATGAATTATTGTCAGTAACATATGAACACATATGTTGTGCAACAAAATAGGATTAGACAGGTCCCATGTTCTATGTATGTAGTGATAAATATCTGAATATAAATGAGAGAAATAGAGGTTCTTGTGTTCTGGGATGTAACTCTGTGAGGTTTAGTAGACAGATACCTTCATTTCAGAGCAACCTGTTTCCTCCAGTAACTGAGTAACAGCTGGTGTTCCTAAAGAAAGCTGCTTTTTGATTGGATAGGATGGGCTAGAATCAAGGTGGAAAAGAGATGACAAAAGGACTTCTGAGCGGACATACAGTGAGAAAAATTCAGAGAAGGAAGTGTAACTGGAAAGAAAGGATGATCCACTGCATGGCATCACATCCCAGTGAAGAGTAACCTTCATATTCACCACTATGGGCATACCAAATCTCACAAACAGGACAAACATTCACTGAAGACTATCCACACATAAAGTACTGTCTCTGTGCACCATGAAGGCACATGGGGGAGGGGTTGTTCAGCTCCACTTAGGGTGACTATCTGTCCCAATTTCCATGGGACAGTCCTGAAAATTGACTTAAAATTGCATGTGCCAAACATGGGTTGAAATGTTCTGCAGTTAGCGAGAATGAGCTCAATCTTTATTAAATCTAATTGGTAACACCATTTAGCTGCCACACTGAGAATACACTGCACCACTGTCTGTGCACTGGGAGCTACCAGTCCTCGCCCATACTGCAAACTTATTCGTTGGTCAAAGTCACTGCTGTTACTACTGTACATTCTAACATCAACCTTGCTGTAGTTTTAAGCTAGATTTTTAAACATATCTTTTTTTAGTTGTGCAATAATCTAAAATTAAAGCTTTTACCTATGTAGTAGTGCTTACAAGACATTATTATTTCAAAGAAATGTAACAGAAAGTGTATTTTCATAATGAATTGTTAGTAAAATGTGTAACAGAGATAAAGAAAGAATTCATCAATTACAACTAAAGGCTTTTTTATTTTAAATAGAGGAGATATTTTACATGTTTCAGTCCAAAGTGACCATCTTCATGCAATACATATATCTGAAAGTACTAAGAAGAGATACTGGGTTATGGGTGGTTTAAATATAAATGAGATCTCATTTGTAGCATTAATTGGTTTACACTGAAGAGTAAATAGGGTGCTTATAAATATTGTTACCCCTTGTCGATTTTGGCAAGTGGATTAGGGAATAATTTTTCTTCTTTTTTTCTGAGCAGTCTGTCAATTTTAACCATTGTAATTGAGGTAACTGTTGGTAGGTGAAATGTGTATGGGAGGGGGCTAATGTTTTGTTTTTAAAGGGAGCTAATTTTAGGATTCTACATAATAAGCAGTATTTAGATGGGAGGTATGGTATTCAGAAAAACTACTGGGTGAATGATGATCATTATTAAGGAGGAAGATGGGGTTACGTGTGCACTCTTATTTTTATATATACATTGTAGTTGTTTGAAGCAAGGAACATATATTACAGGATTTTAGGTTATATGTGTACTGTTGGATATATACATATATCTTTTTATAGGCTTTGCAGTAAAGAACCTGATTAGTTGAGAAATCTGTGATTAGATTGAGGATTCTGGATGAACTGTACAGTTTAGTCCTGCAGAATTGCTATTGTAGGTTGTTAGGGTCAGTACCCTTTGTTTTAAGGGTTTACTTTGAATAAGGTTCTGAAGATGTCATTCTTGTGTTACTTGGTATTTTACTCAATAAGTTGGTTATTGGTTTCTCTTTGATTTTTAGGTATTCTGTTTATGTAAGAAACTAGCATCAAAAATAGAAAGAGGGGTGCTTTTAAATTATAATTAATATACAATATATGAGACATTTAATATGTTAAAGTGGGGATTGGGATTCTGCTATCTGATAAGTTGTAGTTATTAATATGTTAAGTATGAATTTAGCTTCGAACTGTGTACACTTATGTTTAATATGTGTTGTATGAGTTAAAAGTTTTTCTCTTTAATGGTCTAATTGAAATAAAGTATTGAAAATGGCATTTTCATCATTGAGATTATTATTATTATTAAGTGCATTATTTAATTTATTTAATTATTTAACACATTCACTGCCATAATCAACCTTAGTTGATTTAATAATGCATGCTTAAAATCGCCAGCGTTGACCTTAGTTGATCTAATTTTTCAATCGTGCTCTTTCAGCTTAAATCAGCTGACCTGTCATTATGGGCAGGAAACTTGTACAGCAGCTTCAGTATATCTAGCTGACATTATCTTTATCCCTTTTATAGTTTATTATGCTTACATTGCGATATAATGAACAAGTGTTTATCCTTATGCTCAGAGGGAGAGTGGGCTGTCTCTGGCTGCAGTCTATAAAGAATCTTTTATACGTGAAGTCGTGAATGTGTGATAGTTTAACACTCCTCAGTGCAACATGGCATCTAGGAAAAGAAAAACAATTGGATTTTGAACTGAAGAAGAATTATCTGATGCAGTGAATGAAATTGTAAATGACAGTGATTCAGATACAGATAATATTCCCGAATTTTCAAGAAGTGAAGAGAGTGAATCTGAAAGTGCAAATGAGAGTGACAATGAGAGTAACATTTCAATACTGGGCCCTAGCCACAGACAGATAGATGTTACCCCAACTACAGGGTTTTCTAAAAATGATTGTCAACCAAGAATACCACCCTTCATAGTTGAAGAAAAGCAAGGTCACTTTTCGTAGGAACCAGAAAATACTACTCATTTCACACCAAGATAAGAGGTTCCATACAGCTGAAGTAATTGAAGCAACAAGCAGACAAACGGTGTGGCAAAGAAGAAAACTAAATGTGTCATAGATTACAACACTCATATGCACAGTGTTGATGCAGCGGACCAGTATCTGGCTCACTACCTATTCATTCGTAAAACTGTCAAGTGGCCTAAGAAAGTATTTTTCTATCTTCTCCAGTGTTGCCTTATCAACAGTTATGTTACCTTCTCAAAGAATAATCCTAATTCCCACAAATCATTCCTAGATTTCATGTCAATATCATAGAAAATCTGATACACACATCAGATGCTGTATCATCACCATCATCATCATCTGACGAGTTGCAAGGCTCCAGTGGAACACCTATACCTACTGCAACAAAACGTGTCCCAAAAAATGACCACCCCCCCCCCTGTAGGGTTGTATGGGTCACCAAACAACAAAAAGTAGGCCCACTATCCACCCATAAAAATAAAGAAATGCGAGCCACAAAAA
>Ga0131853_10018693_pt1 | contig 12610 bp, 9 predicted proteins | sample TergutLab28metaG_FD_92764 | JGI IMG/M metagenome (GOLD analysis project Ga0131853, IMG submission 92764) | Labiotermes labralis P1 segment gut microbial communities from Petit-Saut dam, French Guiana - Lab288 P1 (version 2) (version 2) | ecosystem: Host-associated > Arthropoda: Insects >...
AAACCACGACGAATGTAAACCTTGCAACATGTCTGGCCCAGGCCGGTAAGCGTGTACTGGTGGCCGATATGGACCCGCAAGGAAATACCACCAGCGGTTTTGGGGTGGACAAGCATAATATAAAATCGTCCATATATTCCCTGCTGTTGGAAGAAGCGTATCTAGAGCAGGTCATACTTGATGTTGGTATCGAGGGCTTACAGCTTTTGCCCGCCAATATAGAGCTTAGCGGTGCGGAAATTGAACTGATAGACATCCCGCAGCGCGAATTTAGGCTTCGTAATATTTTTAGTCATGCAAAATATCTGTTTGACTACATACTTATAGATTGCCCGCCGTCGCTTAATTTGCTTACATTAAACGCGTTGTGTGCGGCAGATTCTATACTTGTGCCCATTCAGTGCGAATATTATGCGCTTGAAGGATTAACGCAACTTATGCATACAATAGAGCTGGTTCAGCGCAAACTAAACCCAAGGCTTGTAATCGAGGGTGTGGTGTTTACCATGTACGATACACGTACGAATTTAAGTGCCCAAGTGGTTGAAGAGGTACGTGGGCATCTGTCGGAATACACGTATGACAGTATTATCCCGCGCAATGTCCGTTTAAGCGAAGCACCAAGCCATGGGTTGCCTATTACGTTGTATGCGCCCAATTCCAAAGGTGCAGAAGCGTATATGCAGCTTGCGGAGGAAGTTATGAAAAAACAAGGTATTAATAAATAGGGAGAAACCATTATGAAAAAAGGACTTGGTAGGGGGCTGAATGCCCTGATAGATGGTGTTAACACAGCAGGGCAGGCAAGGAAACAGGCTGAGGACGAACAGGCGGCAGAAAAAACGACCGCAGCGCAGCAGGCGGTTACTGCCGGCGCGATGATGGTTGATATCCGCAAAGTGGAACCCAACCCAACCCAACCCCGCCAATATTTTGACGAGGATTCGCTTGCAGAGCTTGCGGAATCTGTAAAAACATTGGGAATAATCCAGCCGATACTTGTAAATGACAATGGCGGGCATTATACAATTATCGCGGGCGAACGCCGCTACCGTGCGGCTCGCATAGCACAGCTTACAGAGGTACCTGTTATTATTAAAGAATATACCGAGATGGAAATTTTGCAGGCATCCATTATAGAAAACATCCAGCGTCAGGATTTAACGCCCATGGAAGAGGCAAGCAGCTATAAGCGCCTGATGGACGAATTTTTCTTCTCGGCAGATGATATTGCCAAAAAGCTTGGCAAGAATAAGCATTCGATAATTAGCGCACTACATTTATTGGAATTGTCCCCCCGTGCGCAAGCACTTGCGGCACAAGGCAAAATAACCGCAAGTCATGCAAAGGCCCTTCTCAGTGTAGAAGACCCGGAGTTGCAAGCCAATTGTGCAGAGAAAATTGTACAGGACGGGTTAAGCGTACGCGCCGCGGAAGCAATGATAGCTCAGGAATTAAAAGCGGCTGCAAAAGATGCGGTATCGGAAGCGGACGAGGTAACAGAGGAAAGCCCGGACGCGGCTTCGCAGGAAAATGCGACACATGCATATCGCCGCGCGGAATATGAATTGAAGCGCGTTTTAGGTTCGCAGGTATATATACGCCCAGGCAAGAAGTCCAGCAAAATTGAAATTGAGTACTATTCTACCGAAGATTTGGACAGGATTTTAAATATATTTAAGAAATTGCCGTAATATTAAGAAGCTATACGCATGGCTTGGAATGTTGGATTGGCGAGGCGTTTTTTCGATAGTTTTCGTTAGTGATGACGACATGTGCTGTAAGCACACGAGGAAGAAGTAACGGAAAATAGCGGCAAAGCGGCCGCCAAGACAACGTTTCAAGTCCATGCGTATAGCTTCTAAACCTATCAAAAGGAGCTGTCTCTAATGAAATAGCTCCTTTTTGTGTTTTGCAAACGCGGTACAATGTTGTATAATATAGACGATTCCGTATCTAAATATAAGAAAACAGGAGGTCAGTATGTCAAGTAAAATAAATGTAAACATTGTAGGTGTGGGTGAAACACAGGTTCCCCATGGTACCAGCTTGTTCGAGCTTAGCGAGCAATATGCGCAAGTTTGCGAACGCCCAATTTTGGTGGCAAAAGTTGATAACGAGCTTAGCGACCTGTCACGTCCTCTTTTGTACGACTCGTCTGTGGAATTTTTAGACATAACAGACCCTAACGGTTTCCGCGCATATCAACGAGGGGTTAGTTTTATGATGGTTTACGCCGCCCAGGCAATTTTAGGCAAAAAGACACGGGTGGTCATTGCGCATTCCATTAATAAAAATTATTATTGCGAACTGCCAGACATTAAAACCCCAATTACAGGCGAATTATTGCAGCAAATAGAGCAATTTATGCTGGATGCCGCAGCAAAAGATTTGCCGATAGAAAAGGTTTCCCTTCCAAGAGAGGTAGCAATCAAAACAGCAGAAGATTTAGGGCTATACGACAAAGTATGTTTATTGAAATACCGGCATAGCCAAACGGTTAGTTTTTACAAATTAGACTGGATGTATAATTATTTCTACGGCGAAATTGCACCGCGCACAGGCAGGCTTAATCAATTTAAGCTGGTGCCGCGCGGTAACGGGTTTATGCTGCAATTCCCAAGCATAGCCCATGGTTATGAAATTGAAGCACTTGCGCCCGAAAACCGTCTAAACGAAGTTTTCACAGAAAATAAGCAATGGGTGCGTATCATGAAAACCGATACAGTTGGCGCGTTAAACGACAAACTGTGTCAGGATGGCAGTGAAGAAATTATCCGCGTGGCAGAAGCCCTTCACGAGAAAAAGGTCGCCAGGCTTGCAGACCAAATTATGCACGAAAACAAACATCTTGTGTTAATCGCAGGCCCGACATCCTCTGGCAAGACAAGTTTTGCTCATAGGCTGGGCGTCCAATTGCGTGTAAATGGTGCGATACCGCATATCATATCTTTGGATAATTACTATTTAGATCGTGAACTCTGTCCCAAAGACGAGTTTGGCAATTACGACTTTGAAACCATAGGCGCAATTGATACTGCGCTTATAACACAAAACCTCCAAGCCCTGCTCAATGGTGAAGAGGTGCATATTCCTACGTTTAATTTCCTCACCGGCAAGCGCGAGTATAAAGGAAACAAGCTACAGCTAAGCCAGCAAGATGTTATTATCATGGAAGGGATTCACGGCCTTAACGAGCGTATAAGCGAAGGGGTTCCTGCATCCGACAAGTTCAAAATTTTCATATCTGCGCTTACGCAAATAAATATAGACGACCACAACCGTATTCCCACCACCGACACCAGGTTGCTAAGGCGCATTGTGCGCGACTTCCGCACACGCGGTTCGACAGCGGCAGACACAATTAACATGTGGCCGTCTGTACTCCGGGGCGAAGCAAAATATATTTACCCTTGCCAAGAATATGCGGATGCATTTTACAATTCTGCACTGGTGTATGAAATGGGCGTCATAAAGCAATATGCAGAGCCGCTGCTTTATGATATTGCCCAGCACGAACCCCAGTATACCGAGGCCAGGCGTTTGATAAGATTCCTGTCGTCATTCCTTAGCGTGCCAAGCGAAACAATCCCGCACAATTCAATTTTACGGGAGTTTGTTGGGGGTAGTTGTTTCTATCGTTAAACTTTTTGTATGATTCAAGATTTCTGCGAAGCGACAAGAGCGGCAATGAGTGACACCAGTATTTTCTGAAAGAAAATGCAAGTGTACACGAATGTTTTGCCGCGAATCGCGAGAAGAAATTACATTATAGCAGTTTTGCTTTCGGTGCGGAAAATTTCCTATGCATTGTGGTTCATGCACTGCATTTGCTTTGCAAAAGCTACGTGCATTCACCACAATGCATGTACGTTAATTTTCCGTATAGTTAATAAAACTGCTATATTACGAAAAGTTTATTTTAGAGGTGGCCTTTTTTGATACCAGAAAATTCTCCGTTTGCAGAAATTGAGATACAGTCAGTCGATGCCGTACTAGAGGGGCAGAAAATAACCCCTCTGGTAATCGACCCCGTACGTGAAAAATTCTATGACATGCGAAGCCTTGCCCCCAACAACCCGGACGAATGGCATAATGCGAGATTATTCTATCGCCAGGGGCAATTGATGAAAGATTTCACTGACGACTATGACGGGCTTGCTCCGCTTTCTATGCATGCCCCAACGTATCAGCGGCTGGGGTATGACCAGTTGCGCACCTATTTCACATGGCGTACAAAAGTGAGGCAAGGTGAATTTCCGCAAATATCACCATCGTATGTGTATCTTTATATTTACGAGCTTATTAACGGTATTGGAATAAAAACCCCAAAAGACGGCCTGGACGAGCTTATGACATTGTGGAATGCTTATCGCGCCTCCATTCCTGTCTTAGACAAAGATGTGCCTGCATGGTTAAAGGACTACCACATATACTACGATCTGCCGCACAGTTTTGTAGAATTTATGGAAATCAATGCTCTTCGTAAATTTTATTGCGAATCCACCATGTTTGACTTAAAACCGGAAACAGCCCTTACAGATTGGTGTGCCGTTTGTGAGTACGACATGACTAAATCCAAGTTTTACAACGATGGCAACCAAGCGTTGATGCGTATCTGCTTTTACGAGGCGGTAATCGCCATGGAAGCGTATTGCAAAAGTTTTGGTAAAACCTTGGAGGATATATTTTACCATGTCGGCAATATGGCTTCGTGGAACCCCTTTGATGATGCAATGTTTTACCCGTTGCATAAACCACCCGACAAGGTGGTTCGCTTGTTTTCGAACGAAGTTTATACCTGCAGCGGAAATAGATGGGCTACGCGCGAACGAACCCCTTATCGGTTTAAAAATAAGCTAATGGGTTACTGTGTGGGGCTTGTTGAAAAAGGGCTTTGTAAGTTAACGGGACATAAACCGTCGCGTCAGGCTGGTTTTTCTGGCCACATGAAAATAGATAATGTGCTTGAATCGTTGTTGCGGGGGGCGTACCGTAAACCGGCTAAAGATGCAGAATACGTACTTGACGCAGTGATTACCGAAGCGTATCGTAATTTTAACCGCATAGTCGTAACCGTGGATACGCAAAATTTGAGCCGCATCCGGGAAGAAGCGGAAATTACCCAAGAGAAGCTGGTTGTGGATGAAGCAGGGGACATGCCGGGTGTTGTTTCTAATCCCATCATGGACTTGCCCCTCCCTTCTGCTGAAGCTTTCATAGAATCTTCTTCACCATGGCTGGATTTAAAGGATGCTTTGACCAGAACCGAATTGGACGCACTCAAAGTGATTCTCAAAAACCCGGAAAAAATCAAATCATTTGCAGATGAAAATGGAGTCATGCTGGAAATTTTAGCTGACGGCATAAATGAAAAAGCGATGGACACCGTAGGTGATAATATTTTGGAATTATCCGATACCATGGAAATGTACGAAGATTATTTGGCAGATGTAGCTGCGATTATTGCGTAGGCGTACAAATGCGCCCGCACTTACCATAAAACTTTAAAGGAGCGTGCCCCACATGGCCGAAATTAAATACGAAATTATAAAACACATAGGCGTTTTATCTGAAAATGCCAAAGGCTGGCGCAAAGAACTCAACCTTATAAGCTGGAACGACCGGGCGCCAAAATATGATATCCGCGAATGGTCACCAGAGCATGACAAGATGGGTAAGGGCGTGACACTTTCCCAGGAAGAAATAGCTGAATTAAAGCAGTTGTTGGCGGAAATATAGCTATCTAAAAAACGGAGCCATAGGAGGAATCAAGCATGGACTGCTATCACGGTACGACGATTAAGGGCTTAACCCAGCTTTTGCCCTTTGCCTCATCAAGTGCGAATCTTCCCAACCCTGTTGTCTACCTCACCACCAGCAAACAATTGGCACTGCACTATATTTGGGACTTTGCCAGATGTCCTTACAAAAGCCCCATGCTTGATATTCGCAAAGATGGTGTTTTGGTTTTCCAAGAAATGTACAGCAATGCTTTGGAGTATTTATACGAAGGTTTGAGTGGTTACATCTACCATGCTGTGGGTGAATATGACCACGAAAATGCTTCCGGGGTGCCAACTTGCGCTATTTCAAAAGTGCCTGTACCGGTAACGGATTGCGAATATATTGAAGACGTGTACGAACGTATTTTGTCTTACGAAAAGCAAGACACATTTATTTATGAACGGTATGAAAACCTTCCGCAATGGCGGCACGACGTTATTCGCGGGAATGTTATGCGAGGCATTAAACATGGCGGTTTGCTTGTAGACAAAACATCGGATAAATATACATTTTACAAAGCTAAATGGCCGCAATATCTGCAAGAAGCGGAAGTGCTGCATGAGCATAGACTTTTTTAATCTGTTTTTTGAAGATGGCGCAATTTGTTCAAAATTATGATAATATTTCGTATAAATTTTATCATAATTAATTCAAAATTTTATCATGATTTGGTGCAGATTTTATCCAAATTTGACCATGGTAAGCATTCGTGATTCCAAATCCCCACAATCGATTTTGATATTTTGAGCTTTATTTATCATAATTTATCGGATTTTGTAAAAATTTACTTGACAACTAGCTAGCAATATGCTCTAATGATATCAGCTTTTGCTTACCATACCAAAAGTCATTAGGTTGCTACAATAAGGTTACTACCTTCTGTAGTACACCGCAAAGCACTAACGCCTCACTATTGCAGTGGGGCGTTATCTACATGTAGGATAGGGGTATTTTTTATGCGTTATGGTATTGGTTTGGACATTGGTATTGCATCTACAGGCTACGCAATTATGGAGCTAGACGAGGACGACCGCCCAATAAAAATTATCCGCATTGGTGCAAGGGTCTTTAATAAACCAGAAAACCCAAAAGATGGCTCTTCTCTTGCTGCACCACGCCGGGAAGCCAGAGGGGCTAGGCGTAGGTTGCGCCGTAAAAGCCACCGCAAGCAGCGTATTTGGCGTTTGCTTGAAAATGAAGGCTTGGTTACTGTTGAAAAAGAAAATGTATACACGGGCTTACTCTCCGATATTTACAAACTACGCGTGCAAGCTTTAGACCGTGCTGTTACCAACGAAGAGTTTGCCCGTATATTGATACATCTTAGCCAGCGTCGTGGGTTTAAGTCTAACCGTAAGGCTGATACAAAAGAAACAAAGAAAAAGGAAAAAGGCTTATTAGAGTCAGTTGACGCTAATAAATCTAAAATGGAAGAAAGCGGCTACCGCACTGTTGCAGAAATGTTTGTAAACGATGGCCGCTTTGAAAAGCATAAGCGCAACAAGCCAAGCACTGCCAATGGCTACCTGGGTACTGTATCCCGCGACTTGGTACTTGACGAAGTGAAAAAAATCTTTGCTGCCCAGCGTAGCTTTAGCAACGTTTTTGCAAATGAAACTTTTGAAGCGCAGTATACAAAAATTTGGGCAGGGCAACGTTCGTTTGACGAGGGGCCTGGCGGCGATAGCCAATATAAGGTTAATTTTGAGGATATGGTAGGTTTCTGCACGCTTGAAAAAAACGAAAAACGTGCGCCAAAAGCATCGTATTCTTTTGAACTAGCCAACTTGCTGCAAAAAATCAATAATATACGTTTGACCGAAGGTGGCAATGATTCTGTTCTAACCCCACAACAGCGTAATAAACTAGAAGCGCTTGCCCATCACGCAGAAAAACTAACCTACAAAAAAATCCGTAAAGAGCTCAATATTCCCACTTCGCACTTATTTAACCATGTGCGTTACGACAAAGACAAAACGTTGGAAGAGGATATACTTGCGCAAGAGGGCAAAACCAAGTTTGAATATTTAAAGGCTTACCATGCAATGAGAGTGGCATTAAAAAGCATCAATCCCGACCGTATAAGTGCGATCATGCCTTCCCAACGCAATGAAATTGCACGTATTTTTTCGCTATACAAAAATGAAGACAGAGTGAAGGCATCACTTGATGCAACAGACCTAAGCGTAATAGATAAGCAGGAACTCACGCAAAACCTTGGCTCGTTTTCTAAATTCGGCAACCTATCTGTTAAAGCATTAGATAAGATAATCCCGCATTTACAATTGGGATTATCTTACGACAAAGCTTGCGAAGCAGCAGGTTATGACTTCCAAGGGCATGAAAGCGGCAACAAAAACCCAATCATATCGCTCAAACATCTTGCCGAAGCAACCAAATACGAAATAACAAGCCCAGTTGCTCGCCGTTCGCTTTCCCAATGCGCAAAAGTTATAAACGCTATAATACGGGAAATGGGCGACATTCCGCCTGTGTATATCAATATAGAACTTGCACGAGAAATGGCAAGAACGCATAAACAACGTGGCGAGATGGAAAAGGCCATGGAAGATAACCAAAGAAGAAATGAACAGCTAAAAAATGAAATCAAAGAGGCGGCCATTTTTGAACCTAGACCGCATGATATCGTAAAGTTAAAACTATGGAAAGAGCAGGAGGGCAGTTTTGGCGGCAAGTGCCCATATTGCTTGAAGCCGCTGGAGTATGAGCAGCTATTTGACGTGGGCTATGCAGACGTAGACCATATAATCCCATACAGCGATAGTTTTAACGACACCTACAATAACAAGGTCGTCGTCCATACTGAGTGCAACAGACAAAAGGGTAATAGACTACCAATGAAATATTTGTCCGGCGAAACACAAGACAAATTTGTAGTGCTTGTAAACCAAGCGCGGCTTAATCCTGTCAAAAGGAGAGCATTGCTAAAGCCGAGATTAACCCAAGAAGATAGGGACAACTTCACCCAACGCAACGAACAAGATACGCAAACCATTTCCCGCTTTATGTTTAACTACCTAAGAAACCATTTGCAGTTTAGCCCACTGGAGTCTGGTCGTGAGCGTCATGTGACGGCTGTAAACGGTGGTGTAACCGCGCAGGTCCGTAAACGTTTGGGTATACAAAAAATACGGGAAGACGGCGACAAGCACCATGCAATTGATGCCACAATTGTAGCATGTACAACGCAAGGTATGATTCACGATATAACACGGCATTCCAAATACAAAGAAACCAGATACAGCAAACAAGAAACTGCGTACGGCAAAGATGAACATTTCCCCGAACCTTACCCGGGTTTTGTACTGGACTTAGAGCGGAATCTAAAAGATGTGTTTGTTTCCCGTGCGCCAGAGCGTAAAGTGACCGGCCCGGCGCATAAGGAGACAATAAAAGGCGTTGCACCAAGCGGTGAGTTGATTAAGAAAGTTGCACTTTCATCCGTTAAGTTAGATAAAGATGGAGAAATTGACGGTTACTACCGCAAAGAAGTGGACATGCCATTGTACGAGGCTATAAAGCAACGCTTGCTAGCGCATGGCAACGACCCTAAAAAAGCATGGGTGACTCCTTTAGTTAAGCCAAATGGTGATGGCAGAGTAGTTGGCAAAATTAAAATTGCAGAAAAAAGCACCATCAGCGTGCCGGTGCATAAAGGTAAAGGCCGGGCGGATAACGACAGTATGGTGCGTACAGATGTGTATTTTGTGGAAGGCAAAGGCGGAGGATATTACCTTGTGCCCATTTATGTTGCAGATACGTTGAGGGATGGGCTACCAAATAAGGCGATTGTGGCAGCAAAACCATATGAAGAATGGCCGGTAATGGAAGAGAAAGATTTTCTGTTTTCGCTGTATCCGAATGATTTGATTAGGCTAAAGCATAAAAAAATGCTGCCGCTTAACTTGAACAAAAAAAACAAATCTGGAATATTAGCTGCAAAAATTGAAATACAAGAAGAGTATTTCTACTACAAGGGCGTAAATATTTCTAGTGGCGCGATAACTGCAATAAATCATGACAACAGCTACTATTTTGAAGGCGGTGCAAAAACGCTTCTCGCATTCGAAAAATGGGAAGTGGGCATGCTAGGTGATACCTCCAAAGTAGGCAAGGAAGAACTTAAAGATTTCAAACGCAAGGAGAAGTAGTATGGCATACCGCAATATTATTATCTCTGGCGATGCATCTTTAACGCTAAAATCAAAACAGATGTGCATAAAAACCGAAGAAAAATACGGCACTATGCCTGTAGAGGACATTGACACAATGCTGCTGGAAAGCCGCCGTAGCTCTATAAGTACTGCTCTGCTTAGTGCCTTGGCACAAAACGGCACAGCGCTGTTTGTGTGTGACGAGTTTCATATGCCATGCGGTATTTTGTTACCATACTTGCAACACTCTCGTTTATATGAAGTAGCAAAAAGCCAGTTAGAACTAACCGAGCCTACAAAAAAGCAACTGTGGAAGCAAATAGTTACTGCAAAAATTAACAACCAGGCAGAATGCCTAGAGCTTTGCGGCAATGCGGGTACTGCGCGGGAGCTTCAAGTCATAGCAAAAAATGTAAAATCCGGCGATGCAGGCAATGCAGAAGCTCATACCGCGGCAAAGTATTTTGTTGCTCTTTTTGGTAGGGGATATACGCGCGGCAGCCTTGCAGACAGTCGCAACGCATGGCTAAACTATGGCTATGCAGTTTTACGCGGTTGCGTTGCAAGAACGCTTGCAGTATATGGGTTCTTTCAATCGTTTGGGCTGCATCACCACTCACGCCAAAATAGCTTTAATCTTGCAGACGATTTTATAGAGCCTTTCCGGCCTATAGTGGACTTGTTTGTTGCATCCAATTGGGAAAGTGATAGCAAATTAACGCCAGATATCAAACGGCAATTGTTTAACCTTGTTAACCACAATATAGAAATTGATATGAAAAAATACGCTCTAACCTATGCGATAGAACGTACAATACAAAGCTTCTCTTCTGTTGTAATGGGTAAGCGCAGAGATTTGCTACTGCCATACCTCGTCCCATTAGAGCGGCACACTTATGAGTAGATTTATGAGGATGCTAGTTATGTTCGACTTACCCGTAAAAACAGCGGCACAGCGTAAAATTGCTACCAAGTTTCGTAAGTTTTTAATAGAAGATGGCTATCATATGGTGCAATTTTCTATTTATGCGCGGGTATGTAACGGTACCGATGCTGTGGAAAAGCATAGAAAGAGAATAAATATACACTTGCCCAACAATGGCTCTGTAAGACTCTTGACTATTACAGAAAAGCAATATCAAAGTATGGATATCTTAGTTGGTGCATTAAAGGAAGAAAAAACCGAAATAAAATACGAGCAACTGACACTGTTTTAGGTGGATTTTTGAGAAAATAATAGACCCCCTACAAGCCTGTAACCATTGAAGTTATAGGACTTGAAGGGGGTCTATTATACCATACCGAAAATCATTAGGGGGCTACAACACCTGTACCGTATTTACAGATTTTCTAAAAATTATACCATACCGAAAATCATTAGGGGGCTACAACACAAATACGACACAACATGAATTACATGCTATTATACCATACCGAAAATCATTAGGGGGCTACAACGTGGGGAGTGCGCCTATTTGCTCAAATGAATTATACCATACCGAAAATCATTAGGGGGCTACAACTGAAATGGGCTCGGCCGATGACCTTTCCGAATTATACCATACCGAAAATCATTAGGGGGCTACAACGTACCAAGCGATTCATTATTTTGAAATACATTATACCATACCGAAAATCATTAGGGGGCTACAACCTTCGACGGCGGCTCGAGGGATTGTATATGATTATACCATACCGAAAATCATTAGGGGGCTACAACGGCGCGTGAAAGCCTACGAAGCTGCCCTAATTATACCATACCGAAAATCATTAGGGGGCTACAACCTAGCTCTCACCATATTTGTTGCCAAATACATTATACCATACCGAAAATCATTAGGGGGCTACAACCAATTAGCGGCTTTATCTACACAAAATATTATTATACCATACCGAAAATCATTAGGGGGCTACAACAACAGGGCATACATAGCAGCGCATGTAAAAATTATACCATACCGAAAATCATTAGGGGGCTACAACTATGGAATAAAGTACATACCAAATGCTCTTATTATACCATACCGAAAATCATTAGGGGGCTACAACCTCAATGCTTCGGTACGAAGCATGAGTCAAATTATACCATACCGAAAATCATTAGGGGGCTACAACAACGGTCATATTAGCACCCGTCACAGTCCTATTATACCATACCGAAAATCATTAGGGGGCTACAACTATATACCAATTAAATCATTAGAAACCCATATTATACCATACCGAAAATCATTAGGGGGCTACAACATATTTTGCACGTACAATATTTATTACATATTATACCATACCGAAAATCATTAGGGGGCTACAACTGGAAACTATCAATTATTTCTTGAATTTTAATTATACCATACCGAAAATCATTAGGGGGCTACAACGATATATGTGGTGGGAGTACAACTGATATGATTATACCATACCGAAAATCATTAGGGGGCTACAACTGATACAGTGGTGAATTCTGACATGCTGACATTATACCATACCGAAAATCATTAGGGGGCTACAACAGAGATAGTGGGGTTGTTTTGTTTTTGTAGATTATACCATACCGAAAATCATTAGGGGGCTACAACATCAACGAATTGTCCGCGCAAGCCTCCTCGATTATACCATACCGAAAATCATTAGGGGGCTACAACGCTCCA
>Ga0131853_10018694_pt1 | contig 12609 bp, 5 predicted proteins | sample TergutLab28metaG_FD_92764 | JGI IMG/M metagenome (GOLD analysis project Ga0131853, IMG submission 92764) | Labiotermes labralis P1 segment gut microbial communities from Petit-Saut dam, French Guiana - Lab288 P1 (version 2) (version 2) | ecosystem: Host-associated > Arthropoda: Insects >...
GAAGAAGAAGAAGAAGAAGAAGAAAAGAAGATGATGAAGAAGAAGAAGAGGAGGAGGAAGAAGAGAAGGAAGAGGAGAAGACGTCGACGAAGACGAAGAAGAAAAGAGAAGGAAGAGGAAGAAGAGGAGTAGTAGTAGTAGTACTAGTAGTAGTAGTAGTAGTATTGTGTGTGTCTTCTCTTCTTCCTCATCCTCTCTTCTTTTCTTCTTCTTCTTCTTCATCTGCAGTTTGTAATGCTGCCTGTTGATTACTGTTTCGAATGGAAACAGTTATCAACATGCATTCTTCCACGAAATCAAAAACCACAGCATTATTGTAACATATACCCCCACGTCGCAATATTTGACACATCTCTCCAAAAACAAATTTTGACCTCAATTTTTAATGTTTTTTTAGAATGCCTGATGAAGATCGTTTTTGACTGAAACACGCAGTGTTTGGAAATCACATTAAAAATACTGTGTTAGAATAAATTGTATCTATGTGAATGTTGATTAGACACAATGGGATGGATTCCAATCAATTAACAAGGCGATTCTCTCAACACTATCCTAAAGCAGTCTATTTTAGAATCAATACTGCTATTCCTCTCTCACAACATTTACTTCAAATCCTGTCACATCATCCTAGACACTATGTCTTCATGTGCAAGTGTGTATGTGTGTGTGTATATATATAAACACATACAAGAAGGTCCATGGGAAGCTGACAATTTTAAACTGGCTATGTTGGGTACACAACTAGAGAGCCCGGTAGGGTAGAACGCATGCGTACATGCATGTCAGCCTTGAATTTAGTTCTAAACAGAGCACCAGTCCATACAGCATTGAATCCAACTCAGTCTTGGCTATGCAGTGAGCATGTATGTGTGAATTTGGTAACAGCAGCCAACGACAAGTGTCAGAACAGAAGAAAATTCGTGTGTGGGTGAAGCACCAGTGCAAAACCGCATCTCTACAGGACAGGAAAAAAAAGCCAGGCACACACAGACTGGAAAGATTACTGCATAACGTGTTGCATGCAAGTGACGTGTTCAAGTTGTCCACTCTGTTGGAGTTCTGTGTGACACATGGCCTAACAATGAACATGTCAGGAGAAGGGGTCAATGAAACCCTACACGGAAACCTCCCACTCCAACCCTACAACTGCACACTGTGCATAAACTCATTCAGCACGATGGAGATAGTAGGATGAGGCCCATCTTTCAACTGGTGCACACACAAAATTTCTGCTACAGGTCCAACACAAATCCAAGACAAACATAAGAATGATCACAGCAGAGAGAGAGCTGTTGTCGGACATGGTGTTGGGCCAACTGGAGGCAGTGAACCTTACTGCTTTCAAGACACATATAGCTGTGTAGGAACAGTAAGCACAGAACATTACGCACAAACATTACCCATGTTTTTTATGTTCTGTTGGCCATGCATCTCTGCATAATTTTGTAAATAAAACCAACTTGGTACAGGTCCAACACAAATCCAAGACAACCATAAGAATGAGCACAGCACAGAGAGAGCTGTTGTCAGATGTGGTGTTGGGCCAACTGGAGGCAGTGAACCTTACTGCTTTCAAGACACATACAGCTGTGTAGGAAGAGTAAGCACATAACATTACACACAAACGTTACCAATGTGTTTTATGTTCTGTTGACCGTGCATCTCTGCATAATTTTGCAAATAAAACCAGCTTGGTGCACAGTTCATTCTTAACATATTTACCTTTGTCAATCTCTACGTGTTTCGGGTGACTATTGGCCCATCATCGGGAGAAACAGCGTTTATGCGACAAATGGTACTGGTTATTACGTGTGGAAGATGTCTGGTATGTATACCAGACAGTCTGAATAAACTGTGCACCAAGTGGTTTTATGTACAGGAGTTACCAATGTTCTCTAGTGTCACTAGAGCACTGTAATCCCAAATATGTGTGAAACATGTTCTACCATAACAATACAAATTCTGGTTACTTGTTCAAGTGCTTTTTTTTTTCTCAAAACTTTCAGCTCCCTGTGGACCAACCTGTATATATATATACACACATTTATTATAAAATATTAAGATCATCACATAATAATATATATATATATATATATAACTATATTGTGACTGCTTTCACAGAATAGGAGAAACATAACTGAATATGCGTTCGCGTTCCCCGCGCATCTGAATATACTTTTCCAAACAGGATCTTCTTACAGGTCATAACAAATCAGTTATTACACAGTTGGTATTGAATGATCCATGGACCCCTTGAGAAGACTTGAGGCCATCCTGGAAAAGAAAAACAAATACCTCATACAATGTATCTCCAAATGTGGATGATGCTTCATAAATCTAAGACTACTGTAATGCCCTATAAGGCGATTCCTGCAACAGACAGCTCTGCATGGTGTGGCCTAATCGGAGGGTAAGCCCTGAGAAAAGGAGTATGGATAATTTTTTATTTTGCACTGTGACCAACAAATGCACACAATTATTTCACAAATTATCACACTGCTACATGTTTTGACACTATCGTGTCATCCTCAGGGAGCTTGTAATCAATACCTTGCCAAGTTACACAAGTATTTCAAATGCAGCTGTTAGTAATACAATTTACAATTAAAATAATTTCCACATTTGTACCGTGCATCTTGATATTATTAAAGTTTTATTTATTCACCAACTGATGCACCAGTGAGTTGTCTCAAAAAACAATATTAAAATTTACATTAAAACAGCTCCGGCATGTTTCGGTGTTACAGTTACACCATCATCAGGGAGCGCATTAATTTGTGATTACTAAACTTACAGTTGTTAACATAGTCCATTAAAGGGTAAGTCCAGCCAATTTCGATACAATTCATTACGTTTTGAAAATTCAATTATCACACTATTTGACACGTTGTTATTCATTACAGACCCAATATATGCAGCCACACCACCACTGTATTAACCACACACCGATGTATTTTAATGGTAGCGTAATCAGTATAGCGACTTGCAATGGGCTGAACGGTCTGGGGATCGAATCCCGGTGGGGGGCAAGATTTTCCGCACCTGTCCAGACCGGCCCTGGGGCCCACCCAGCCTCCCGTAAAATGGGTACCAGGTCTTTCCCGGGGGTAAAGTGCGGCCAGGGCATGCTGCTGACCACTCACCCCCTTCTAGTGCCATGGTCATGGAGGAGTAGAGCTATACCTCTAACCACCCTCTGGGCCACACAGGGCCTGTAACGGGATCACTTTACCTTTTTACGTTTTAACCTGGTCATTTGAAAGCTGTAAGTGGGTGGATAACATTACAACAGGCCTTAAAGGTAAAAGGTGTGGGAAGGCACACTGGATTCATCGTGCTCAGGTTCCAATGGTGCAATCTAGTGAACACGTTAATACACTATGTTACTAAAGCATATGTTCGTACTACTCACTTCTTGATCATGTGCTCATATATGAAGGAGGGTACAACAGTGACTGTAATAATGGGCCCTCCTTCTGCAATCACAGCTGTGATATCCTTGTCCTTGATGCCGACGACGTTCTGCCCATTCACTTCCAGTAGGTGGTGATCAGTCAGCAGGCCGTTGCGGGCTGCTGATGAATCCTTGACAAGGCCAGTTATTTTCCCATTCTTGAATTGAAACCCAATGTGTCCAACACTATCTTTGTGCAAGGTAACTGTTCGCTCGAAGGGCCTGTGGAACGGTAATAAAAAGGTGCAGGTGGTAAATGACAAATGTCAAATATGTAAAGGTGTTATTTAATGGTATACCAACTGATGCACATACATAAAACTTTTTCTCATTAAAACACTAAAATTGCTCTGAAATGTTTCGATCCAAGCATTATCCTCGCGGAGCTGCACTTTCCTTGCTAAAGTCACGTTTAAAAACTAGTTACCGATTTCTTTCGTTATGTAATCCTGATTCTGTGGCAGCACGTCTTGTTGTGTAAGGATATGTTGCTAAGAGTGCCAGAATGTGAGTGTGCTTCCTGTGCTTTGCTGAGTGATACTGGCCAGTATCACGCAGCAAAGCACAGGACGCACACCTGTAGTTGGGCACTCTTAGCAACATACCCTTACACAACAAGACATGCTGCCACAGAACCAGGATTACATAACGAAAGCAATCAGTAACTAGTTTTTAAAAGTGACTTTAGCAAGGAAAGTGTAGCTCTGCGAGGATGATTCTTGGATCGAAACATGTCAGAGCAATTTTAGTGTTTTAATGTGAAAAGGTTTTATGTATGTGCATCAGTTGGTAAACTAATTAAATAATTCAACAATATGCACGACGCAGCAACAAGAATGTAATAGTGTGTTACTGAAGTGACATGTTCACAAAGAATCAATACCAATTTGCTGTACTGGATTATTTATATGCTGGCTAGTTCTCCAACATATTTCTGCCTAACTTAATAAGTCCATCTTCAGGGAGATGTCTCTAATGTGTGCAGTGTTTGCTTCAACTTAACAGTTAACAGGTTTTCACATACCAATAAAATCAAAGTTGTAGTAGCCTACAGTTAAAATACAGTAAGTTACAATAAGTACAGTATTCAGTGGGGACCGCAGTAGCACAGTGGTTAAGGTGCTCCACTACAAATTGGAAGGTTGCTGGTTTGATTCCAGATGGTGTCATCGCAATTTTTCATTGATATGATCCTTCTGATCACACTATGGCCCTGGGGTTGACTCAGCTTCTAACAGAAATGAGCACCAGTAGTATTTCCTGGGGGTAAAAGCGGCCGGTGTGTAAGGCTGACAACCTTACCACCAACCTCGGCCATTGCCAGGTAATCTGGGAACCTTAACTTCCTGAAACCCTCTGGGCACCTTGGGCCTGTAATGGGACTGTTTTACCTTTACAGTAGGCAGTACAGTATTCATTCCACCGGCGTGTGCAGAATGCGACTATTCCTTGCTGTCCTCAGGAGCTTCTTCCACTCCTCTCTGTTATGTACTTTTTCCTGCCACCCTTTTCCACCAACTATTCTTCCATCCTCTCTCAACTAATCTTGCCATCTATTTCTTGGTCTACCTCTCAATCCTGTTGTTCCGAAATTCGTATACAATACCCTTTCGGGAATTCTATTTCCTTCCATCCTCTGTACATGCACAAACCAACCTAACCTAACCTAACCTAACCTTATTGTCTCGATTACAGTAGGTTTTTTTAACACTTGCATAAATTTCTTAATTGGTTAATATCCTGCAATTTTCTTTTTCATTGTCATATACTGGGCCTGATATTAGTATAAAATTGTAAAATTTATACACTGCATCCAAACATTTGATTCAGTCTTTCTTCGTATGTCGTAAGTTACGAAATCAGATGATCCATGTGTAGCGCACGCACTATGAATAAGCAAGAAAGATCAAATCAGATGTTCGGACACAACATATACATTTTACAATTTCATACTGTATCACATATTGTATTTATCGCAACTTACTGTATTTTAACCATGATCTACTACAACAACACCCATTCTAATCGTAGGTGAAATCTGTAATGGTTATGACGAAACAATCACCACGCATATTACGGAAGCCTCCCTGAAGACGGCCTATGAAGTCAGACAGAAACATGTCAGAGAACCAACAAATAAATGATATACTGCAACAAGTTGGTATTGATTCTTTGTAAACGCAATACAGCTGCACACAAAATTTACAACGTTAATTACGCCACGTGCATTAGACTCGGTCAATTGTTTTTTGTGGAACGTCTACAACAGCAGATAAACATTGCTCCACTAAATGGTTGCATCCAGGTGAGTTTAATAATCAGTGTATTTTACCTTATGGAGGCAGACAGCACTTTCAAAAACAGAAGAAGAAGAGAGATCTCGCTTCTTACAGATTATGGAACGAGTCCAATCTTCTGTACAAAAGACACATTCTTACAGATTATGTTACAAGTCCAATCATTTGTACGTAAGACAGGACTCATAACATATTGTACATTCTCGAATCTAATCCGCACCCAAATCTAATCCGCACTAGTTTTTGCCGATTTCTTAAATAAAAAAAAAGTTAGTTCGCGGATCTAATCCGCACCTATGGGAGGACGATGTTGAAGATAAAGATGATAGTGACTGCGTGACAGATAACGATTCAGTTATGAGTGATGACGGTGAGTCTGATGAATAATAAATTATAAATATTACATATTATACAATATTATAAATAATAAATAAAATAATAAATTATTGTATTGTATTGTTCTTATGGCACATAGAGCACCTCTATTATTTTTCCAAAATCCAGCTCACGACCGCAAATCTAATCCGCACGCGATTCTAATCCAGATCTGATTTTTTAGCTCTCTGAAACTGTAAAAAGGGTGCGGATTAGATTCAAGAATATACGGTAATCTGTACAAAGAGAGATTTCTCTTCCACATATAATGTGCACACTTGCTTAATATGTTTTTGGATATCAGCATGATGATGAACCCCTAGGGGGTCAAAACATGTAGCTGACTGAGTCATTATTTTTAAGTTGTTTTGATGGTAGTCAATTTGCTTCTTTTATTAACGCACGTTTCATTATTTCCTACTGTTATTGTTCCAAACATCTTCATGCTGATAAATATCCAGCCATTACATAAATAGACATGCATGCTAATTTTCACGTATAGGTAACTGTTATCATGTGTTCACAAATGCCAGAAAACCTGCCAATATCAAATTTTATGAAAAAATGTTTGTAGTTCTGGACGTATTACACACCAAAACATGAAACACATGATAAAAGTTTCATATTTTTTGAAGCAATGCAGCAAAAAAACCTTCCTGAAGTAACTGGAATCACATTACGCCACATAGATATATTCAGTGAACACAAACCTGTCTCGGACCACAACAGAGATGCCGTTGACTGGACTTTTACGCAAAAGGGAATGGACCTCATCCATGGAGAACCCAGCAACAGTAGTACCGTTGACCTGAAGAATCTGATCTCCAAACCGTAAACCGGCCAGTGCAGCAGGAGAACCTTTCACCACAAGACAAACAAACACTCCCTTGCTGATGGCCCGTACTCTTACACCAACTTTCCCAGAAGCATCCTTGCAGACAGTCAGCTGTAATTATATAAAATTAACATACTTACATCATTAATTAAATAATGTAATAAAATATAGTCTGGGCCAGGTAGCTCGGTCGGTAAAGCGAGTGATTATGGGCTGGATGGTCCGGTATTGAATCCCGGTGGGGACGAGATTTTTCTGCCCATCCAGACCGGCCCTTGGGCCTACCCAGCCTCCTGTACAATAGGTCCCGGGTCTTTCCCGGGGGTAAAGTGCGGCCGGGGCGTGTCAGTGATATGAGGAACTGGTGCTTTATCTCTCTTTGATGGCTAGAAGACAAGGTGATACTTTCCTTCCTATGAGATTAGTTATTTCATAGTAGCACTGTCGTGTATTCTTGCAGATTAAATGGTCTATTTATCTCAGTAATTAACCAACTTGATGGGCAAAATTTTTGTTTTACAATAAGTTTATTTCATGCCTCTACATGTTTCGAGCACATGTGCTCATCATCAGGAGGTAAAAATTGTATTTCACAGCCTCTGGTATCAACACACTCTGTAGGTGGCCGTCCGGTGTACAGGTTGAGATTGCACGAGACGGCCACCTATAGGTGTGATGATACCAGAGGCTGTGTAATGCAATTTTGACCTCCCGATGATGAGCACATGTGCTCGAAACATATGGAGGCATGAAATAAACTTATTGTAAAACAAAAATTTTGTGCATCAAGTTGGTTAATTACTGACATAAATATACTGAGATGCACGGTCAGCAAAACGTCAAAAAAAGTAAATGGTCTAGGTCAATCTTTTTGTATGGATAGGTTGGGTTCGCTGTCCTGTACTCCATGAACAGAATATTGTTTCATAACGCACTGATTTTTGTAGACCTTGATTCCTCATATGACCAACAAATGAAGAACACACCATATCAAAATTCACATTTTACAAACTAAAAGTAAAACCGAGTTTTTATACTGTCTTTTTTCCACAACTGGTTGTTAAATTACCACCATCTCAGATAATTTTTAATCTTTTTAATGCTGAAACCATCACACATTATTACAACATATACAAACTTATGTATTTTACAATCATATAACACAATCTGTAAGCATTTGGGATCCCATAATGCATTGAAATACAAATAGCTCTTGGATCTATTTTCTCAGAGGGCTGAAACATGTCGCCATGACAATACACTATTTTTATTGTATATGAATTAAAGTGTTGTGTTATTGACTGACACATTGTATTTATATAACACTTTGGGATCGAAAGCATTAAATTTATGATATTGATAATATAATATATTTTGTGTTATTGATTGAATAAAATACTGTATCATTGTAAACACAACAGGATGGCTCCTATCAGAACTTTAATAATCTATGTCTATTGTCATTAAGTCTCACAAAAAAAAAAAAATCTTAACTTTTTTCACCTTAATGTTATCCGCATGTGTATAATTGCTGTCTGTATTCATTTTGCTACAATCTGCTTGTTGTCTGTATCTGACTTGTTCCTCTGTTTGTAACTATCACCACATCTTTCCTATGCTTGTCTCATTACACAGTTGTTTGTCCTGTTAGTATTAGCCATCATTCCTGTACTTGACTTGGAATCAATTTGTTTGATTCCAACCATTTATATAAATTTACATAATTTTAAAAAATTATTACTTTTGACATGTAATTGTCCTTATTGTTTTTATTGTGGATTTATGGAATGTTAAATAAAAATATCAATATCAAAATACAGAAGTACAGGCCAAAAAAGGGCAGTTCCCACGGTCACTACGGAATGCCTCTTACTGAGACACCAAACTGATACACTCCGAAAAAACTGCCTGGGCTGTGGGTGCAACCACTCCACCACTTTAGCACACCACGTGCAGTAACACACGTCTTGTTCTCCTGAAGATGAGCATAATGATGCCTGAAACATGTTGAGAAAATGTTGATAATAAACACCTAACTGTGCATCTTGTTGGTTTTCTCTCTCACTTCACAATTCACTCCACCACTGTACATGCAACATCTACATCAGACCCCAAGCTACAGCCCCCTAGTGTCTCAACATTCAAGGGCCCTAAAGAGACCTCAGTGTAACCTTTAGAACCTTTATAGGGGTCACCTGAAATGTGATGGCACACGCGCAGAAACCAGATTTCGTCTTTCGGCGAAATGGACGAGTAGATTTAAATCAGTGGGGGACATCAGTTCAGTTGACTACTGGCAGCCGAGGTGTGCACATCAGAAGTAGTAATGCTGGATACACCATGTTCTGAGTTTCGCCAGTTTCCCCTTCACTTCCCCTCCCATACGTCACCATGTGCCATCACATTTCAATTGGAGTCTAATGCTGGATACACCATGCTCCGAGGTAGTGTGAAGGGTACTGGCTGCCCACTCCATTCACCAGTTTCCCCTTCACTTCCCCTCCCATGCGTCACCGTGTGCCATCACATTTCAAGTGGAGTCTACCATCATCCTCAAGCGCTTCCTGTCATACTAACAAGACATTTCACACTGCCTGACAATGCCCACCCTTGTGACCTTGCACTGTTGGCACAAGTCGCGCTCCACACCGAACTGTGAACCTCCCTCACCCTCCCACACAGCCTGGGCCATGCATCATATGACTACAATGAGATCTACTTCCTTAACAAAGCACTTCATGACTGTAAATTCGTGCATGATACTAGTCATGGTAACCGGGGGGGGTCAGTGGTTTCAGCAACTGCCCATAGTTCTTTGCATGGATATTCCTCTGACAGGTCTGTACACATGAACAACTTTTAAATTACCTCTACTCCTATGCCCATAAAAATCTTTAAACTAGATACACACAAGGTACACTCACACATACACCTCAAATCCAGCTACTGAATACTGAGGAGGAGATTACAAAGGACAGATATTCTGCACCTGCTTCTACATTCACCAAGTACTTACCTCCCTTATCCCATGGGTCACCTGAGCTCGCTGCAGTCCCAGTGACTGGCCGGACAGAGGTGCTACCATTAAAGCAAGAGGTCCAGTTGATGCCCTAGGGACAGCAACAGCCATCTGAAAAAACAAATTACATTTGTACCACAGTAGCAGCAGCAACAGCAGTAGCAGTAGTAGTAGTAGTAGTAGTAGTAGTAGTAGTAGTGGTGGTGGTAGTAGTAGTGATAGTGGTAGTGATGGTGATAGTAATAGTAGTGGCAGTAGTGGTGGTGGTGGTGGTGGTAGTAGTAGTAGTAGTAGTGATAGTGGTGGAGTAGTAGTGGTAGTGGTGGTGGTGGTAGTATTAGCAGTTGTGGTGGTGATGGTGGTGGAGTAGTAGTGGTAGTGGTGGTAGTGGTAGTAGTAGTAATAGTAGTAGTAGTAGTAGTAGTAGTGGTTGTGGCAGTGGTGGTGGTAGCAGCAGTAATAATACTTCTGATACTATTACTGTTACTGTCATCAAAATTCTGGAATGCAGACATCATATGAAAGATACAAGAAGTCAATTTTTTCAAAGTTATTGGTTTATGAGACAAACCCCAAATTTCTGTTACCTCTCTCCCCAACCTAAGTGAGCAGGCTTCTGACACTAGTTTTCCTGCAGTCTTTACACTAATCATTCCATGTAATGAAACTATATTTCTTATTTATGTGCAAATGTTGGTTTTATAAACAAGAAATTTCCTGTACAGATCCACCGTCACAGACCCTCTGCCACAAAACTGACCAATTTACCACCACATTATGATAGCACTGCAAGCACTGTGCGTTGACTCTTTACAATATCTGACATATTTTCTATTTACTGTTTATTTATTTTACACAATTTTTTACTCTCAATACCTCAAAATTTACAGCATCAGTAGTGTAACTTTCTGGAATGTTGTGAGGAAAACCATGAAAACTTATGTCGTAATTACCAGTATCCCAGCTAAGAATGAAACTTAACACCTCCAGAACATAAATGACACTGCTTGAGCAGTGCTATTTGGTAACACCACTTTTCATAAACTGCATACAGAATCATGTGGCAAAAACGGGCATATGTTAAACTGGTCACAATTACACGTAATTGAATATCAAAATAACACTGTGACAATACGAGATTAGTGGTCAGAGTCTCTGACTACTAATTATGAGGTCCCGGGTTCGATTCCCGGGTCTACCGTGGGAATTTTCCCTGAAGGGGAGGATTCCCACGGTGACCATGGTCTGGGTAGATTGGTAGAATTTAGGTTTAAGGGCCCTCCTGGCACTACATCCTCCTACATCACCACTCACATCATGGGGACAATGCAACTGCGCCTCATGGGTGTCCCAACCTCAGAAGTCGGTTACACCCCTGCCATGCCCAGGCGGGAGGACCACGAAGTCCACAAGGACATGAGGTGGCATTGGGAAAGAAAAAAAAAAACACGAGATACTCTGAGTGGTTCTGATGAAGATGAATTCAAGTCTTCTGAGATAACACCATGTTGTTGAGGGGATTGCTGCCTTCATTTTCAGGGCCTGAGGAGTGCAGGCATACTTACCTTTTTATATAGACAGATATATAGAAATATATATTTGTGAACTGCAACTGGCTCGACACCCGGTGGCAGTAGTACAGTACACATTTACACACAAACAACACACAGAATAACACAATTAATTTTATAATATATTCATTACTGTGGAACAGCAATACATGCAACTGCACAAAATATATAACATAATGTCTACATATATATTTTAAGTACAGCCTTATGACTGGTACCTTCAGAACTTACTCACTTTATTTTACTTCACTTCCTTACTTTACTTTACTTACTTTATTTACTTATTTACTTTACTTATTAACTTACTTTACTTACTTACTTTATTAACTTACTTTACTTACTTACATACATACATACACAGACAGACAGATGGATAGATAGATATACCTGCAACTGGGTTGACACCCGGTGGCAGTAGCACAGTACGCATTTACACACAAACAATACACAGAAAAAACACGATTAATTTTATAATATAGTCATTACTGTGGAACAGCAATACATGTAATTGAGCAAAATATATAACATACATATCTACAATATATATTTTAAGCACAGCCTTATGACTGGTAACTTCAGTAGGCAAATCATTCAGCTGTCTTTTGACATCTTAAAGATGTTGATGGAAAATTTCTTGGTTTTACAGTGATACTACAATAAAACAGGGATGAAGTACCTTAAAATTACCATATATTTTACTGTTTTACTTTTGAGATATTATAATTCTTTTATTCTTGGTAAAACAAGACTTTTACATTTATTCATTTCCTTTAAATACTTTCTCTGCTGGCCATAATGGTCATGAGTATCTCCCCATTATGTTAGCGCTATCCCTGATAATGGTTAATGAGCCAAAACTTGGTGGTTATAAATAAATAACTTATGTATATGTACAAAGCATACCTGGTTGGTTATATACAGGGAGAGTCTCTCATTAGAGGCCCCAAACTATTGTCTATAAAAAATTATGTTATTGAGATAATGACTTGAAAATTTATATACACATACCGGGAACGATGCAAAACAGGACCTGCTCATAATCGATGCTGAAACTGGTC